>OKVW01001018.1_pt1 | contig 12931 bp, 13 predicted proteins | sample 1606991 | NCBI WGS metagenome assembly OKVW01 (sample SAMN03281021, study PRJEB24777) | human gut metagenome | isolation source: fecal sample PR177 from 1 month old male Malay infant, vaginal delivered...
TTCCCGGGTGATCCCGTCTGAGGCCAGCATCTGGTAGATCTGGTCAGCTGTCTCCCTGCTGGAAAATCCCGTGCTCAGTAGAATGGTCCGAAGGATGGCTCCGTCCTTCATCACCGCTGCCTTGGCCGCACTGGAACCGATGTCTATCCCAACCTGATACATCTTTGTCTCCCTTTCTCCTGTTTTACTTAAAATTGTACCATTTAATGAGAATCCTTACCAATCATTTATTAATGATTTTGTTGTTCATTTATAGATAAAATCTATAAGTCATGTTATACTGCCTGTAAGATAAATTGCCGGGAGGTACAAGATATGGAGTTTAAGCAGCTGGAAGCCTTTGTGGCCGTGGTGGATTACAACAGTTTTACGGAGGCGGCCCGCCGTCTCTACCTGACCCAGCCCACCATCAGCGCCCACATCCTTTCCCTGGAAAAGGAGTTGAATTCCCGGCTGATCATCCGCACCACCAAACACATCACAGTGACACGGCGGGGGCAGCAGCTCTATGACTGCGCTGTCCACATGCTGAAGATGCGCAGCAATCTCATAGAAGAGTTCACCGGAACCCAGCGCAGGGTCATTGATTTAAGCGCTTCCACCATCCCCTCCTCCTATCTTCTGCCGGAGCTGCTCAGCCAATTCTCCAAAACGGAACCGGACGTCCATTTCCATATCTGGCAGTCGGACAGCGGGGAGGCGATCCAGAAGGTGGTCCAGGGAGTTGTGGACTTCGGCCTGGTGGGCACCAAAACAGCCGACGACTCCTGTGAGTTTCTCCCTTTCTGCCAGGACTGCCTGGTTATCGCCACGCCGGTCAATGAACATTATCTCAGCCTTAAAGAGCGGCATACGGACTTTTCAGACTTCCGGGAAGAGCCTTTTATCATGCGCGAAAGCGGCTCGGGCACAAAGAAGGAGATGGATGTGTTTCTGGAATCGCAGCAGCTGAATTCCTCCACCCTGAATGTAATCGCCTGCATGAACGACCTGGAGTCCATCAAAAAGTCCATTGTCTCCGGGCTGGGAATCTCCATTGTCTCCTCTTACTCTGTCAGAGATCTGGAGAAAACAAAGCAGATCCTTCTGTTTCCGTTGGAAGAATCTGCTCACAGGCGTACATTTTATATTGTTTACAGCAGGCACAGAATTCTCAAGCCCTATGTCCGGCAGTTTCTGAAGTTTGTACAGCGGTACTATACGATGGCACTCTGATGATGTTCCCGGCAAATGCATCTATCATAGTAAGAATCGGAACTGTCCATGCGGCGGCTGGCTGCTGACAGGAGTACGGCGGACCGGATTTAGCGTACGCTCTGTTCCTTCCGGTATTTGGCGGGGCTATCTCCCATTTGATCTTTGAAAAAACGGTTGAATGCAGATAAACTGCCGAAACCTGCCAAAGCCGCGATATCAATGATTTTTTCATCTGTCTCCAGCAGCAGCCGCTTTGTTTCCTTCAATCTGAGCATATCCATATATGCCTTGGGCGTCATTCCATATGCGCCCTTGAATATTTCCACAATGCGGCGCTGTGACAGCCCCACCTGGTTCATATCTTCATTCCACGAAGTATTCCGGACATACAGTTCTTCCAGCTGTTTCTTTACCATACCGGCGATGTCCTCCATGGGCTGATAGGACAGAAGGTCGCTGCGGCAGCGTTTACATGGCCGAAAACCAGCTTGTATGGCTTCCCCGGCATTATCGAAGAACCGGACATTCTCTTTCAGCGGCAGTTTTGACCGGCAGGAGGGACGGCAGAATATCCCCGTGGTTTTGACACCGTAAAAGAATATGCCATCATAATTTGTGTCATTCTGTTTTACCGCCTCATACATTTCATCTTCTGTCATATTCGTTCCTATATTGGGTATCAGTGATTTACAATATATGCATCCAGCTCATCATGCCATTTTGGGATATCATATTCCTGGGGCTCAGTCCATTCATCAAATAACAGATCCACAAGGTGGCGCGGCTTCTTTTTCCCAATATGCATGGCTTTTATGCATGATACGCAGTAAACCACCACATGTTCGCAGGGCATAGCGTCCGCCCGCCTTTTCATAGCTGCCCGGACTTTTTCTAAATCCCAGGCAGGGTACAAGCTGTCCCCGCAGCAGACGGAATTTGTGCCAAAGGCTGCCGCCTCCAGAACTTTAATGTTCATTTTTTTAAGGAGACTGCGCACCGCTTTATGTACGGCCGGCTTATTCCGGACCGGGCAGGCATCGTGAACACTCATTTCTATGCCATTATAATCAGGAAAATGGAAGCTGTCCAATCCGTCAAGAACTTCCCACAGTGAGACTGTTTGGATGCCCTCATAAAGGGTACCGAATCTTCTGTCGCACCCGGCGCAAACGTTGATGATCGTGGAGCCATACGGCAGGTTTGGATCATGGCGGCAGCAGGTTTCGTGCAGTTTAACATCAGGGAAGTTTTCGTTCAAATACTGTATGATCTGCTGCGCTTTCTCCGGTTTATAAATGTTTAGAGCACATCCAGGGTTAAAATATAACATTCTTTCCACCTCCGGAATAACAATATCACAGATCCTCCTTGATTTCTCCGCAGAAATGGATATTTAATTTTCAAACGGCTGCAGGTCTTGGGCTGATGAAATACTGGATCATCGGCCCAACCTTCTCCTTGGCCGCCACCTCAAAGCAGGGCTCCAGCAATGCCTCAAAGCCTTCAACCGACAGATCGAACCGGTCTGCTCTGCCCAGATACGCTTCAATCCGCCCGGTAATCTCGAATTCAGGGCTTCCCACATCCGGTATGTCGATGACCGCCCTGGCCTTGGGCTTCAATATTCTGTGCAGCTCACGGATCACCTGCTCCACAAATCCCGATTCAAAATATTCCAGGGAACCAATACATGCGCCAATATCAAAAAAGTCCGAATCAAATGGTGTTTCATGCATACTCCCGCAGTACAGGCCACCCACTGGAATGCGGTTGCGCGCTGTATATTCAAGCAGCAGTTCTATTGTTTTACAGCTGATATCCACCCCATAATAGACAGACTGCCATTGCCGGTATCCCCGGAACATTAGATTTAAACAGCAGCCAAAGTCAATGAACTTCATACCTGTTCCGGGGGACAAATAATCAAATATTTCCCGGCGGCCGCTGTCCGAAAGATCATCATCTGACTGCATTTTTACATACAGCGGGTAATTGGGAATATTTGTAATCTCAGGTGGCAGATTTTTATAAAGATCAATCCCTTTTCTCCCTAAATCAATGGCTCTGTCATAGGACTCAGCAACTGCTTTTAAATGTTCTTTCATTGGTGGTTCCTCCATAAAACAATATCAGTTGTTAAACGATCTGCACACCACCTTTTCGTTACGCATAAAATGTGGTAAAAGAATATCAAATGAAAGGGGTATTTATGACCAACGACAATTACATCAAATCAATGAACGGGGATTTTTACCCCTATCCCCCCGCCTACTCAGAGTTTGATCCATTGCCTGACAACTATGATCCATGGCTGTATTCCCAGGAATACAATCCGATTGTTCCATATCAGGAAGGAGCTGCCGGCAGTTACTCTGCTACTATGGATACATCGTACAATCCCCCCACATGGATTATCCCATCGATGCCCACAGCACCTGCCAATCCTGTCGTCCCGGCTATGCCCACAATGCCTGCCAGGTCGGTAACCCCCTCAGTTCCTACAACACCCGCTGAGCCGATGGTTCCATCTACTCCCACAACTCCCGCCGAGCCGATGGTTCCGTCTACTCCCACAACTCCCGCTGAGCCGATGGTTCCATCTACTCCCACAACTCCTGCTGAACCGATGGTTCCGTCTACTCCCACAACTCCTGCTGAGCCGATGGTCCCATCTACTCCCACAACTCCTGCTGAACCGATGGTTCCATCTATGCCCACAATTCCTGCTGAGCCGATGGTTCCATCTATGCCCACAATTCCCGCTATGCCTGTGATTCCCTCGCTGCCAACTATTCCTGCCACCAACACCACCGACTGGTCATGGAACTGGGGTATATACCGTCCAATCGGATTCATCTCCATGTCACAGGTCAGGTTCTATAATGGAGCAGTTCAGGAGCCTATACAGATTTATGTAAACAATCATCTGGTTGCCTCAAACCTGAATTATTCGGAATACACGCATTTCTATAACGTAGCGCCGGGACGCTACCGGATCACAGTGTACAGGGGAGCAAATCTGAATTCTCCGCTGATAGATACATGGATGTCATTTAACCCCAATACCTCTTACACGGTTATGGTGACCGGTTTTGGGCCCAATTACTGGCTCCAGTCGGCAACTGTATAGCCGTTCATTTCTCAATCACGGATGGTCCTTTTCCGGATCATCCGTGATTTTCATAAGCTAAGTATAAAAAATAAATTATAAATATACGAAAAGTCTATCAAGTTCATCATTCAAACGTATTCTTAAATCCTTCAGCTCCTCTGCCCCAGGACGATACTCTTCTGCAGTTAATTCATTACCCAACTGCCAAACTGGTCCGCAGGCAGGCGTATCGCCGCTTCTTCTGGGAAATATATGCCAATGCATGTGAACACCTCTGCCCGCCCCAAGAAGCTCATAATTAAGTTTTTCTGGCTTAAATGCATTATATACCGCTTCAGCCACAATGGACATTTCATGTAAAAACGCATCTCTGAACTGAGAATTTAAAAAATGCAGTTCTGTTGCGTGTTCTTTACAAAGAAAAAGCGTATACCCCTTAATCCGCTGATAATCTCCCAACACCACATATCCGGTATTTAGCTCCCTGACAAAATATGGATTTTGCTCCTTCTTTATCCAACTAATTCTTTCACACACCAAACAATCATTCATTGGATTCCTCCCTCCCCTTCTCTCAGAAAATAACAAATACCCTCTCTCCCCGGTACTTTTTCAAGCCTAAAATCCAAATTCTCAGGGCAATTCCCCCGTCCCTCTATAATAGCAAACGGCTGTACATTAGGACTGTATCCTGACGCCAGTTTTGTCAGGCCGATAGACGCGTCATTCCCTTCAAGACCCGTCTGAATCGTCCTGACCAGGGGAAACTGCCATATCTTCCGGGCGGCCTCCAGCAAATGGATCATCTTTTCTTTTTTGAATCTGGCGGGATACTCACTGCACAAAACCTCGTCCTCAGGAATGATGATTTCATAGCTGAACGTGTTATCTTCCGGGTAATTGTTCATCCAAAATCCCCTTACTGACAAAAAACCATCAAAATCATATAATACCTGCTTATAATCATGTTTGTAATGCTGTGTGTAACCCAGGTGAAAATTCTGCTCTAATTTTTTTTGATTCCATTCTATAATATCAGCATAGCACTCTTCCTCAAATCCCCAATAGCCGGACTTAAATTTTAGCCCGGCATGATCCAGCACTGAATAAAAATCGCTTACAAACATTCCATAAATATCGTCTCTCAAAAATTGCAATGACATGTTAAAGTATGCCGGCATAACTGTCCTCCCAATTTTGCTTACAATCTCCAAATCTCAACGATCTCACAACATGCGTGATTTTCATCTGGATATTTTTCATATAAGGATAACTGGGTATTAACGGCTTCCCGATATGTGGAAATTAAACCATATCCATTTAACGTTTCATAACAAATGGCTTCCTCAAATCCTGCCCCGCAATTGGTTATTGCACTGATTGTTGTTGTCTCTTCTATAAGATCATATCCGCAGAATACAAACGGGCCGCCGGATAACCGGTTATTGGGTTCGATGCCAGGACGGATAATAACCGCTAACACTTGCCGGCTGTCCGTCCTTTTTGCACTTACCTGTTCATTTTCGATTTCGTACATCTCCATAAGCCCACAATCAAAGGTCACCAGTTCAGGGGCTGATATTTTATTTTTATTAAATCCCCTTAGACCTTCGCTGTTCCAACAGCGGTCACACAGGAAATAACGGATACGTCCATACATTTCATATGATCGATAAATTTCTGTTATTGACATGTCATTCACCGTACCATGCCGGATAGAACAATGAGTACCGCTACTCCAATCAGGAAATACCTGAAAGTAGTTAATTTCCGCTGCGTCGTCAAAGCATACATTATAAAAGCAATCAACAGCATAGCCAGGGCACACAGCGCCGTATAGTGGGTCCCCTGGGTTCCGTTTGACCACGCTTTTAATCCCAGACCTGTTAAAAACTCATCCCCTATGCAATATCCGCTTTTCTTCCAGGTCATTCCAAATAATACCGATCCAATCATTAATAATACAGACAGCCCTCTGATCAAAACTGTTTTAATTGGCATTACTCCTCCTCAATAACCGCTCCATTGATTTTCATAAATAGCTCTACCCGCGTGCGCCAAAATGGACTTTCAGCAGGTCCGCCGCATCCACCGGACCCCCTATGGCCTCACTGTCAATCAAGGGGGCCTTTAAGCGCAGCCTTTTATCTTCTGAGAACACGAACACACATGGATAACCCACCTCATCTTTTTTAATGTACCAATAAAATGTCTGCCCTCTGAAGATAATCTTCCTTTTTCCCTTTTTACTAATCATGATACAGTGGACTCCAACAGCCACTCCACGATCCCTCTCTGGGCCTTCTCATTATAATAAAACACATCGTACTCGTTTCCATTGTCGCTCAGCCGCTTCTCTGTCATAATCCCAAAGGCTTCTCCGGCCTCAGCCAGTTTCTTCCGCTTCATTCCATTGAAGAACTGTTCCTCAAAACAGCCGTCATCTGTCAGCTTCTGTTCCACTGATTTAATGGTCAGGCGTTTCATGGAATCCTCGTCCCGCAGATCATTGATCTGTCCTATAAAATCGCTGAGCGTCACACGTTCCGAATAATGAAGCTGTTCTGCCAGCTCCTGGGTCATGGCAAAATCCGTCTTATTCCCCTTGCTCTTTTTCTTTTTAACTGTGGCAATCTCAACAGGCGCTGCCGCCTGTTTCACCGGCTCCGGGCCTGCGCTCTCCCAGGCGGTCAGTGCCGCTTCCAGGGACCAGTCCGCCATCTCCTCATCATCGCTGGAAAAATAAAGGTCGTCCTCCATATACATCCCATCGTCAAACATAGCATTCCCCTTGCTGTCCGCCTGCTCCGCTGCAGCTGACGGCACTCTGACCATCTGCCCGGCTGCCCCCACATTTTCCATCACACATGTCAGGAAACGCTCTCCGTACTTCTCGTATTTATATTCTCCCACACCGGATACGCTCAGCATCTCCGCCTTGGACCCGGGCTTTACAACGCACATGTGGGTCAGCGTCTTATCGGAGAACACAATATACGGCGGCACCTTTTCTTCTCTGGCAATCTCAGACCGCAGGGCGCGCAGCTTCTCAAACAGCGTCTCCTCAGCCTGGGTGAACTCTGAACCGGCCATCCCTGCGGCCGTCCCTTTCCGTCCCTTTTTCTCCTTCTTCACCTTTGCCGGGTGATCCTGCTCCTTGGCCATCTTCATGGAGACAGCTTCTTCCCCGCGCAGTACCAAACCTGATTTCTCCGTCAGCTTAACAATCGAATATTCGTCATTGGTGGCCGACAGATAGTCATTTAACATCAGGTAGTTCACCACCTGCCGCAACTTATACACGGGCACCTTTGCCAGTTCTCCATAGAAGGGATTTTCATCCATCCGGTAATTCCTGATCTTAGCCGTATTAGCCCCGTGGACCGTATCGACGATCACATTGATCCCGTACCTCTGCCTGCAGTTTTCCACACAGCCAATCAGCGCTTTTGCGATATCCGTCACATCCACTGCCTCAAACTGGCTTAAACAGTTGGAACAGTTGCCGCAGTAATTCCCGCCGTATTCCCCAAAATACCGCAGTATGTAGTCCCGCAGGCACTCGTTAGTAAAGCAGTAAAATGTCATCTTCTTAAGCCGTTCCCTGTCGCGCTCCATCACAAGATCCCTGGTCACCGGGTCCAGATCCTGGTTGTCCTGGTTGTTGTCAATGAAAAACTGGTTGGTCACCACATCCTGGCCGCTGTACAGCAGGATACACTCCGACGGCTCCCCGTCACGGCCCGCGCGGCCTGCCTCCTGATAGTAGCTCTCCATATTCTTGGGCATATTGTAGTGGATTACATAGCGCACATTGGACTTGTCGATTCCCATTCCAAAGGCGTTGGTGGCCACGATGATGCCCACCCGGTCGAATATGAAGTCATCCTGGTTCTTCTTGCGCTCATTGTCGCTGAGGCCTGCATGGTAGCGGGTCACGGGCAGACCGCTCTCCTGAAGGCGCTGGCAGACGTCCTCCACGTTTTTCCTGGTCAGGCAGTAGATGATGCCGCTCTCCCCCGGGTGCAGATCAATGTAGTTCTTCATGCAGGCGAATTTATCCTTAGGGGACTGCACTCCGAAATACAGGTTGGGCCGGTCAAATCCGGTGGTGGTCACCGTAGGGTCCCGCAGCTGCAGCATATCGATGATATCATCCCGCACCTCCATGGTAGCCGTGGCTGTAAATGCGCTGACCACAGGCCGTCTGGGCAGCCTGTTGATGAACTCCACAATCTTTAAATAGCTGGGCCGGAAATCCTGCCCCCACTGGGACACACAGTGGGCCTCATCCACTGCAACCATAGAGATCTTCACATTCCGGTCCATGGCGAAGTTCAGGAATTCCTCAGTGGCCAGCCGCTCCGGGGCCACATAGATAATGGGATAACGCCCGGCTCTGGCATAGTCAAGAGCCTTGTAATACTGGGCCGCGGTCAGGGAGCTGTTCAAATATGCCGCATGGACCCCCACCTGGTTCAAAGCCCCCACCTGATCCTTCATCAGAGAGATCAGCGGGGAGATCACCAGGGTGATCCCATCCATCATCAGGGCCGGGAGCTGGAAACAGATACTTTTCCCAGCGCCCGTGGGCATGATCCCCAGGGTATCCTTCCCCTCCAGGATGCTGTCAATCAGCACCTCCTGGCCGCTGCGGAACGCATCATATCCAAAATACTGCTTCAGCATCCTGCATTTATCCATCAATTTTTCCATCTTAACCTGCCTTTCCTCCCCGGCCTTCATCCCTTATAGCAAAAACAGTGTTAACATCAATTTTAAACTCGGTGGGATCAAATAAGATTCTCTGAAAACAGACCGGTACATACCGCCTGAAAGGCGGTTAGAATTTATCATACTGGAAATAAAGTATATCAGATACAGCCGGAAAATGCAAGGCGGGCGGAGGCAAAAATTGACTAGCGAAAATTGACTGGGTGTGACTGGGTGTGACCTGGGACAGCGTCTCCGCCGTCCCCACAGGCTTCCATTTATCCCAGCTTATACTCCTCCATCTTCCGGTACAGCGTGGCCCTTCCGATCCCCAGCAGCCTGGCAATCTCCGTCTTGCTGCAGCCGGTCTCCAAAAGCTCCCCGATCTTTTTCTTTTCCAGGCTGCTTAAGGACATGTCCTCCAGGTCCGCCCTGTGAAATGTTCCCATATCCCGCAGCTCCCCGGCGGTGACCAGGCCGGTGTTCCTGCGGACAATGGTCTCCAGCTTTGCCTCCAGCAGGTTCAGGTTCTCATTCCACTTGTATTTCCACAGGAAATCCGCTGCATCGGGACTCAGGCTCACATTTCTCTTGTGGTATTTCTCCTTGTAGAATGCCATTCCGGAGTCCAGCATACTCTGGAACACTGCCCTGTCCTCCTGTATGCCCGGAACCTCAAGCCGGTGTTCCATAATATTCAGATACAGCTCCTCCATAAAGTACCCCTTCTCCACCATATTTTTCAAATCCCTGGTGGTGGAGAAGATAAACCGCACATCTGATTCCGTGTTCCTGTAACGGTTCACCGGGAGCTTCCCGGTCTTTAAAAAGACCAGCAGCCGCTCCTGGAGATACTGGGGCAGATTTTCAATATCATGGATCAGGACCGTCCCGCCGTGGGACATCTTCAGCTCCCCGAATTCATCAAACAGGAAGGTCTCCAGCAGATCCCGGTACATGTTGTCACAGTGGATCTTCTTAAGCCCGCCCAGGCGCCGTTCCGAATGGTTCACAATCCCCTTGGCCACAATCTCATTTAAACTGCTGCTCTTCCCCTCCAGCAAAACGTTATAAGGTGAAACGGCCAGCGCCTTCCCTCTCTCCGCCAGCCCGCCCGGCAGCGCCCAGGACGCCCATTTAAAGGTGACCATGGAGCCCATCTGGGAGGAATTTACATCCTTCACAATATCACCCACTGTCCGCAGGCAGAACATCACCCCATAGTTCATCCCGTTGAGGCTCACCCGTTTGCTGGACACCAGGCCATAGAAGGAAACGTCCTGGGATTCAAAGTAGAACCGCTCGCCCTGAAGCTCCATCCCTTCCCGGAAATACTCTTCAATGATCTTGTGGGGTATCAGTTCCTGAAGTTTTCTCCCCGCACCGCTGCCCCTGATCTTAAAATGCTTCTTAAAGGCCCTGTTCATGTGCAGCACATTGCCGGAGGGGTCTGTGTAGACCACACATTCGCTCAGCAGATCCATCAGGATCTCCCGCTCCGCCACTGCCTTGGCCAGCGCCTCATTTTCGCTGTCATTGCGCACTTTGCCGGCCAGCAGCTCCGCCATATTCTCCAGGAATTCCACGGAGGTGTCCAGATTCTGGAACAGCGATTTCACCCGGTGCCGGGGCAGGGTCAGGGCGATGGCCCCGATCACGTAGTTGTCATAAAATATGGGCACGCCCACCAGTCCCACCATCTTACACTCCTCAAACTGCTTGCAGGCGCGGCAGTTGGCCAGCTTGCGCTTGTCCTCCACGATGATCTTCTCCCGCCGGTTGATCACCTCGGGAAGAATCGACCCATCCTCTATCTTGTTGTACAGGCTGAAATACCGGAACGCATTTCCGATAATTGTAAGGCTGTTATCCACAATGATAACATCCGCGTCCACTGTGTTTGATATAATATCCGCAAACCGCTGAACAAATTCCTTGATACTTCCAAGTCTGGTCTCCAAGGCCTAACTCCCCCAGTTCCTGAAGGTTGCCCTTCCAAATTTTATAGATAAAATTATACCGCAAAAGGGAGGAAAATTCCTCCCTTTTTTAAGATTATCCTACTGATTTAGTTTTTTTCTGAAGAATACCTCGCAGATGGGATCTCCCTTGGCAATCGTCTTGCCCAGTTCAAATTCAAAATCCGGGAAGGTGCTGGCAATTCCCCGGTCGCCGTCCATGGCGATGTCACAGAGACATGCGATCTTCTCCTCATCGTCCGTCAGCTTTTTCCATGCGGCAACCAGCGGGCAGTAGTGGAATTCGATCTTCATCTCCTCATCCGTCACATCGGTGTCCATCTCAAAGATATTGCGCACATTGTCATTGACAAACTCCGGGGCGAATTCCTTTAAGTCACTGGTCTTGGTATACTTATTGTCCCCGTGGAAACAGCCGCAGGCCTTGATGGCGTCCCTGGCGAAATCGTAATCCAGCCCGCGTTTTACGGCCTCCTCTATCAGGTAATAGAACCAGGTGGCCCTGTGCTCAAATGCTGCTCTCAGGTCGTCAATGTGTTCTCCTCTGTCACTTGGGTTGTTTGTAATCATGTCTTATTTCCTCCATTTATCTTTCTATTTGATTGATGATACAATCCATCAGCGTAGTAATCTGATAGGACATTGTTACCGCTCCCGGGTCCAGATGGCCCTTTCCCTTGTTGGCCTGGTAGGTGGCCCTGCCTCTCACCGCCTCCATGTCCATGGTGGACCGGGCGCCGTTTACAGCCGCCTCCTTCACCCGCTGGGCCGTGGTCCGTTCGTCTGTCCCTGCTTCAATGCATTCCCGGTAGCAGTCCACCGCCGGGGCCAGGCAGTCAATCATGGTCTTCCACCCCCTCTGGGCATTTCCCCGGGACATGATTGCCTCCAGCATGGCGTTTAACGCCTGGTACATATCCTCATTTCCGATGGTGTCCCTGCCCTTTAAGGCCTTGGCCGCCCCTATGTAGGCGCTGCCATAGAGCACGCCCGAGGAGCCGCCGATCACGGACATCATGATCTTTCCGATCTCCTTAAACAGCTCCGGAACCGCCATCATTTCCAGGCGGTCCGCCTCCTCCACCAGCTTCTCAAACCCCATGTTGATGTTGGTCCAGTGGTCCCCATCCCCAGTGGCGCTGTCCAGTTCAGTGATGTAATCCCCTTTGGAATGGATCAGTTCGTATGCTTTTTTTATGTAATCCACATAATCCTTTGACGTCAGTTGAAATCCCATGTCCTATGCCTCCTTCAGACCTTCAGCGCCGGCGTACAGCAGGGCGCATCTAAGAGTTCCTTCAGCTCCTGGTCCAGCTTCATCAGGGTCAGGGAGCAGCCGGTCATATCCAGGGCCGTCATGTAGTTGCCCACCATGGTCCGGTATACGCGGATTCCCTTCTCCGCCAGCAGTTCATGTACTTCTTTATTCAAAATATAAAGCTCCATAAGGGGTGTGCCGCCCAGCCCGTTGACCAGCAGGGCCACCTCGCTGCCGCTGTAGTCATAGTCCTCCAGGATTTTGTCCAGAAGAGTCTTTGCGGTCTCCCGGGCCGTCATGGTTCTCCGGCGCTCCACACCGGGCTCCCCGTGGATTCCCATACCCACCTCCACCTCATCCTCGGCCAGGGTAAAGCCCGGCTTTCCAACGGCGGGAAGCGTGCAGGGCGACATGGCCATGCCCATGCTGCGGATGTTCTGGATAGCCTTCTGGGCCGCTGCCTTGACTTCCTCTAAGGAGGCCCCTGTCTCCGCCTTGGCCCCTGCGATCTTGTGGACAAACACAGTGCCGGCTATGCCTCTGCGGCCCGTGGAGTAGGTGCTGTCTGGAACCGCCACATCGTCCCGCACCACCACGCTGTCCACCTGGATGTCCTCCATCTCGGCCAGATCCTGGGAGAGGCCGAAATTCATGATATCCCCGGAATAATTC
>OKVW01001020.1_pt1 | contig 12903 bp, 8 predicted proteins | sample 1606991 | NCBI WGS metagenome assembly OKVW01 (sample SAMN03281021, study PRJEB24777) | human gut metagenome | isolation source: fecal sample PR177 from 1 month old male Malay infant, vaginal delivered...
CAGTCCCGTCCCCAGTCGCGGAAGGAGCGGACGATCTTGTTCAGCAGCGGATTATCCGTGTACACGGCCCCGCCCTCGCCCATGGTCATGTGATGGGGCGGGTAGAAGCTGGAGGTGCCGATGTCGCCGATGGTGCCGGTCAGCCTGGTCACTTCCTCCCCGTCCTTCTCTATGGTGTAGCGGCTGCCCAGGGCGTCGCAGTTGTCCTCCACCAGCCACAGGTTGTATTTGATACAGAAAGCCTTCACAGCGCCCAGGTCAAAGGGATTGCCCAGGGTATGGGCTATCATCACCGCCTTGGTCTTATCTGAGCGGGCCGCCTCCAGCTGTGTCACGTCAATATTGTACTGGGGGATAGTCACATCCACAAACACCGGCACAGCCCCATACTGGATCACAGGAGTCACTGTGGTGGGGAAACCGCAGGCCACGGTGATTACCTCATCTCCCCGTTTCACCTGGCGCTCCCCCAGCAAGGGGGAGGTGAGGGCCATAAATGCCAGCAGGTTGGCGGAGGAACCGGAATTCACCAGGGAACAGAACCGCACATCCAGATATTCTGCCAGCTTCTGTTCAAACTGGTCGGTGTAACGGCCTGAGGTGAGCCAGAACTCCAGGGAGCTGTCCACCAGGTTCACCATCTCCTCATGATCATAGACACGTGAGGCGTATGGAATCCTGTCCCCCTCCTTAAAACCGCCCTTCCTGTTGTGGAAGGCGTCACAGTATTCCGCTACCATCTCCAGAATCTGCTGTCTTGCTTCAGTTTCAGTTTTATGCTCAAACATGCGTTATACTCCTTACTATTATATTTGGAAAAATTCCCCAATCTGCCGGTCCATCACTTCCAGCATGTCCCGGCCGTCCAGATAGGCCTTTGTCCACTCCACGGTCTTTTCCACCGCTTCCTTCACGCCGTAGCGGGGCTGCCATCCCATGGCGCGCTTCACTTTGGAACAGTCCAGCTTCAGGAAATTGGCCTCGTGGGGACCGCCGTCATATTGGTCCGCCCAGGAGGCCTCCGGGCCCCAGGCTGTGCAGAACATGTCCACCAGCACTCCTGTGGTGACGCAGTCCCTGTCATCGGGTCCCACATTGTAGTAGCCCTGGAACGCCCGGTCCTCCCACTGCTTCATGGCAATGGTCATGTACACGGCCAGTGGCTCCAGCACCAGCTGGTAGGGCCTGGTGGAGTGGGGATTTCTCACGGTTATCTGTTCTTTTTTGGCAGCTGCCCGGACGCAGTCGCAGATGATGCGGTCATTGGCAAAATCGCCGCCGCCGATTACATTTCCCGCACGGGAGGTGGAGACGGCGCAGCGGCCGTCCTGGAAAAAGGACTTCTGGTAGCTGTGGGTCACCAGCTCCGAACAGGATTTGGAGTTGGAGTAGGGATCATAGCCGTCCAGGGGATCGCACTCCCTGTAGCCGTACTCCCACTCCCGGTTCTCATAGACCTTGTCCGTGGTCACATTTAAGAAGGAGCGGACGCTCATCGTCAGGCGCACGCACTCCAGCACATTGACCGTGCCCATCACGTTGGTCTCATAGGTATAAACCGGGTCCTTGTAAGAATCCCGCACAATGGGCTGGGCCGCCAGATGGAACACCACCTGGGGCTGCACCCGCCGGAAGGTCTCCTGCATGTGCTTTAAATCCCGCACATCCCCAATCACGCTGTGGCATGTCTCTTCCAGGCCTGCAATCTCAAACAGGCTGGGATCTGTGGGTGGAGTCAGGGAATAACCTGTGACCTCAGCCCCGGCCAGAGTCAGCATCCTGGTGAGCCAGGAACCTTTAAAGCCGGTGTGGCCTGTTACCAGCACACGCTTCCCACTATAGAATTTTTCCAATTCGCTCAACTTCATACAATCAATCCTTCCAGATCTTCCATGGCGCCTTGCCGGACTGCCACAGATCCTCTAATTTCTGCATCTCCCTCTGAGTGTCCATACACTGCCAGAAACCGCTGTGATAGAAGGATTTCAGCTCTCCCTCCGCGGCCAGCCTCTGCATGGGGTCCTTCTCAAACACTGTGGTATCGTCCTTCAGGTAACCGAAGATCTGAGGGTTCAGCACCATGTAGCCGCCGTTGATCAGCGCGCCGTCATTGTCCTCCTTCTCCCGGAAAGAGGTGATGGTGTTGTCCTCACTGATATCCAGCACGCCCTTCATCTGTCCCAGATCCACAGTGGTGATGGTGGCGGTTCTGCCGTGGGACTGATGGTATGCCACCAGCTTATTTAAGTCCTCGTCGCATACGGCATCGCCGTAGGTCAGCATAAACGGTTCATTGCCCACAAACTGCTGAATCCGCTTTACCCGGCCTCCGGTCATGGTGTTGAGCCCGGTGTCCACCAGGGTCACTTTCCACGGCTCCGAGTAGTTGTTGTGGACCTCCATCTTGTTGTTTGCCAGGTCAAAGGTCACGTCGGACGTGTGGAGGAAATAGTCTGCGAAGAACTCCTTCACCACATACTGCTTGTAACCCAGGCAGATGATGAACTCATGAAAACCATACTGGGAATAATGCTTCATAATATGCCACAGGATTGGTTTTCCGCCGATCTCGATCATTGGCTTTGGCTTTAAATGGCTCTCCTCACTGATTCTGGTTCCCAGCCCTCCGGCTAATATTACAACCTTCATAGATTATCCTCCGTTATTCTCGCGGCAGCCCGCAGGTATTGATGGCTTCTGTTGATAACTTCACCTGCCATAAAATACATTCAGGTGGTTGTCTTCCAATATTTGGAATGCCTGCTCTATTTTATCTCTGCCTTTTTTATATTCATAGATGCGCTGCAGCTCCTGGTCGCTTAACTCATGGATATTGGGGACCTGGCGCACCATTTCTTCAAAGCTGTCCTCCCTGTAGGGAGCCTTCTGAATCTCACGATAAGTAGTATAACCATTTCCCGCCAGGATTGCAAGGCAGAACAGGGCCGTCAGCGCCTGCCTGGCCGCCTTGAACCGTCCGTCCCTGTGCCAGGCCAGGGCAAAGGTTATGAGGATGCCCAGGATACCCACCTGGAACTGCAGGGCGTACCTGGAGCTCATGGCATAATTTTCCTGCTCGAAAATGTAGCGGGAAACAAAGATCAGCAGGTGGTTCATCCCGCCGCCCGCCAGCAGCATAAGGGGCATGATGGTCCTCTCATACAGCCTGTGCTTCACATTCAGCCACAGGGCCCCCAGATATCCCAGAATCACAAACAGGCCCAGCAGGTAACAGGCCTTGTTGGTAATCAGTCCGCGATCCAGCCAGCCGGACAGCTCCTCCCCGCCCACCGCGATGCCTGCAAAGGATTTTAACAGGAAACGCACCGGGAAGTCCGGCTTGTCGGCCAGCACGGTCATCAGGGAGCGGCCGGTGGACCCGGCGTGCTCCTCCACTGCGAAGGAATTGCTGACCATGTACAGCAGCAGGGGGATCAGGGTGCAGGCCCCGTATACGGCCCAGCGCAGATCCCATCGTGCTCTGCCTTCCCGGTAATAGGCTCTGACCATGCAGAATGCATAGGATATCAGCAGGGTCACCGCATAGATGGCGCAGTACGGCCCGGCGGTGCCCAGGATAATCAGCCAGGGAAGCACACAGAGGCGGAGGCGGTCCCACCGCTTCTCCTGCCCGGCCCACACCCGGTCCAGCACCAGCTCATGATAGTAAAAGCAGGCAAATGCGAAGAAATGGGACCAGCCGCTGCCGTTGGTCAGCATTTCCCATTTATTGAGGCTGAACATCACTGCTGTCAGCAGGGCGAAATACAGGACCCCAATCTTCACCCGCCGGCAGTACAGCGCGAACACGCCGCCGGCCAGCCCTAAGCTCAGCACCCCCAGCACCCGCTCAAAGGTGACGGAGAAACCAAACAGCTCCACGTTGATGATCCTGGCCAGATAGTTGATGGGAATCCTGGTCAGCACGTCGGGCACGAAGAATTTCTCCGGGTTCCACACATCCGGCAGGTAGCTGTTCACCAGGCGGATATAGTCGGAGTACACCACGTCGCAGGTAGCATTCTTCACATACCAAAGGGCAAAGGCTGTGCCCAACAGCGGCAGCAGCCAGAAAAGGGTTCTTCCTCGTTGTTTCATATGTCCTCCATCTAATCCGCCGTGATGTTCACAATGGCAGCCAGGCGGTCCGTCCCCCGCTGTTCCTGGGCATTCTGCATGTAGAAGTTGTAGTCAAACTCCAGATATACGGTCTGCCCCGGCTCCGCTGAGATCACGGTGCGGAGCACGCTGGAACGCACTGGGATTACCTGGGGATTCCTGCCGTCTGTGGTGATGGTGATGGATTCCCCGCCCTCGATCAGGCCCGGATACATGATCTCCAGCTGGATCGTTCCGGTGGAACCGGCCATAACGCCCACCCGGGCGTGCTCGTCCATCCAGCCGTCGCTGTAATATCCGTATTCAGAGTGAAGCTTTAGATCCTTCACAAAACCGGTCACATCCTGGAACGCGTTATTCTCCGGATCTTCCCTGAGCACCAGCATCTTGTCGGTCACCAAGCCAAAGTCGCGGATGCTGCCGGCGAATACCACCTTGGTGCCTTCCGCCTTGCGCTGGGGATCATAAACCTTGAAAAATGTGCGGGCCGTAAAGTCGCTCATCTCATAACTGTCCCCTATGATATAGATGGTCTTGCCCATCACATCACTGCCGTATTTTTCGTAGGTCTCTTCAGCCAGGGAATTGTAGCGCAGCTGATCCGGCCACAGATACAGGCTGGGGTAGCAGCCCCTGTAAAACAGCTCCACAGGGAACATAAACAGCACATAGCAGGCAAAGGCAGCGCCCCAGGGCCACAGGCGCTTTAAGTACATTTCCTTCTTGTAACCGCCGGTCAGAACACCGTAAATGTAGGCAAGCAGCAGCAATGCGCCTGCCAGGGACACATACACCCAGCGCATCTCCACCCGGATGGTCACGCTGGAGGAGGCAATACACAAAATGATAAAACCCAGGAACAGGGAGGCGTTCTTAAGAAGAGCTGCCCGCTCCTCCTTCTTCTCCCGGCAGATGCGGACAATAAATGCAATCACCAGCGCCGCCACCATCAGATCCGCCAGAATCACCAGACCCCTGATCAAAAACGGGCTCTGGCTCCAGGGCCGTCCGTTGAGATGCTCAGGCCCTGCGTTGATTCCGAACACATAGGCTGCCTGGCTCAGGGCATAGCGGATGGACTGGGTGACGCTGAAGGTGTCGGCCACCTGGGTTCCGCCTGTTCCCGCAGGCAGAACCGAACCAATGGTGAACGCCCGGATCACCTGCACCAAAAGGAAGGAAATAGATGGCGCCAGCCACTGCCACAGCTTCCTGGAGCGCTTATACAGCAGCACAAGGAAGAACAGGGGGATCAGCACCATGTAGCGCTCGTGGACGAAGCAGATGCCAAAATACAGGGCACAGGCCACATAGAAGCGTTTAGACCCACTTCCGCCGAACGCAGGTGAGGTGGACTTCCCTCCGCCTGCCTCTTCATTGAGAAACAGGTACAGATCCCACAGGATCAGGACAGCCATCCACAGCGCCATGGTCTCCATCAGCCCCAGCACCTGGCCGATCTGATAGTAGGCCATGCGGCTTACCAGATACATGGCTCCGCACAGGAATCCCACGCCCTTGGAGCGGGCCAGCCTGCGGCCAATCCCGTAGAGGGTCCAGGACACCCCTGCGTTCAGCAGGATATTGATGGGCACAAACCATGCCACGTGGTTTCCCACCACCGCCATCTCCAGCCAGGCCGCCAGATAGTAGAGGAACCGGAACCTGGTGCTGCCCAGCGGAAACACGTATTCCAGAAAGCTCTGCTCCCCGTAACATGACCAGAAATACAGGTCATCCATGTACAGGCCCTTTATCTCTATTCCACGGTTCACCAGCACAGCAAGAGCCAGCAGAAGCCCCATGAAAATCACATGGTCCTTCCACTCATATTTCTTGTCCATTCTGGAGAATCCGATGGTGTATTTAAAGGTTTGCCTTTTCTCCAATGTATGCCGCCTCCTTACTGGTATTCATCATAAGCGGTCTGGTAAGGCTTCATTAGAAGCTTAACCACAGGCCGCGGCCAGAAGCGGCCGAACATCTCCGCCTCCTCCTGCGCTCTTGTGTTGTCCGCAATACATGCCTTGGTGGTGGCGCCGTCGTGGACCCTGTAGAACAGCAGCGGCCGCTCCACACAGATAAAACGCCCCCGGCGCTGGGCCAGGGCCAGCAGGTTCTCCCAGTCCAGGGCGAACCTGTACTCTGACTCAAACAGCGGCTCCCCCAGCAGCTTCTTCTGGTAGGTGGACGCCGGACAGCAGATGGAATTGCCGAACATCAGGGGCAGCTTCTTGACCAGCGTATGATGGCTCAGGGCCGTCATACGAAGCGGAGCGCGCAGCAGGCGTTTGACCCAGAGCATCTTGTCGTCCCTGATCAGCTTCCCGTTCTTGATGATCACATAATCTGAGGTAAACATGGTCATATCCGGATACTGCCCGTAGGCCTTCAGCAGCTCCGTCACATAATCCTTGTGGTACACATCATCCTGATGGGCAATGGTCACCAGGGCCCCGTCTGCCATGTGGTAGGCGTAATTCCAGTCGTCCCTCATGCTGCTCTCCCCATCCCTCACATACACGGGGATGCCGTAAGCCCTGGCTGTCTCCCTGATATAGAGGCTGGGCGTGGAGGTGCAGAGGATGACATGGGATTTAGTCCGCTGCCCCAGAAGGGAGCGGATACAGCTCTCCAGGTATGGCGAGTCCTTGTATGCGCAGATGGCAAATACATGTGTGTGTTCCATAAGGGGTCAGCTCCTTTTAGAAAAAATGTTCTTCCAGCATCAGGCACAGGGCGTGGTAGATGGGAAGGTGAAGTTCCTGAATCTTGTATGTCTCTGTTTCCGGGACAATGATGGCTGCGTCAGCCTTGCGCCCCATCTCCCCGCCGTCCCTGCCGGTGAGGGCGATGGTCTTTATGCCCCGTGCCTTGGCAACTGCCATGGCGTAAAGCACGTTTTTAGAGTTGCCGGAGGTGGAGAGGCCCAGGAACACATCGCCGGGCTTGCCGAATCCGTTTAACTGCTGGGCAAAGATCAGATCCCCGTCCACATCGTTTAAGAAGGCTGTGGTCAGGCCCGTGTGTCCGGTCAGAGCAATGGCGGGCAGACCGCCCTGAAGCTTATCAGCCAGCTTGGCACCCCGCTCCGGGTCCGCTGCCATCAGTTGTTCAGCAAACTCCGCTGTTATACGGCGTGGCTTCACAAACCCCTTCATCAGCTCGCCCACAATGTGCTCGCTGTCCGCACAGCTGCCGCCGTTGCCCGCCGCCATCAGCTTGCCGCCGTTTTCGTAGCAGTCCTTCATGATTTCATAGGCCGCCAGAATATGTTCCTTAACCGGTTCCAGCACCGGGTAACGGGTTATCAGCTCTTCCATATACTTCATCTCATTCATGGCCATTTTCTCCTTCTCTCTCTGTAATATCCAGCGGGCCGCCTCAGTCAGGTTCTCCGCAAAATGATCATACTCCCGGGACAGGGACTGCCGCCGGGCCTCCGCCCCATATCCGGTTCCCACCAGAATGGACGGGACGCCGTAGCATCTCCCGGCCTGGGTATCCAGCAGCTTGTCCCCGATCATGTAGGAATGCCCCTTGTCCACCGGGGTATCCGCCTCCGCCTGCCGGAACAGGCCGATGCCCGGTTTACGGCACCGGCAGTCCTTTTTGTACTGGCCCAGGCCGTGTTCAGGGTGGTGCGGACAGTGATAGAAGCCGTGGATTCCGGTGCCGTAAGGCTCCAGCAATTGATTTACATAACTGTGGAGATTCCTTACGTCCTCCTCCGTGTAATACCCCCGGGCCACCCCTGCCTGGTTGGTCACCACAATCAGTTTGAAACCGGCGTCCGTCAGCATTTTCAGGGCCTGGGGCACTCCCGGCAGAAACCGGAAGTCCTCCGGCCTGTAGAGGTAGTTAACCTCCTCGTTGATGGTTCCGTCCCGGTCCAGGAATACAACCTTATCCATGTGTCCGCTCCTTTGATGTGTATTCATATATATTATATATCGAAATGGTATTCTCCGTTGGGCATATGGACCTTCACCTGGCGGTAGGGCCAGCGTTCCTCGTCAGCCACCCAGCTCTGGGCGCCCCGCAGCTCAAAGTTCCAGTCCGCCAGCTGTCCGCCCACCTGCTCCATCCGGGCAGCCACCTTGTGGCGCACGTTGTAAGGGCAGTACATCAGCAGATAACCGCCGCCGCCCGCTCCCAGCAGCTTGCCGCCCAGAGCGCCTGCCTTCAGGGCCTCGTCGTACAGCTCATCGATCTGCGGGCTGGTGATCTTGCTGCTCATGCGCTTCTTGCTCTGCCAGCCATAGTCCAGAAGCTTGCCGAAGCTGTGAAGGTTGCCCTTCAGCAGTTCGTCCTTCAGGGCGTAGGCCAGGGCCTTGACCTCGCACATCGCCTCAAAGGCGTCCTTCTTCTCATAGTTGGACACCTGATCCTTGATGATATTGGCCGACACGTGGATCTTGCCGGTATAGCACAGCAGCAGGTTGTACTGCAGCTCGTGTATAATATCCTTCTTGATGCGCAGGGGGTTCACCACCACATTGTTGCGGCCGTGGAACTCAATGAAGTTAAATCCGCCGAAGGTGGCCGCGTACTGGTCCTGGTACCCGCCGTCGATGCCAAGGTCCTGGCGCTCCACCTGGTAGGCCAGATCAGCCAGGGCGTATGCATCCATCATAGTGCCCTTCCACCGGGCCATGGCGGTGAGCATTGCCACCATCACAGTGGAGGAGGTGCCCAGGCCGGACCCCGGAGGCGCGTCACACTGGAGGTAAACCTCGCAGCCCTGCTTGATATCCATGGCCTTCAGGGCCGCTGTCACCAGATCCAGCTTGCCGTCATACACGTAATTCTCGTTGGTGTTGTATTTCACCGTCATGTCGAAATCCAGGGAGTGGACCACAATCTGGTCATCCTCTCTGGGCACGATGGAGCAGTAAGCATATTTGTTGATGGTGCTGCCAATTATAGCCCCGCCCTGCTGTTCGCAGAAGGGCGCAACGTCCGTGCCGCCTCCGCCGAAGCTGACTCTGAGGGGCGCTCTGCCTCTGATTACCATAATTCCGCCTCCTTCTTCACGTCCTCCTGAAACTGGAAATACGCCTCAGGGATTCCAATGTCAATAAAGTACCCGTCATTGACAATGCCGCCCAGGGGACGTCCTTTCGCGAGCCAGCCCGAAATCATCTCATTCTCCAGGGATACCTTCCCCTCAGGGATCAGGTCCAGCAGCTCCCGCTTCATCAGGTAGATTCCGCCGTTGATTGTCCCCGGACGCCGGTTCTCCGTCTTTTCATTGAAGCCGGTGAGCCTGCCGGAACCGTCCAGCACTGCCTGTCCGTAGCGGGACACGTCCGGCACCTCCCGCAGCACCAGGGCCATGTCCAGCCCCAGCTTGTCCTGGCACCGGGTCAGGCGGCTGTAGTCGATGCGGTAAAATGTGTCGGCGTTCAGCACGAAGAAACGGTCCCCGCTGATAAACTGCCCTGCGTTTTTAATAGCCCCCGCGGTACCCAGCAGCGTCTCCTCATAGGCATAGTATGCCCTGAACCCAAAGCCCCCGCCGTCCTTAAAATGTTCCTCCACCATGGAACCCTTGTAGCCCACGGCGAAAATGATCTCAGTCACACCGTTCTTCACCAGCTCTCTGGTCACATACTCCATAAATGGCCTGCCATGGATCAGGGCCATGGGCTTGGGCCGGTCGCTTACCACACTGCGCAGCCTTGTGCCCAGGCCGCCCGCCAGAAGAATTGCCTGCATGTGTGTTTCCTCCACTTCTTATCTTAGATGGCCCTATGGCCGCGTAAAGTCCTCTTTTACCACTTCCCACGCCCCAGCCATGCTGAAATATTTCTTAATATAGTCCTGGGTCCTGCGGCACAGCACCCGGCACATTACATCATCCTGGTACAGCTTCACCGTGGCCGCTGCAAATGCCTCCGCCCCGTCCGCAATCTTTAACACCTGATCCACAGAGGGAATCCCCTCTGCTCCGGTGGGTGTTGTGACAATGGGCGCACCGTTATAGATGGCCTCCACAACCTTGCCCTTCACGCCCGCGCCATAGCGCAGGGGAACCACCACCAGCTTGCAGGCGCCGTAAAGCCGTTCCAGCTCCTCATCACTGACAAAACCCTTGATGATGATGCCGCTGCCCGGCTGTTCCAGGGCCTTGATCTCATCCGTCACCTTGGAACCCACCACGTAGAAGTTCACCTGGGGCAGCTGTTCCCTGATTCTGGGGAATATCTCCCTGGCAAACCAGAGCACTGCATCCGCATTGGGCGGATGGGCGAAGCCGCCCACAAACAGCAGCCCCTCCCTCTTGGCAAAGTCGTCCTGGATATGGGTGAGGAACTGGTCGTACACATAGGCTGTGATGGCCTTGGCCTTTATACTGGCATCGATGGCATGAATGGCATCCACCTCCACATAAGAGGGATAGTAGGACACCGCAGCCTTGTACATCATAGTCAGCTCCACGGACTTCCAATAGTCAGCTTCACGCTTGATCCGGATATCCCCGGTCAGCTCATATTCCCTGGACAGACGCAGAAAATGCAGGTCGTGCCCATAATAAATCACCTTAATATTGGTGTAATCCCTGATATAATCCACATATTTTGTAGCGATATGAGGCCTGTTCAGATAGGCAAAATCGATCTGGTCCCCATTGTCCTTCAGCCAGTCCCAGATTCCGGCGGCATACTCCTGGCCGTAGAGAATCTCGATGCCCATCTGCTGCAGGGTGGTGGAGTACGGCTCCTCATGCAGGAAGTTGTCCCCCAGGAATTTCACCACATAGCCCATCTTCAGGAACATTTTCAGATACTGGAAGGTGGTCTTGGAGCCTGCATCCCTGTCGTAGGTGGGCACATAGTGGTCCACCACCAGCACCACAGGCTTGCCCTGGCTCCGCTCCCTGGCCTTAAAAGGATTGGGATTGCCGGTGTTGACGCACTGCTTTTTGAACTCCTCCGCCCATTTTTCCTTCAGCTTTTTGCTGTTCTCCACCTGGTAGCGCTTTAGGCCCGTGCCGTTCACGTCCGTGCCGTTGGATACGCCCTCAAAGTGGATCACCTTGGACAGCGGCTGGTACACCACCCGCTTCCCGGCCCTGCGCACCTCAAATGCCAGATCCGAATCCTCGCAGTAAGCAGGCGCAAACCGCTCGTCAAAGCCGCCGATCTGCTTCCACAGGGCTGTGGACAGCAGGATGGCCGCGCCGGAGATATAGTCCACGTCCTTCACATAGTTGTACTCCGCCTTGTCCGGGTCGTCCAGCCGGCCGTAATTCCAGCCCGAGCCGTCGCTCCAGATGATGCCCCCGGCCTCCTGCAGCCTGCCGTCCGGATACACCAGCTTGGAACCCACCATGCCGATGGTATCGTCGGAACGGATCAGGTCCACCAGGGAGGACAGCCAGCCGGTTGTCACCTTGGTGTCATTGTTCAGGAACATAATATACTGTCCGCGGGCGGCTTTGGCCGCCTGGTTGCAGTTTTTCAAGAATCCCTGGTTCGTCTCATTGCGGCAGATCACCAGGCCCTCCACAAACTGGTCCAGCTGGGCCGTGGCGTCCGTGGACACATCGTCCGCAATAATCACCTCATATGTCACATCCCCAGTATATTCCAATATTGACTGGAGACAGGCGTAGGTGTAGTGCACCTGGTTATAACAGGGGATCACGATGGATACCAGCGGCATTTCCCCTTTATCACTGTCAAAGGTCTGGAAATGCAGCCTGCCGTACTTCAGGTAATCCTCACCGATCTTGAAATCCCCGTCAATCTGGCGGCGGCCTTCGCTGGTGAGATACAGCTTCATATAACGGCAGGGATGCTTCACTGTGGCCAGGCCGTAGTTCAGCACCTTGCGTTTTCTGGTTCCCTTGGGAAACGCCTGGTTCACCTGGGCGCCCAGCTTTCTCCTGGCCTTGAACACCAGGGCCTCGTGGCCGTTTAAGTAGGTGGCCAGCTTGCCCAGCTCGTCGATCTCATGGCGCAGATCCCGGATCATCACCTCCAGGTTGGCCACATGGTTGCCGGTGAGACGCTGGACCTCCTGCTCCTTGCGGATCTGTAGATTCTTCTCCTCCACCTCCGCCTGAAGCTGGCTTATGCGGTCCTTGGCCCTCTCCAGCTCCCGGCCGGTCTGCCGGATCTCCTCCAGGGAGGTTACCTTCTGCTGGTAATTGGCCAGATACCCCTGGCCGCGGTCCCCGTGAACATAGGCCTGGAAGGACCTCTCCATGGCAGCGTAAACCGCGGCAGTCTCACGTTTAATCCCAAATTCTTCCAGATATTCTTCCAGGGAGGCATAGTTCATCACTCCCTGGTATTTATAATAAAAATAGGCCAGGTTCCGGTACTGCACAAAATGGGCCGGAACAGGGAAGTCAAAGACCCACTCATAGTCCAGACAGTACACCTGGGAGTCCAGCTCCATCAGGTTCTCAAACAGCCCGTCAATGTTGGATACCCGGTAGGACTGGTCCTGGATATCCGGCACCTGCCCGAACACCTCGGTGAATTCCGGCGTCACCTGGAAGGTCCCCACATACTCCGGCCCAATGTCAAAGACCAGGTCCATGGCCCTGCGCACAGCCTCCACCGGCGCCTTCCCGTCCCGGATCTCCTGTCCCAGCTTCTCCGCCAGGGTCACGCCCTTGATAAACGGGAAACGCACATGCATCCCATCCTCACCCACCTGGGGCTGAAGCACCTGAATCCGCGGATTCAGCTCCTTTAACTGGGCATATTTTTTCTCAAAGGACAGAATGTGCCAGCTGCCCTGGCCGTTTAATGCAGTTTTCTCCAC
>OKVW01001021.1_pt1 | contig 12903 bp, 15 predicted proteins | sample 1606991 | NCBI WGS metagenome assembly OKVW01 (sample SAMN03281021, study PRJEB24777) | human gut metagenome | isolation source: fecal sample PR177 from 1 month old male Malay infant, vaginal delivered...
ATGTTAAATCATATAGAAGCTTAATTTATAAGGAGGTGTCACATATGATTCATCCCCTGATTCCATCCGCCCAGGATCTGCAGGCCACCCATAGCAGACTGCGCCCCATTCCTCAGCCGGCGCCACGGCCGTTGCCGGCACAGACAGCCGGCGTCATCGGCAATTCAGCTGCGAACCAGGTAATTGGTCTGGGAAACACACTGCCCCCCATTCCCCCTCAAAAAACCAACTTTCCAAAGACAGCCGCAACCATCGGTACAGAACAAGAGCTGCCTGATATCAAAGTACGTATCCCTACAACCTTCATGGATAAAAAGCTTGGCATTATCCATGTCCAGACCACCGGCGGCTTGTGCCACCTCTGGGATATAACAAAAGATTTGCTATTTAACACCGATCCCAAAACAGAATTAAGTGATTATACATTAGAAATGGTTTCTTCCCCTACACCAATAGAAAACGAAGAGGATTGGAATACGCGGCAGGAGGCCTTTAATGAGTTTGTAAAGGAATCCCGCCTTATATCCTTTTCGCCTATAAAACAGCGTAATTTGGTAACCAAGAATATTGGACGCTTTAGAATGACCATGCTAACTCCTGTTAAGATAGTGATTGCCGATGAGCATATGGATACTATGGGCAGCTCATTCCAGTATACAAAAGGTGTCACCCTTTCGATGATACCCAATCTGATGGCAGAGGAACGTGCCCCTTGGTTCAGACATGATCTGATCGAATGGGCCGCCCCATTGCAAGATGAACCCTCCCAAATTGTTTTTGCATATGTGATGTCTGTAGCGCTTAAAGATTGCGAGATATACTGTTCCCTCTTCAAAAAAGATGTTGACACAACCAACACATTAATCCTATCAAGCACCGCCAAAAACCTCTGGGGTATACTGCCCAGAATGCCATTAAGAACGGCAATTACCCTTCTTCCGCCCCAGAGGCAGCAGGACGTTCTTAACCTGGTGACTTCCTTTCAGATTACTCCTGTCGAGCCTATGCATATTTTCACCGGGCGGTATAATAAATTGGTTGGCACCATGCTGGGGACACAGACGGTTATACGGGTAGGTGAAATCGATACAAATGATACCATAGACGGACAGCCTATCTTCTTGTTTGAGAATCGGCTGCCTGGGCCGTTATCGCCAATCCCTGCTTATGTTAAATGGAATGACAGTCAGGCCACCATCCCATCTCTCAATTATAGCAACTGTATTCCCTTTGTTTATAACTCTGTCAATATCGGTAAATACAGGACCACGCAATGGCAGATGGAGTTTCATCTGACAATAGAGCAACCTTTTAAATATCAACCTGTATTACAACTCGGAACCGTCAATTTTCATCCCAACAGAATTCTGATCTATAAAATAAAGTACAAAATAGATGGGAAGCAACCTTTTAATGGCTGGATGACTGCTGATCCAAATGGCACATTAACCATGAAATTTCCTAATTCCCCTACCTCTGACCCGGGCATGATAACAATGGTAACTGCTGATGAGGGCGACCCATTTCCTCCCGACCCCCCCTCCGATCAGCAAGGCAGCCCGGCCGCTTCCAGTGAACCGCCCAGCGGCTCCGCCGTCTCCCCCGCTCAATAGATTAAGACTATTTCAACGCCCCACCTTCATATACTGTACAAACACACTCACTGAAAGGTAATCTGATGGCTGATTGGCAATACCAGGCCGAGCCGGAGCATTTCTACCATCCGGCTCCGTCCACATATCTAAACACCTCAGGCGCCATGGGAGAACCATCTCCCGACCCGGCCTCCCTCGGGATGTTCCGCCTTTTAAATGCCGCCACTGCCCCGTTCCCGGTCAACTTAACCTTAGGCGGCGTTCCCCAGGTAGCCGGCTCCGTCTTTTCCAGCCTGACCTCTTACGCCCCTGTCTCCGGAGGGAGCCAGATGGCCGCCGTCACCAAGGGTGACAAGAGCAATGCACTGCTGCTGAGCAAGCCTCTGCATATTGGCGCGGGCAGCCACACCACACTGGCGCTGACGGATTCCGCGGCCGGGGGCGTGGATCTACTCAGCTTCCCCGCTCCTGGGAATGCGCCGGCTGCTTCCGGCCAGGGCCTGATACGCACTGCAAATGTAAGCATGGAAGGGTCATCCTTTGGGCTGCATCTGGCGGACGGCACCGTGCTCTATGAACACATCCCCTTCGGCAGCGCCACCTCCTACACCTCCATGGCCCCGGGTCCTTACAGCTTCTATGTATCAGAAGATTCCGGCCTCCGGTGGACCACAGGCCCTCTGGCCGCCGCCTCCCTGAAGGTGAAGCCCGACACCAGCTACACGCTGTACATCCTGGGCAACACCTGGTCACCCTATGGGTTTCGTATCATCCCTGTTGAGGATTCTTAAACATCATCAAAAAAGAGAACTGCCGGCAGCCTATCATAAGCGCTGCCGCAGTTCTCCTTCGTTCTTCTTATATCATTCCCTTAGAATATCCCTTCAAAGCTCTCCCGCAGCGTCTCGCAGGACTCCGCGAACTTCGCCAATTCCTCCTCTGTCAGCGACAGAGGCAGCACCCGCTGGACCCCGTTCTGGTTGATGATACATGGCGCGCCCACGAACACATCCCTCTGGCCGAAATCTCCCCGCATCATGGCCGACACGGTGAGCACGCTGTGCTCGTCGCCCAGAATCGCTTTGGTGATCCTGGTCAGCGCCATTCCGATTCCATAATAGGTGGCGTTCTTGGCCTCAATGATCTTGTAGGCCGCTGTGCGCACTTCCTCCTCGATCTGACGCAGATGGTCCTGGCAGATCTCCTTGGACTCATCGCACAGCTCCAGAATGGGCTTGGTAGCCAGCAGGGCCTGACTCCACGGCACAAACTCGCTGTCCCCATGTTCTCCCATCACATAGGCATGAACATTTCTGGGGTCCGCATTCAGATATTCCCCCAACAGATAGCGCAGACGTGCGGAATCCAGGGCTGTGCCGCTTCCCAGCACCCTTCTTGGATTAAAGCCGGACAGCACGCAGGTGATTCTCGTCATGATGTCCACCGGATTGGTGGCCACCAGAAAAATCCCGTTAAATCCTGACGTTGTCACCGGATCTATAATGGAGCGGAACACGCTGGCGTTGCGTTTCAGCAGATCCAGCCGCGTCTCTCCCTGTTTCTGGGCCACTCCCGCACAGATTACCACAATATCCGCGTCCTGGCAGTCGCTGTATTCTCCCGCATAAATCGTCATGCTGGAATTGGCAAATGCCAGCCCGTGGTTTAAATCCATGGCCTCGCCGATGGCCCTGGTCTTATTCACATCAATCAGCACCAGTTCATCACACACGGACTGGTTCAGCAGACAATAGGCATAGCTCATACCCACCATACCGGTTCCGACGATTACCACTTTCCGTTTATCAACTCTCATAATCCCACTCACTTTCCCAGGGAACGCTCCCTGCTGCTTACAAGATCAGGTTGCACAAATTCCGGCCGGCGTATACCAGAGAGCGTCTGAAAAATCATTTTCACTCTAACGGGCCAGCTTTTTCTCCATCAGTTCACTGTTGCTGCTGTAGGCCACCGCATTTTCCTTGCTGATTACGCCCTGGCGGAACAGGCGGATGATACTGTTGTCCATGGAGATCATGCCCTCCTCCTGGGAGGTGGCAATGATCCCGTCGATCTGGTGTATTTTCGATTCCCGGATCATATTGCGGATGGCGTTATTTAAAAACATCACTTCAAACACAGGCTGTACGTTCCCATCCACCGCTGGGATCAGCTGCTGGGAAATGACGGCATCCAGCACCATGGACAGCTGGGTGCGGATCTGCTGCTGCTGGCCTGGCGGGAAGGCGTCAATCACACGGTCAATGGTGTTGGCCGCCCCGATGGTATGCAGGGTGGACAGGATCAGATGCCCTGTCTCAGCTGCTGTCATAGCTGTGCTGATGGTCTCATGATCCCGCATTTCCCCCAGCAGGATCACGTCCGGCGCCTGGCGCAGGGAAGCCCGCAGCCCGGTCAGATAGCTGTCCGTGTCCGTGACAATCTCACGCTGGGTCACAACGCTCTGTTTATGCCGGTGGAGGTACTCAATGGGGTCCTCCAGAGTGATGACATGGGCGTTTCTGGTCCGGTTAATCTCATCGATGATGCAGGCCAGAGTGGTGCTCTTTCCGCTGCCCGCAGGCCCTGTCACCAGCACCATTCCCTTGGTCATCCTGGCCACATTGATGATTATCTCCGGCAGATGCAGCGCCTTGGGATCAGGCAGCTCGAACCGTACCACACGGATGATTCCCGCCAGAGAGCCCCTCTGCCGGAAAATGTTGGCCCTGAAACGCGATACGCCGGGAAGGGCAAAGGAGAAATCATCGTCCCCGTGCTCCCTCACCCTGGTCATATCCCTGTGTCCGGCCAAATCATAAATCTGTGTGATCATCTGATCCATGGCCTCAGGAAAAATCTTATCCTCCCCCTGGTAAATGATCCTGCCGCCGATTTTATAGGAAAATGGCATGCCGGGCACCAGGAATATGTCCGCCGCATCCTTTTCCACCGCCATTGTCAGCAATTCCATAACATTCATGGTAATGTTCCGCTCCTTTTGTCCCATTCTAATACTTACGCTCCCGCTTCCCCTGGCTCGCCGCCCCAGACCGGCATGGAGTTGTCAATCTCGAATTCGCCGCTGTCGTACACATACCAGGAACGCACCTGGTACCGCGCCGCGCCGCAGACCAGCGCCAGCTCAATGTGCAGAGCCTGGCCCCGCTCCATGGGAATGTCCGCCGTCAGCAGCCCTGTCTCCTGGTGGTACACATCCCCCAGACGGGCCTTCACCGCATCGCTGCTGCTGCCGGAATCCCGGTCTCCTCCCATCTCTTCCCTTAAAACCGAGTCCATGGACCGCATCCACTCCTGCCCCCTGGAGTCCGCCTCATAGTACCCGGCCACAGACTGGGCCGCACGTTTGGCAAGCTTTAAATCCCCCTGGGCGCTGCTTAAGGATAGAAGCCCAAAGGCCCCCAGACACAGCACAATGAAAATCAGCACCAGAGAGGCTGCCCCGATATTCACCTTACTCCTGTTCATGGCTTCCTCCCCTTCCCTCTGGTTTTATGTAGCTGTCCGTGGATAGCTGGAACAGAAGGCTGCTTGTTCCCTTGCCTTTTTCATAGCGGAATATCTGAATGTCCGTCATCCGCATATTGTCCACCGTCCCGCTGTAAATAATTCCCATATAGGTCAGATCCTTACCTGCATCCCCCAATACACCGGCATCCGCGTAGCGGTTCCAGTCCGCATCCCATGCAGGTAAGCGGGTGCTGTAATCCGTTGCACTGCGGATCAGTTCCTGGCGGGCTTCCTGCTCCTCTGTAAGCTCCGTGTAGGGCCAGAAATCCCTGCTTGGGCTGATGGTTCCCAGATTCAGCTCCAGGCCCGCCTTCATCTCCTCGGCCAGGGTCTGGGCCTCCAGCACCGCCTGGTTGATGTCGCTGGCCCGCTGGCTCAGCCTGTTGGCCCTGGCAAACACCAGCACGCAGATGCTGGCGCAGATAATAAAGAAACCAGTTACCAGAATCATCTCCATAAGAAATGGGCCGGAGCCTGATCCGCGTCTCCTACTCCTCTTCATCCCAGACACCTCCGCTTCTCAGATACAGCTTCAGGCTGCTTCCGCCCTCACCCAGGGTACGGACGGTCAAAAGCCTGTCATCCAGGGACACGTCCAGGCCGCCGCACTCCAGGATCTCCAGTCCGTCCTTCAGTCCCAGGCCGCTGTCCGGGTTGGCGAACAGTTCCCGGACCGTTCCGTCCAGGTAGTAGATCCATGTCTCATAGGTGGTACCGCTCACATTTTGGCCCAGTACCAGCACCTTGGCGCCTTCGATCTCCCGCACCTCCACCATGCCTTCCCGGTCACCCTGGCGCACCTTGTTGGCAATATAACTGAGTGCCGTATTGCCTGTAAAATTCTGGTTGCTTCTGGCCGCTATATTCTCATACACGCGGCTGCCGATCAGCACAGTAAAAAGGGCGCTCAGGATGAATACCAGAAACAGCAGCATGGTAAAAAGTACATTTGTCCTCCGGTTCATCTGCGCGCCCCCTGCTCTTCCTCTATGGGTATGATGGTGATTTCAGGCATCACATTGGAGGCAAACCCGTTATAAAACACGTTATAGCGGTCCCGGTCAATATTTATCCCGTAGTTCTCTTCCAGATAATCCACGCTGGGCGGGTACCGCCCTTCAATGGCATAGCACTGCACAGAAGCCCTGGTCACTGCCCTGTAGAGCGTCTCCTCCTCCTTGGCCCCCGCCTTGCCGGCGAAGGACAGGGCCGCCGCCGCAAACGCCGCAACCATCAGAAGGCACGCGGCGATGGACAGTATATAACCTGTCACAGGACTTTTCTCCCGTTTCTTTTTTTCAACTTTCATCTAGGGTTCCTCATCCGATTGCCGACAGCACGCCCACAAGAGGCAGCATCACCGACAGCAGCACCAGTCCCACGGAGACTGCCAGCACTGCAACTATAGTGGGTTCAAAGCGGGTCAGCATGTTGTCCATGGCCTGGTCCGCCGCCTGCTCGTAATCTTTGGATATCTCCTCCATCACAGAGTCCAGGCGGCCGCTGCGGCTTCCCACTTTTATCATCTGCACGTAAAAGCCGGTAAACAGCTCCGCATCCTTCATAGCCTGGTAGTAGCTGGCGCCTTCCTCCAGCTCCTTTGAGCATTTCCCGATGCGGGCGGCTACCCGGTCATTCTCCACCAGCTCCCTGGCCAGATTCAAACCTTTCTCCAGCTCCATGCCGCTCTTTAAGGTCAGGGCCAGCACAGCGCTGAAACGCCGGTTGGCCACAGCCAGGGCGATGCTGCTGCGGCATTTGACGAAGCTGACCATCCGCTCCACGAATCCAAGCCGCTTCCCCATTCTGGAAGCCAGCCAGATCCCGCACACCGCCAGGGCCAGCACAGCGGCCGCGATCAGTGCGCCGCCGCTGAATACGCCTCCCAGATGAATGGCCGAACGCGCCGCCGGCGACATCGTGGCTCCCAGCTGTTCATATACCTGGTCAAATACAGGCATCACTTTAGTAAACAGCACAAACAGCACCACAAGCAGCATAACCACCATCAGAACCGGATAGGTCAGCGCATTTTTAATGTTGACCATCAGGCGGTACTCTTTCTCATAGTAGTCTGCCAGGGACTTCATCATCTGTTCCGTGGTGCCTGACTGCTGTCCCAGCTTCGCCATGCGGACCACATATGCCGGAAATGTTCCCGCATCCTCCAACACCTGAAAGAAGGGGTCTCCTAACTCCACCCCTTCCGACATGTACAGCAGTAATTCTTTTTCCTCCGGACTTGCAGCGTCCTCCGCCATAATGGCCAGCCCCTCGTCCAGGGGAACCGCCGCTTCCAGCAGAAGCCCTACCTGGAGACAAAATATGGAAAGCTCCTGGTAGGAATATTTATATTTAGACTCTGGCTTTTTCATACTCACCCGCCTCCTGATGTCTTATGTATCCCTTTTAATAACTGTATTTACCCTGGTAATTGGCGCCGTTGCCGATATATTTCATGATCTCCTCGCTCTGCCCCCCAGAGGATGCAAAGGTGGGGTCCATCAGCTTCCAGCTGTTGCCGTCAAAGTAAATGATGTTGTCAACCCAGCCCTGGCCGTCCAGGTACACGTTGATCCACGCGTGGTACAGATTGCCTGTGTATCCAACCACCAGCTTGGTGGGGATATCCTGGGAGCGCAGCATGGCTGTCATCAGGGCCGCATAGTCAAAGCAGATCCCCTTTTTCTGGGCCAGAACCAGATCTACATTGGGCAGGTAGCCGGACTGGACCGAGGCTGCCTTGGCCGTGTCGTAGGTAACGTTGCCAACCACATAATTGTAGATGGCCGCCACCACATCCACCTGGGAGCTGGCCCCGGCCACGATCTGGGAACCGGTCTGGACCGCAGCGCTGGAGGCGTTGAAGTTCACATACTGGTTGGGGTACAGAAAGGGACCGAACTGGTTGGTGATACTGGCGTTGATATCCTGGCTGAAAGCCTGGGTATACTGGTTGCCTGACACATTTTCAAATACCTTCACCTGATAGCTTCCATTTCCCTCAGAAAGGGGGAATACATCGTACACACCGCTGTTGCTCAGATCATAGGTGTAGGTGACGCCGCCTTTTGTAATCTGGATCTTGATCTTGGGATTGCTGCCCAGGTATTTGACCATGATATACCCTTCGGACATATTGGAAGCGTCCAGCTTCGCCAGGTTGTTCTCATAGACTGTCACTCCTGAGGCAATGGGGGTCCGCACCAGGCTTCCCGCAGGCTTGCTGTAGAGCGGCACCGCTTCATCTTCAATGGTGACGGCTCCCTGGGCTCCGTACACTGTGCCCGGAACTGCCGCCGCCTGTATGGACACAGCTGTCACAGCTGCCGCCATGGATAGTAAAATGGCATTTTTCTTCATAGAACCACAGCTCCTTTACTGCGTTTATCCGCAAAAAACGTCTTAAACGCCCATGCGCTGTCTCACGATCTCGTAAGCCAGCACCCCGGCCGCCACCGACGCGTTCAATGAATCAATATTTCCGTTCATGGGAATGGAGGCAACCATATCGCAGTGCTCTTTAACCAGCTTGCCTACGCCCTCCCCTTCATTGCCCACCACAAGTCCAATGGGACCCTTTAAATTCATACGGTACATCAGCTCGCCGCCCATGTCTGCGCAGACGAACCACATGCCCTTCTTCTTCAAATCTTCCATAGTAGCCGTCAGGTTGGTCACCTTGGCTACCGGGGTATAGTTCAGCGCGCCTGCCGAGGTCTTGGCAACAGTTGCCGTCAGCCCCACTGCCCTGCGCTTGGGGATAATCACCCCATGGGCGCCCGCCAGGTTGGCGGTACGGATGATAGCTCCCAGATTATGGGGGTCCTCGATGCCGTCCAGCAGAATCAGGAACGGTGGTTCCCCCTTCTCCTCCGCAGCCTTCAGCAGATCGTCCACCTCCGCGTACTCATAAGCCGCGGCGTAGGCGATAACGCCCTGGTGCTTGCCTGTCTCAGACATCTGGTCCAGGCGTTCTTTTGTGACGAAGTTCATAATGGTATCGTACTTCCTGGCTTCCCGCACAATGGTGCGCACCGGGCCGTCCTGGCAGCCGTCCAGCACGAACAGCTTGTCAATTGGCTTCCCGGCACGGAAAGCTTCCAGCACTGCATTGCGGCCTTCTATGGTCAGTTCTTCATATCTCATATGTGTAAATCTCCTTGTTATGAGCACTTGGCGCCAGTCTTATGGCCGCCTGCGTGCAGTCTCAGTGCAGTGGCTTGTCATCCGTTTCCTGCAGCAGTCCCGCCTTCTTAAGGCCCAGGCTGACCAGCTCCGCCAGCCGCCCGTACTGCTCATTCAAAAACAGCCATCCCACCAGGGCTTCCATGCCCGTGGCCATCCGGTAGTCAATCATTGTGGCATTCTTGGCAATAGTCGTTGACTTGGCATTGCGCCCCCGCTTAAAGACAGCGTGCTCCTCAGGGGTCAGATCTTCCTCCAGAGCCTTGATTAACTGGGCCTGGGCGGAAGCCTTTACTAAGAGCGCGCTGTGCTTGTGCATTTTATTCACCTGCATACTGCCCCGGTTGATAACCTTGGAGCGGATAATCAATTCATAGACGGCGTCCCCGATATAGGCCAGCACCAGCGGGGAGTAAGTCCCCGCATCCACTGGTTCCAGTCCCATGCACTGCTTATAATATGCTAAAAAGTCATCTAAGGTTATGCTCTCTTCCACTTTACGCCCTCTCTGGTGTCCTCCAGCACGATTCCCATGTCCAGAAGCTTCCCGCGGATCTCATCCGCCAGGGCAAAGTTCTTATCCTTTCTGGCCTGCTGTCTGGCAGCGATCATTTCCTCAACCTGGCTGTCCAGAACCTCCTCCTTCTTCTCAGTGATGATTCCCAGCACATCGCAGAGGCTCTCAATATTCTTCTTTAAATAGGAAATGTAAGCTGCCGTGCTGTTCTCATCCGCGGTGGAATTGGCCAGCTTCACCAGCTCAAACACGGCGGAAATAGCGTCCGCGGTGTTGAAATCATCTTCCATGGCAGTCTCATATTTGCTGATAATGGCAGCAGCTTCCGACATCTGGTTCTGCTCGGCGCAGGTCTCGGCATTGCCCTCTGCCTTAGCAGACAGGCCCTTCAGCTTATCCACGCAGGTGAGGATGCGGTCCAGACCGTTCTTGGAGGCTTCCATCAGGTCAGCGCTGAAGTTCAGCGGGCTGCGGTAGTGGGCGCTTAGCATGAAGAAGCGCAGCACCTGCAGGTCGTATTTCTCGCTGATCTCGCGGACTGTGAAGAAATTGCCCAGGGATTTGGACATCTTCCGGTTGTCGATATTTAAAAATGCATTGTGCATCCAATAGGTAGCAAATTGCTTGCCGTTGGCAGACTCACTCTGGGCAATCTCATTCTCATGGTGCGGGAACACCAGGTCCTCGCCGCCTGCGTGGATATCGATCTGCTCGCCCAGATACTTCTTGGACATCACGGAGCACTCGATGTGCCAGCCCGGACGGCCGTTGCACCACGGGGACTCCCAGAAGGGCTCGCCGTCCTTCTTGGGCTTCCAGAGAACAAAGTCATTGGGATCTTCCTTGCCGTCCTCCCCGGTCACCTTGATCTCCCTGAAACCGGACTGCAGTTCATCCAGATTCTTGTGGGACAGCTTGCCGTACTCCTTGAAGGAACCGGTTCTGAAATAGACCGTGCCGTCCCCGGCCATGTAGGCGTGGCCCTTCTCAATCAGCGTGCCGATCATCTCCAGCATCCCGCAGATCTCCTCAGTGGCCAGCGGATGAACAGTGGCAGGCTTCACATTCATGGCCGCCATGTCCTTCTTGCACTCCTCAATATAGCGCTTGGAAATGGTGTCGGCGTCCACGCCCTCCTCAATGGCCTTCTTGATGATCTTATCGTCCACGTCCGTAAAGTTGGACACATACTGGACGTCATAGCCCTTGTACTCAAAATACCGGCGCACGGTGTCAAACACGATCATGGGTCTGGCATTGCCGATGTGGATAAAGTTGTATACAGTGGGGCCGCAGACATACATCTTCACAACCCCTGGGGTCAGCGGTACGAATTCTTCTTTTCTTCTGCTCAGCGTATTGAATATCTTCATATTCCCGTTCTCCTTAATTTATGAAATCTATTAATTCCCGCCAAATACTCTGTAGCTTACTGCAGGATACTTAACTCTTCCGGCAGCCCTGACAGCCAGCACAGCCGTTTTCAATCATTCTACTATCATAGCAGTAATCAGCTACTTCCGTCAATAACGTAATTGCCTGGGAAGAAATCCCCTGACCCGTTCCCGTAAAGCCCAGTCCCTCCTCTGTGGTGGCCTTTACGCTGACACGGCTCACATCCAGGTGAAGGGCCTCGGCAATGTTTAAAGCCATCTGCGGGCGGTAGGGAGCCAGCTTGGGCCGCTGGGCAATGACAGTGGCGTCAATATTTTCAACAACGTATCCTTTTTCTTCCAGAAGAGCGCCCACGTGCTTTAACAGTTCTATGCTGGAAATTCCCTTATATGCAGGGTCAGTATCAGGAAAATGCTGACCGATGTCTCCCAATGCCGCGGCGCCCAGCAAGGCGTCCATCACCGCGTGTACCAGAACATCCGCATCCGAGTGGCCCAAAAGCCCCAATTCATAAGGTACAGTGACTCCTCCCAATATCAAATCCCGGCCTTCCACCAGCCGGTGTACGTCATATCCTTGTCCGATCCTCATAAAATAACTCCTTCCTGTACTACTCCCCTAAGCGGGTGCGAAGGGGACTTTCATTATATAAACAGCGGGCGCCCCGGCTGACCGTATTCCAGTCCTGCCGCAGACCCCCGCAAATCTTACTAACCAACTACACGGATCTTCCTTGGAATGCATTCCAACTCCAGGTCCGTCTGTATGCCGCAGCTCTCCCCATCCGCATGTACGGGCAGGGGGCGGTCGGTATGAATCCGGATCTCACCGCACTCATAGCTTCTGACACCCTTGCGCTTGCCGTGCCTGCCTGCAAGGGATTCCAAAAAGATGGGGATCAGCCTGCGTCTGGAGGCATGGCTCACCACGCACACGGAAAGCTTCCCGTCACTGCAGTCCGCCTTAGGCGCAAATTTGAAACCGCCGCCCTCATAGGGCTGTATGTGGCAGGAGATAAATGCAATGTGGTTAAACTCCACCTTCTTCACTCCATCCAGCACAATATATCCCTTGCTGGTCCTGCTTTTAAACAGCTGCCGGATACCCGCCATAAAATAAGAAAGGCGGCCCAGTCCGATCCTGCCCAAACGCCGTTTGAGCCTGCACTCCAGCACATCGTGGCACACTGCCGCGTCAAAACCAATGCCCGCGCTGACCAGAAAACGCCGGTGTGACATCTCCTGGGTGCCATAAGAGAGTACGCCGTAATCCAGCATCCTGTAGTGCCTGGGCGCCAGCAGCTTCTTTAAACCCTTCACCGGGTTGGAAGAAAGCTTCAGGCTTCTGGCTAAATCATTGCCAGAACCGGCCGGAATATACCCCAATGTCAGGGGCGCACTAAAAGACAGGCCGTCCAGCACTTCATTCATGGTTCCGTCCCCGCCAACCGCGATGACAACCCGCGGTTCTCTGTTGCCTTCCGTCAATTCCCGGGAAATCTCTCTTGCGTCCCCCGTCCCGGCTGTCAGATAGGCTTCATATTCCACTTGATGTTTTTCCAGATAGCAGACCACAGTCCGCCAAAATCTGCCGCCCCTGCCGCTTCCGGCATTGGGATTCACAATAAAATAGTACATGAAAATCTCCTATCATTATTCTTTCCTTAGTATATCATAT
>OKVW01001024.1_pt1 | contig 12846 bp, 13 predicted proteins | sample 1606991 | NCBI WGS metagenome assembly OKVW01 (sample SAMN03281021, study PRJEB24777) | human gut metagenome | isolation source: fecal sample PR177 from 1 month old male Malay infant, vaginal delivered...
ATGGATATCGCTATGGAAACAGCTCGTAAACGTAACAAAAAGGTTGTATCCGTAGATAAAGCAAATGTATTGGCTTCCTCTCGTTTGTGGCGTAAAATCGCTCAAGAGAAAGCGGCAGCTAACCCAGACATCACAACAGATTATTTCTATGTGGATAATACAGCGATGCAACTCGTTGTAAATCCTGCACAATTCGACGTTATCGTGACAACAAACTTGTTCGGCGACATCTTGTCTGACGAAGGCGCTGTTATCTCTGGTTCCATCGGGCTTTTACCATCTGCATCCATGGGTACAGGCACAGCATTGTACGAGCCAATCCACGGTTCCGCACCAGATATTATGGGCCAAAACTTGGCGAACCCATTGGGCACAATCTTGTCTGCCGCTATGATGTGCCGTCATTCCCTTGATTTACCTCAAGTGGCTGACGCTATTGAAAAAGCTGTTGAACAAGTGCTCGTTGATGGTTACCGAACAGGTGATATCTACCGCGAAGGTTTAAAACGCGTAGGTACCACAGAAATGGCGCAAGCTGTAATCGAACGTCTATAATCGTATATAACAAGATTTTGAAAGTTCATAAAGTGAACTAAATCATTTCAAAACCATATCATATGTTTTATAATATGAAAGTATTATATATTTAGACGTTATAAAAGAGAGGGCAAGTCCCTCTCTTTTTTGTAGGAGGGGGTTATGTTATCTTATTTTTTACTTGCCTTATCTATAGGGCTTGAGTTATTTGCAACGACAATGTTAAAAGCATCTGACGGGTTTACAAGGCCGTTGCAGACCATTGCCTGTGCGCTTGGGTACATAGGGTCGTTTTATACGTTAACCCATGTGTTGAAATATATTCCGCTGAGCGTTACCTATGCTACATGGTCTGGTGTAGGTCTTGTAGTGACGACATTGATTTCTGTCTTTATCTTTCACGAAGGCATTAATATCTACACCGTGCTAGGTATTGCTTTAATCGTGGTAGGCGTAGTGATCCTTAATTTGTGGGGAAATGTAGGACACTAGATATATTAACTAAGGAGGCCTTTATGAATTCTTCAATGTATCGAAATTTAACCATTACTGCTTTGTTGATGGCATTAGCCATCATGATTCCTATTATGATGCCTCTGAAAGTTGTCATTCCACCGGCTTCGTATACGTTGGCCAGTCACGTGCCTATATTCCTAGCCATGTTCTTATCTCGTAAGATGGCTGCTTGTGTAGTTATAGGTTCTACACTTGGCTTCTTCGTAGCAGGTTTCCCGCTTGTTATCGTTATGCGTGCGGCCTCTCATATTATCTTTGCCTTGATGGGTGCTTACTATATTAAACATCATCCAGGTGTACTGTCTGGGGCTTTATCCTTCGCTGCGTTCAACCTTGGTTGTGCCATTATTCATGCCATCGGTGAAGTACTCGCATGCCTCTTGTTCTATACGACAACTACAATGCCAAACATCGATCTTATCTACGTCGTATTCGTTCTTGTAGGTGGCGGTACTATTGTTCATAGCATGGTCGATGGATATATTGCGTTATATATCTATAAAGCCATCCCTGGATTATCTAAGACAGGTAATAATTAGTTCATATCCTAGATTATCTGAGCTTGGTAATACATAATTAGTTCGTATTCTAGAATGTCTAAAGCGGGTAATAAGTATTTAGCCCTTATCATTACCTATATATTCAACCACTCATGGGGAATCGATGTGTACTAATGTATCGCATATGATTTCCTATGAGTGGTTTTTTATAATAATTCTCAAATCTGTACCTCCAGATACAGACTTAATAATGCGATATGGGTATAATAAAGCCATAGTTAATGACCGAGTTGTGATATATGCATAACAGTATAGTTCAATCTATACATAGATACCACATAGGCCATACATATTGTTAATTGTGAAAGACTTTCACAAGAATTATGGAGGTTATTATGAGAAAGCATATAAAAAATAACGTATCTTGGGTTGGTAAAATTGACTGGGAATTACAAGAATTCCACGGTTCTGATTACAGCATTAATAACGGCTCTAGCCAAAATGCTTACTTGATTGAAGAGGAAAAGACAGTCCTCATCGATACTGTGTGGAAACCACATTCTTCTGAATTTATTGATAATTTGGAATCTGAAATTGATTTGAATAAGATTGATTTCATCGTATGTAACCACGGCGAGGTCGATCACAGCGGTTCCTTGCCAGCATTGATGGAAAAAATCCCTAATACTCCGATTTATTGTACAGAAAACGCTGTTAAATCCTTGGTTGGTCAATACCATCATCCAGAATGGAATTTCAAAACTGTAAAAACAGGGGATTCCGTAGATATCGGTAACGGTAAATCTTTGGTATTCGTTGAAATGCGCATGCTTCACTGGCCTGATTCCATGGCGACGTACATGACTGGCGACAATATCTTGTTCTCCAACGATGCCTTTGGTCAACATTTTGCGGTAGAAGAATTGTGGGCTGATAAGGCTGATCAATGCCGTTTATGGGCAGAGGCGATGAAATATTACGCTAATATTTTGAATCCATTCTCTCCATTGGTAAAAGCAAAGGTTGAAGAGATTCAAAAGCTTAACTTGCCAATCGATATTATCGCTACAAGTCATGGTGCTATTTGGCGTGAAAATCCATTGCAAATCGTAGAAAAATACTATGAATGGTCTCAAGCCTACCAAGAAGACCAAATTACAGTGGTGTACGATACGATGTGGGATGGTACAAAGAAATTGGCTCATAAAATTGCTGATGAAATTGCAAAAGAATCTCCTGATACACGAGTTAAGATCTTTAATATCAGTAAAACCAATAAAAATGACATCATGACAGAGGTATTCAAGTCTAAAGCCATTGCTGTTGGTTCTCCAACAGTAGGGAATAGCGTTATCTCTTCTGTGGCAGGCTGGCTCGACTTCTTACGTGAGTTGAAATTCAAGAATAAAAAGGCTGCTGTATTCGGTACCTATGGCTGGTCTGGTGAATCTACAAAGGTACTTCGTGAAGAATTAACTAAATATGGTTTCTCAGTAGTAGAACCTGAAATCAAATGTAATTGGAACCCAGATGCAGATGATTTTGGCAAAGCTGAAGAACTTGTAAAAGCCTTGTTGGCTTAATATATAAAAAGCTCCTAACGTTCATATGATATGTACCCCCTTTACTGGACAACCAGTAAAGGGGGTATTTTCATGAGATATAGTTATGAATTTAAAAGGAAAGCAATTGAATTATTCTATCGAGGTGAATGGCCTAAGACACCTAACGGTGTAACGACAGATACATTTCATAGACTAATAAGAGACTGGGTTAAACTAGAGCAGCATCATGGTCCGGACATTAATAAAAATCGAGGAACTAATAAGTATTGGACTCCAGAAGAGAAATATAGTTTGGTATGCCAAGTCCTCTCTGGACAAGGATTGAGAGCAGTAGCTATTGTAGCTGGTATTAATTCTGGGCAGTTGTATCAATGGGTTCATAAATACAAAACTTTGGGATACAATGGTCTTATCAATAAATCTAAAGGGCGACCATTAAAGGATTCCAAAATGAAACTACCAAAGAATACTTCACCTCGAGCACTGAACGAGAGTGAATACGAAGAACTCATTCGCTTACGTGCTGAAATTGCGTATATTAAAGCTGAAAATGAAGTCATAAAAAAAGAGATCGCCTTGAGAGAAGAAAAAGAAGCTGCGCGACTCAAGGCGAAAAAGCAGCGATTATCAAAACGCTCCGACAACAAGGCTATCAACTAAAACATCTTTTGAAAGCTATGCCAATGTCCAAATCTACCTACTATTTTGAACTTACTAAAGTAGATCTTGTGGATAAAAGAAATACAGAACTAAAAGATGAAATTCAAAAGATTTTTACAGAACATAAAGGGCGGTATGGTGTACGCCGTGTATATCGGGAGCTTCTTAATAGAGGTTTTGTAGTTAATCATAAACGAGTACAAAGACTTATGCATTGTATGGGACTCGCAGGAAAGCGACCGAAGGAAAAGTATCACTCTTACAAAGGAAAAGTCGGTAAAGTGGCAGAAAATGTCGTCAATAGAGATTTTAGTACAACTGCACCATTACAAAAATGGACTACTGATGTGTCTCAATTTAATTTCTCGTGGGGAAAATGCTATTTGTCGCCTATTTTAGATATGAATACGAATGAGATTATTGCTTATGACTTAGCATTAAGGCCCAACTTAGAACAAATTTCTCGTATGTTAGAGAAGGCATTCAAGAAGTTTACGAATCTTTCAGGATTAATCCTCCATTCTGATCAAGTATGGCAATACCAACATAAATACTTTAGGAGAACACTCAAAGAACACGGTATTATTCAATCTATGTCTCGAAAAGGAAATTGTTATGATAACTCTGTGATGGAAACCTTTTTTGGTAGATTGAAAACAGAAATATATTATGGTTTTGAAACAGAATATTCATCATTTAATGCTTTTGCAGTAGCGATAGAAGAATACATTAACTATTACAACAACAGAAGGATCCAGAAAAAAACAAAATGGATGCCCCCTGTAAAATACAGGGAAGCATCCATGTGTTTAGGCTAGTAAATATTATGTGTCCAGGAAAATGGGTACATATCACATCAAATCACAGGGCTTATTTATAACTTATATTATTAATTATATATACAAAAAAAGAGCCGCCTAAGCAGCTCTAGATTTATTATTCTATACCAACCATTACGTTAGTAGCTTTGATAACAGCATATACTTCTTTGCCTACTGTTAAGCCCAATTCTTTAATAGATTGAACTGTAATGTCAGCAGTAATGATATTATCGTTACCTACATTAATTTTCACAATTGCATTTACGGCACCTTCTTGAATTTCTACGATAGTACCTTTTAATTGGTTTCTTGCGCTTAATTTCATATTTGGCTCCTTATAAGAATTATATAATACATTCAAATTTATATTTATTATATCATTATATATAAAAAAGGCCATGATGTATATCACATCATGGTTTTTTATGCATGGAGCGGGCGAAGGGAATCGAACCCTCCTCTCAAGCTTGGGAAGCTCGCATTCTACCGATGAACTACGCCCGCAGGATGTACATATTGTATCATATATGTATCTATACATTCAAGTAAAGTTAGTCGTCATGAATATACCTATAGTGGTAGTTGTATTGTATTGTTATAATAATAGAGGTATAAAGTAATAGAAAAGGAGGCATATGTATGTCAAAGATTTATAAAATCCATAAATGGTTATCTATAGTTTCTGTGATATTTTTCTTAATGTTCTGTATTACAGGGCTTATCCTCATGTTCAGAACTGAATTAAATGCGTGGGCTCAAGGGGGCACGAACCATACCTCATCTTCAATGGCTATGGGGCAAGAAGAGACACCTATTTTTGATTATGCTGATGAAGGGGCTCTACTAGTTAAGGCAAAATATCCGTCAAAGGATATTTTAAATATTTCTCCTGCCATGGGTGCTTCACATCTTTTACGGTATCGTATTATTGAATCATCAGCTACCGTAGCACCTCCAGCACGTATGGGTATGGGAGGGGACTATGCATTATATAATCCTGAAACAAAGGCTCTCATTACTACCCATCATGAAACACCTGCTCATCCTTGGGTTCGAAGTGTATTACATACGCTTCATCAACTACATACAAGATTGGATCTTGGAAAGACAGGGATTTACATTGTAACAATTTTATCGTTCCTATGTGGTGTATCTATTGTTTCTGGTATTTTTTTATACGGGCCATTTCGTAAAAGTTTTGCAAAATCTGCAGTATTGTCAAATCATATGAAATTAAGTTCATTGCATCGAGAGTTTGCAATGGTTGCTACTGTATGGGGATTTATCTTATGTATTACAGGTGTATGGATAGGTGGATTTTTTATTGCCAATGACAGTTATAATGCAGATGTACTACATACTGCAAAGCAAGAGCTTTCATCGGATCAATCCGAAATTTTACAACCATCCGAAGCTATTTCTCGCATTATGAAAGCTTATCCAGATCGTCAGCTTATATCTATTGATTATCCATCCAAATTTAATGACCATCACTATGCATTTTATTTAGGTGCTGAAAATGATGATGATCCTGCTATGTTTTTGGGACAGCCTGTCTATGCTAATTTACATGCTGATTCTGCTAAGGATATGTATTCTACAAAAACAATACCATGGTATTTTACTGGTATGACTACAATGATTAATCTCCATATTCATAATCATAATACAATGGTGCTTAAAATATTATGGGCCATCTGGGATATAGTTCTTATTATAGGTATTATAACAGGCATTATGATGACTATTATAAAGAAATTTGTTAAATCTCGTGCTATGGAATCTAGAGCACCCGTTGAGATACAACATGTTTGGCGTAAACCTATCCTTTATAGTATTTTAGTTCTCCTAGGTTTTATTGTGCCTCTTTGGTCTAATCCAATCACAAATAGTATAGCTGCCATTTGTTTAACCATTCCACTTATTGGATTCTTAATTTCTCTGATCAGAGGGAATAATTATTAATCAGTATTTTATTAGCTTGCTCCATAAGTATAAGTATGTCGCAAATGTTTGATTACTCTAGACTTAATCCGCATGGTTCATCATTAGTTTATTGATTATTTTCGAAGTGAAATGATATAATAAATTTAAATAAATAGTTTTTATGTATAAAATTCTGTATTTATATTTATAATTGAGAAAGTGGTAGTTACTATGAATTATATAAAAGCATTTATTCAGTCTGAATCATCTGGCGGTATTATGCTCTTACTTGCCGCTATTCTTGGTGTTATTACAGCAAACTCTCCATTAGCAGAACAGTATTTTTCATTAATGCACGTCTATTGGGGACCGATGGATATATTGGAATGGGTTAATGATGGGTTAATGGCACTCTTTTTCCTATATGTAGGGCTAGCGATTAAATCAGAAATGATTTCTGGCGAATTGAATACAAATTCAAAAAGAGTATTACCACTCTTAGCCGCTTTTGCAGGTGTTGTTACACCCGCTTTAGTATATTTCTTAATTGCTGGTTCTGTTCCTGAGTATACCCATGGATGGGGGATTCCAACAGCTACAGATATTGCATTTGCCATAGGTGTTATTATGATGCTTGGTAAACGTGTATCTCAAGCTATGAAAGCTTTTCTTTCTGCCTTAGCTGTTATTGATGATTTAATTGCTATTATCGTTATAGCTATCTTCTACGGTGCCGGTGTAGACTTTCCGTATTTGATTGGTGCCGCTATCGTAACAGGCGCATTGTGGTATACTAATAAACAGGGGTATGTGAGACCTGTATTATATGGTGTATTGGGTGCAGTTCTTTGGTATTTTGTATTAAAATCTGGCGTTCATGCAACTATTGCTGGGGTTGTCTTAGCTATGACGATTCCTGCAACAGGTAAACTTGACGGTGAAACAGTATATCCTATGCAGAAATGGGCAGATAAACTGAAGCATTGGGTTAATTTTTTAATTATTCCTTTATTTAGTTTCTTAAATGCAGGGGTATCCTTTGCTGATGTTTCAGTAGATCACTTATTCCATCCTGTTGTACTAGGCGTTTCATTAGGCCTTATTTTAGGTAAACAGTTTGGTATTTTCTCTGCAGTTTTCGTTTTGGTTAAATCTAAGATTATCAAGATGCCTACTAATACAACATGGCCAGAGGTTTATGGTACTGCCATCGTTTGTGGTATTGGTTTTACTATGAGCTTATTTGTAGCTACATTGGCATTTCCACCTGGTGTCAATCAAGAAATGTCTAAAATTGGTATCTTTATAGGTTCTATTATTTCTGGTTTATTAGGTGCTATAGTCTTAATTTTGGCATATAAAATAAGAACTTTTAAGCATAAATAATGAACGTATTATATTAGGAAGGAATCATATGGAACGGATATTTGTATTTTTACGTTCTCCTGGTTCGGCGACTGCTGTTCTACTAGGAGCTACACTTATTGCATTAATCGTAGCAAACTCTCCATTAGCGATACAGTATATGTCACTTGTTAATTTAAAGCTAGGTCCATTAACAACTATGGAGTGGGTTAATGATGCACTAATGGCAATTTTCTTCCTCTTTGTTGGGTTAGAAGTAAAGCGTGAATTAGTAAGTGGTGAACTTAATACGAATGCTAAGCGTATTATGCCAGGTGTTGCTGCATTATTTGGTGTGTTAGTACCTGCTATTATTTACTATCTTATTGCTGGTTCTAGTGAAGTGTATGTTCATGGTTGGGCTATTCCAACTGCGACTGACATTGCTTTTGCTATAGGTGTTATAACTGCTTTAGGGTCTAGAGTTCCTAACTCTATGAAGGTGTTTTTGACAGCCTTAGCGGTTATTGATGACTTAATTGCCATCATTGTTATTGCTATTTTTTATGCATCGAATCTTAATCTTTTTTATCTAGTAGGTGCTGTTATTGTAACGGGCTTATTGATTTACTGTAATCGGTCTGGTTACGTTAGATCTTTATCCTATATCATTCTTGGCTTAATTTTATGGTATTGCATTCTTCGCTCTGGATTACATGCTACTATGGCTGGTGTAATCTTGGCGATGACAATTCCTGAACGGGGTAAGATTGGTCGTAAATATGTTAGACCAATGCAACATTGGGAACATTATTTATCTAACTGGGTAAGCTTTGTGATTGTTCCTATTTTTGCTTTCTTTAATGCCGGTGTAAGTCTTGCTGGATTCGGTGTAGCAGATTTAACACATCCTGTTGTTTTAGGTGTTGCACTAGGCCTTATTTTAGGTAAACAAATCGGTATCTTTGGTGCTATGTTTGGGATGATTAAGTTAGGTATTGTACCTATGCCAGCAGAAGCTAACTGGAAATTTATTTATGGTACCTCCATTGTATGTGGTATTGGTTTTACTATGAGTATATTTGTTTCCGTTTTAGCTTTTGATCCAGGTCATGCTCAAGAGATGGCTAAGGGTGGCGTATTAATCGGTTCCATCATTTCTGCTGTTATTGGCTATACATACTTACGTATAGTTGGTGCTAAGCGTAAGGAATGCCATATAGGTGTATATCATAACTGTTAAAATTAAATAGGTATTATAAAAGTCTCCATTATTGACTGTCTATATAATCAAAACGTAAAAACTTTACTTGATTGGGCAGACTATAATGGAGATTTTTCATTGCTATACTATATTTCTATGATATATATGTAGTACTAGATTTGAGATATAGTTAAAAACGTGCATTATATATGCATTTTTTGTATTGCTATCTCAATATGGTTTATAGATTATTTAAAACTGTATAGTATACTACTGATGTAAGGTGAGGTGTATATGGTTAAGAAAATAATTATCGCATGTACGCTTGTTTGTATGACTACAATGGTATCTTCCGTATCATTGGCAAAAACGATTGATCGGGGACAACGGGGGCACCATGTTAGCAAGGTGCAAACCATGTTAAAGCATCAAGGTTTTTTAGATGATTCTGTAGATGGTATTTACGGTCATAATACGGAACAAGCTGTACGGAAATTTCAAAAGTCAAAGGGACTCGCTGTAGATGGTCGCGTTGGTCCTAGTACGATGAATGCTTTAGAAAAGATGGAGACTCGTTATGGTGGACATGGTACAGAATTAAGTCATAATGGTGTACCAAATAAATACTCTCGCGTTTTAACTATGCAAGCTAGTGCTTATTCTGCTCAAGATCCTGGCAATGGTAATTATACGGCTACAGGTAGTCGCTTAAAGAAGGGCATCGTATCTGTAGATCCAAAATTAATTCCATTAGGTACGCGATTATACATTGAAGGTTATGGTTATGCTGTAGCTGATGATGTTGGTGGCGCTATCAAAGGTCATAGAATTGACTTAGCTTATGATTCTCGTTCTGAAGCATTGCAGTTTGGTCGTCAAACTGTGAAGGTTTACGTTTTATAATAAAAACTCTCTAGTACATATAATAGTGTAATAGACTATAAGGTCTAAACTTACAGTATTATATGAGGACTAGAGAGTTTTTATTTTGCCGAATTATAATGTTTCTATAACCTCGAATATTCGGAAATTATGGTATAATAAACACAGATATATTTGAAATAACTCATGACATTTGTCACATGAGTGTAATCAATAGTTATATGATGAATGGTAAAGGAAATTCTATGGATAAAGTACGGCGTGTGGAACGCATGGTGGCAATGACTAAATTGTTAGTTGATTCACCGCAAAAATTGATTCCTTTAAATTATTTCTGTGACTTCTTTGGCATGGCAAAGTCTACGGTTAGTGAAGACTTAACCTGTGTGAGACAGTCTATGGAGCATTTTCAGCTTGGTACATTAGAAACCGTAGCTGGCGTAGCAGGCGGAGTGCGTTTCATTCCTCATCGTAAGGGTGCTCAAGCTAATGATATTTTACGAGATGTGCAAACTCGCTTGATGGAGCCAGACCGTATCATTCCAGGTGGGTTTATTTACATGTCTGATATCTTATATGATTGGCATGTAATGACACGCCTTGGGGAAATCATTATGACCCGTTTTATGGACCGCAACCCTGATTATATTCTGACCGTTGAAACAAAGGGGATTCCTTTAGCTGTCATGGTAGCACGAGCTTTCAACAAACCTCTCGTCATTGCTCGTCGTGATAGTAAGGTAACAGAAGGATCCGCTATTAGTATCAACTATGTAACAGGATCCTCTGGTCGTATTCAGACCATGACGTTAACAAAGAGAGCGATTCCTCCCAATGCTAGGGTTTTAATTATCGATGATTTTATGAAAGCAGGGGGCACAGCAAAAGGTCTTAAAGAACTTGTTTTAGAAATGAGTGGTGTCGTTGTTGGGACCGGTGTTCTTGTAGCAACGGCAGAGCCAAATCCAAAATTAATCGATGATTATGAATCATTATTTACGTTCTATGGTATTGATGAAAATACAAAGAAAATTAATATAGAACCAGTATTTGATGAAGAATAAACAATTAATATTAGATACATTATAGTTAGATATAATGACTTTATATCGCATATTGGACAATGGGCTAATATGATGTAAGTACTATTAAAAAGTCAGATATATGAGAGATAACAGATAGGAGATTACTATGAATATTGCAAGCCTTATTTTAGCTGCTGGTAAGGGTACGCGCATGAAGTCTAAATTGCCAAAGGTATTGCACAAGGTTGGCGGTAAGGCGATGGTAGAGCGCGTTCTTGAAACGGTTCAGTCTATCGGTACAAATCGCGATGTGGTTATCGTAGGCTTTGGCGGTGATGCGGTACAAAATTACTTGGGGGACCGCGCTGAATTTGTTCGTCAAGAAGAGCAAAATGGTACAGGTCATGCTGTAAAAATGGCTCAACCAGTGCTTGGTGATTATGATGGTACTATCTTATTACTTTGTGGCGATACACCACTTGTTACAAAAGAAAGTTTAGAAGCACTGTTAGAAGAACATAAAAATTCTGGTGCAGCAGCGACAATTTTAACAGCTCATATGCCGGATCCAACAGGTTATGGACGTATTATCCGCAATGAAGCAGGTTCTGTAGTTCGCATTGTAGAGCAAAAAGATGGTAAACCAGAGGAATTAGCTGTTCAAGAAGTTAATACAGGCATGTATGCTTTTGATAGTAAAAAATTATGGCCTTGCTTAGATCAATTATCTGATGATAATGCACAAGGTGAATTGTATATCACTGATGTAGTTGGTATTCTTGTAAATGATGGCGACAAGGTAAGCGCGTATATGACAAAGGACTTTGAAGAGTCTCTAGGCGTAAACTCTCGCTTGCAATTAGCGGAAGCCGAAGCTATTTTGAAACATCGTAAAAATGTTGAGCTAATGACAGCTGGTGTTACTATTATTGATCCAGCCAATACATATGTAGCTCCAGAGGTAACAGTAGGGGCCGATACAATCTTGCATCCTGGCACAATCCTCGAAGGAAATACTGTCATTGGTGAGCGCTGTGAAATTGGTCCACATACTCGTTTGACGAATGTAAAAGTAGGTAATGATACGATTATTCACTTCACATATGGTCATGACTGCGAAGTAAAAGACGGTGTAGATGTAGGTCCATATGTTCACTTGCGCCCTAATACCGTGCTTGGTAACAAGGTCCATGTAGGTAACTTCGTAGAGGTTAAAAACTCCAATGTTGGGGAAGGTACTAAGTTCCCACATCTTTCCTACATCGGCGATAGCGACGTAGGCTCTGGTGTTAATATTGGCTGCGGTACGATTACTGTAAACTATGATGGTAAAGTTAAACATCGTACTACAATTGGCGATGGCGCTTTCGTAGGCTGTAATAGTAATTTAGTAGCTCCTGTAACAGTAGGTAATTATAGCTATGTAGGTGCAGGTTCTACCATTACTAAAAATGTACCAGATAAGGCGTTAGCCGTAGGCCGTAGCAAGCAAATTGTGAAAGAAAATTGGGTAACTGATGATACTTTCAAAAAGAAATAAAAAAATATTATAATTTTTTAACACAATTAGGGCAAAATAGTATACAATAAAAAGGCAATAGTGTGTATCTGTAATGGATGATTATGGATAAGTAACCAGTATAGGAACAAATGAAAGGGTAACAAAATGGCATTTGAAGACGGCAAAAAACTTAAAATTTTCACAGGTAATGCGAATCCTGCATTGGCAAAGGAAATTTGTGATTATTTAGGTTTGCCTTTAGGTGAAGCATTTGTAGGTCGCTTTAACAATGGCGAAGTACAAATTATGATTGATGAAAGCGTACGTGGCAAAGATGTATTTATCATTCAACCAACTAGCTATCC
>OKVW01001026.1_pt1 | contig 12831 bp, 10 predicted proteins | sample 1606991 | NCBI WGS metagenome assembly OKVW01 (sample SAMN03281021, study PRJEB24777) | human gut metagenome | isolation source: fecal sample PR177 from 1 month old male Malay infant, vaginal delivered...
ATCACCGGTGGCGGTTGCAGCGGTTTCCAGTATGGTTTTACCTTTGATGATCAGGTCAACGAAGGCGATATGACCATTGAGAAACAGGGCGTTGGCCTGGTGGTTGACCCAATGAGCCTTCAGTATCTGGTCGGTGGTTCTGTTGACTACACCGAAGGCCTGGAAGGTTCTCGCTTCGTAGTCACTAACCCGAATGCGAAAAGCACCTGCGGGTGTGGTTCCTCTTTCAGCATCTGAGTGCTGTCTGTCATGCCGGATGGCGGCATAAATGCCTTATCCGGCCTACGGCGTTATTCTGTTGTAGGCCCGATAAGCGTAGCGCCATCGGGCAAAATCACGTCACCGGTCATTCTCTTCTTTCAGCATCTGAGTGCTGTCTGTCATGCCGGATGGCGGCATAAATGCCTTATCCGGCCTACGGCGTTGTTCTGTTGTAGGCCCGATAAGCGTAGCGCCATCGGGCAAAATCACGTCACCGGTCATTCTCTTCTTTCAGCATCGGAGTGCTGTCTGTCATGCCGGATGGCGACATAAATGCCTTATCCGGCCTACGGCGTTATTCTGTTGTAGGCCCGATAAGTGCAGCGCCATCGGGCAAAATCACCTCAATGACCATTCTCATCCAACGCAAACGTCGGTAGCTTGAGATGCCAGCGGATCGCCGCAAGGCGTATCACCAGCGTTACTATCATTCCCATCATACTGGCGGCTTCTAACGGCATTGCGAAGGTGTAATGCGCGGTGGCGTGAACGATCCCGCCGATAATACAGGCCGTCGCATAGATTTCTGTTCGCAGGATCATCGGGATTTCACGCGCCAGTACATCGCGGATAATACCGCCGCCCACACCGGTGATGACGCCCATACAGATGGCGACCAGCGGCCCGGTTCCGGCAATAAACGCTTTGTTCACGCCAATGCCGACAAAGACCGCCAGGCCGACAGCGTCCAGCACGGGCAACATCCATTTGGGCAAACGTCGTGGCTGGCGAACCAGCAGGATCGTCAACATGCTGGTGATCATCGCCACCACCAGATCGGTAGGATCTTTTACCCAGAAAACAGGGCCGTTATCGAGCGCCATATCACGGATCGTCCCGCCGCCCACGGCAGTAACAATGCCGAGCACCAGCACGCCAAACGGGTCCATGCGAAGTTTTCCAGCCAGCAACACGCCAGAGATGGCAAATACCGCTGTACCTACAATATCCAGCCAATAGACGAGCATTCTAAAATCCTCACAACAAACCGGGTGGGGCGGATGCTAATTCACCTGTGAAAGCGCATAACAGAGTTGTTTTGCGGCGAGGATAATACGCGGGCTGGCGCGTTCAAACCAGTCACTGTTGAGCGGAATAACCGGAATTTTTAGCTGATTACCCCAGAATTGTTGAATTTTGAGAGTTTCATCCGAACCTCCGGCGATGACAATAGCCTGCGGCGCGCGTGCCAGGACCTGTTCACGACTCACCTGCGGCCAGGGGACCCGACTGGCGGCAAAGATGTTCTCTCCACCGCACAGCTCAAGAACTTCGTTTTGAATTGACCCTTTTCCGCTGGTAAACGGAGGATTGGTGCCAAACTGCAAAAAAACACGTTTTTTCGGTTTGCCCGCATATTGCGATTTTAGCTGTGAAAAGTCGTCCAGCAGGGTTTGCGCGGCGCGTTGCGCGGTTTCTGGCTGTGGACTCCAGGCGGCCAGTTTCTGCAACGTTTCGGCGATTTGTTCAATGGTTACCGCATCGACCCACATCACCTCAATTCCTAATGATGTGAGTTGGTTAACCTGCCGTTCCGCGTTTCCACCGCGCCAGGCGAGCACCAGATCTGGCTTTAGCGCCACAATCCGTTCCAGATTCATGCCTTGCCAGGTGGAAACCTGTTCAATGTTCTGCGCTTGCGGGGGGTAATCTGAATAACTGCTGACGCCAACGGGGGTGATCCCGGCGGCAAAGGCAAGTTCTGTATTGGCAGGCGAAAGGGAAATGACGCGTGGTGCGGCATACAGCCACACCGGGAGGATGGTCAACAGGGCGACAAGCGCCCTGGAAAAAACATTAACCATGCGCCAGTTTCTGTACCAGTGTTTCCACCATCAGCGTGGACTGTTTTGCGGCAACGGCCAGGAACTCGTCAAAACTCAGATGTGACTGCTGATCGGCGACGTCAGAGATCGCCCTGACCACCACAAACGGTACCTTGAAGTTATGACAAACGTGGGCAATCGCCGTGGCTTCCATTTCAACCGCAATAGCCTGTGGGAAGTTATGGCGGATTTTCGCCAGCCCCACGGAACCGTTAATGAAGGCGTCGCCGCTGACGATCAGCCCACGCACCGCGTTCAGATTCAGTTGCGCAATGCAGGATTCAGCTGCGGCAATCAGTTTGTCATCGGCTTTAAAACCAGCCGGGCAGCCCGGAAGCTGACCAAATTCGTAGCCAAATGCGGTGACGTCAGCGTCGTGGTAACGTACTTCATCAGAAACCACAATATCACCCACTTTCAGCGTCGACGCGAGGCCACCCGCTGAGCCAGTGTTAATAATGACGTCCGGTTTGCAGCGTTCAAGTAACAGCGTCGCGCCCAGCGCCGCCGCCACTTTACCAATACCGGATTTCAGCAGCGCAACATCGGTTCCGTTAAGTTGACCGGTGTAAATTTCGCAACCGCCCAGGGCGATTGTTTGACGGTTTTCGATTTTGTCACGCAGTAGCGTGACCTCTTCTTCCATTGCACCAATGATGCCGATTTTCATAGATTTACTCGCGCGAGGTGAGATTTAAAGGCATAGTCTATCATGCGCTTAAGGTGAAGTGCATTCTCACGCGGGAGAGGACATGTCACAGATTGATTTCCGGAAAAAAATAAACTGGCACCGTCGTTTTCGTTCACCGCAGGGTGTCAAAACCGAGCATGAGATCCTGCGCATTTTTGAAAGTGACCGGGGGCGTATTATCAACTCTCCGGCGATTCGTCGTCTGCAACAAAAGACCCAGGTCTTTCCTCTCGAACGAAATGCCGCAGTGCGCACGCGTCTCACGCATTCCCTGGAAGTTCAACAGGTTGGTCGCTATATCGCTAAAGAAGTCTTAAGCCGCCTCAAAGAGATGAAGCTGCTGGAAACATACGGCCTTGATGAGTTAACGGGACCGTTTGAGAGCATTGTCGAAATGTCCTGCCTGATGCATGACATCGGCAACCCGCCGTTCGGCCATTTTGGCGAGGCGGCGATCAATGACTGGTTTCGGCAGCGCTTGCATCCGGGCGATGCGGAAAGTCAGCCGTTAACCGAAGACCGCTGTAGTGTGGCCACGCTCCGTCTGCGTGAGGGGGAAGAGTCGCTTAACGAGCTTCGCCGTAAAGTGCGCCAGGATTTGTGTCATTTTGAAGGGAATGCGCAAGGGATTCGTTTGGTACATACCTTAATGCGAATGAACCTGACCTGGGCGCAGGTTGGCGGGATCTTAAAATATACCCGTCCGGCCTGGTGGCGAGGAGAAACACCCGTAACGCACAATTATTTAATGAAAAAACCTGGCTATTACCTGTCCGAGGAACCGTATATCGCAAGGTTACGTCAGGAACTGGATCTCGCCGTTTACAGTCGCTTTCCATTGACGTGGATAATGGAAGCGGCCGACGACATCTCTTATTGTGTTGCCGATCTGGAGGATGCGGTAGAGAAAAGAATTTTTAGCGTTGAGCAGCTTTATCACCATTTACATGACGCCTGGGGCCATCATGAAAAAGGTTCGCTCTTTGCACTGGTAGTTGAAAATGCCTGGGAAAAATCGCGTTCGAATTCTCTGAGTCGCAGTACCGAAGATCAATTCTTTATGTATTTGCGCGTGAATACGCTTAATAAACTGGTGCCCTACGCCGCACAGCGCTTTATTGATAATTTATCGCAGATATTCGACGGAACCTTTAATCAGGCGTTGCTGGAGGACGGCAGTAATTTCAGCCGCCTGCTGAAGCTATATAAGAATGTGGCGATGAAACATGTGTTTAGCCACCCTGATGTAGAACAGCTTGAATTACAGGGCTATCGGGTGATCAGTGGCTTACTGGAAATCTACCGTCCTTTATTAAGTCTGCCGCTTGCTGACTTCAGTGAACTGGTGGAGAAAGAGCGCCTGGGGCGGCTTCCTATTGAGTCACGCTTATTTCAGAAACTGTCAACGCGTCACCGGCTTGCTTATGTTGAAGTCGTGGGTAAATTAAAGTCAGATTCACCAGAGTATCCTGTGCTGGAATATTATTACCGCTGCCGACTGGTTCAGGATTATATCAGCGGGATGACTGATCTCTATGCATGGGATGAATATCGCCGTCTGATGGCAGTCGAACAATAAGCTGAGTTTTGTAAAGACGGACAATAAATTTTTACCTTTTCCATAAACTTCTGTCCGGAACTTAGCGCTATAAAATGAATCTGACGTACACAGCAATTTTGCGTTATCTGTTAATCGAGATTGAAACACATGAAAAAAACCACATTAGCAATGAGTGCACTGGCTCTGAGTTTAGGTCTGGCGTTGTCCCCACTGTCTGCATCGGCGGCTGAAACGGCATCAGCCACAACCGCACAGCAGATGCCAAGCCTGGCACCGATGCTCGAAAAAGTGATGCCATCGGTGGTCAGCATTAACGTGGAAGGGAGCACGACCGTCAATACGCCGCGTATGCCGCGTAATTTCCAGCAGTTCTTTGGTGATGATTCTCCGTTCTGCCAGGACGGTTCTCCGTTCCAGAGTTCACCTTTCTGCCAGGGCGGCCCGCAGGGTGATAACGGCGGTGGCCAGCAGCAGAAATTTATGGCGCTGGGTTCTGGTGTCATCATTGACGCCGCAAAAGGCTATGTCGTCACCAACAACCACGTTGTGGATAACGCAACGGTGATCAAGGTCCAGTTGAGTGATGGCCGTAAGTTCGATGCGAAGATCGTCGGTAAAGACCCGCGCTCCGATATCGCGCTGATCCAGATTCAGGATCCGAAAAACCTGACGGCGATTAAACTGGCTGATTCCGACGCGCTGCGCGTGGGTGATTACACCGTGGCTATCGGTAACCCCTTTGGTCTGGGCGAGACGGTGACCTCCGGTATTGTCTCTGCGCTGGGTCGTAGCGGCCTGAATGCGCAAAACTATGAAAACTTTATCCAGACTGATGCGGCGATTAACCGGGGTAACTCCGGTGGCGCGCTGGTCAATCTGAACGGCGAACTGATCGGGATTAACACCGCGATCCTCGCACCGGACGGCGGCAACATCGGTATCGGCTTTGCGATCCCCAGCAATATGGTGAAAAACCTGACTTCGCAGATGGTGGAATTTGGTCAGGTGAAACGCGGTGAACTGGGCATCATGGGGACCGAACTGAACTCCGAACTGGCGAAAGCGATGAAAGTCGACGCTCAGCGCGGCGCGTTCGTCAGCCAGGTGATGCCGAATTCGTCTGCATCGAAAGCCGGTATTAAAGCCGGGGATGTGATTACCTCCCTGAACGGTAAACCGATCAGCAGCTTCGCAGCGCTGCGTGCGCAGGTTGGCACCATGCCGGTCGGCAGCAAAATTACTCTCGGCCTGTTGCGTGACGGTAAGCCGGTCAACGTCAATCTGGAACTGCAGCAGAGCAGCCAGAATCAGGTTGACTCCAGCTCTATCTTCAGCGGTATTGAAGGTGCGGAGATGAGCAATAAAGGGCAGGACAAAGGCGTGGTGGTGAACAACGTTAAAGCGAACACCCCGGCAGCGCAGATTGGCCTGAAGAAAGGTGATGTGATTGTCGGTGCTAACCAGCAACCGGTGAAAAACATTGCCGAGCTGCGTAAGATCCTCGACAGCAAACCGTCTGTTCTGGCGCTGAACATTCAGCGTGGCGACAGCACGATTTATCTGCTGATGCAGTAATCCCCTCAAAGCCCCTTCTATACACAGGAAGGGGCTGCTTTTTGTGATACCTGCCACAACTCCATACTTCTCCGTTCTCCTTTGTGCGTTTGCACAATGCCGCTGTTAATTATCTTCCTTATGCTGGAGCTCTGCTCACAGGAGGGGTTTATGGCTGGCTGGCATCTTGATACCGAAATGGCGCAGGATATCGTGGGGCGCACGATGCGCATTATTGATACCAATATCAACGTAATGGATGCCCGTGGACGGATCATCGGTAGTGGCGATCGCGAGCGTATTGGTGAATTGCACGAAGGCGCGCTGTTAGTTCTCTCACAAGGGCGCGTGGTCGATATTGATGACGCGGTTGCGCGCCATCTGCACGGCGTTCGCCAGGGGATCAACCTGCCGCTGCGCCTGGAAGGGGAGATCGTGGGGGTGATCGGCCTGACTGGCGAGCCTGAGTATCTGCGCAAATATGGCGAACTGGTCTGTATGACGGCGGAGATGATGCTTGAACAGTCGCGCCTGATGCATTTGCTGGCCCAGGACAGCCGCCTGCGTGAAGAGTTAGTCATGAATCTGATCCAGGCGGAAGAAAATACGCCAGCGCTCACCGAATGGGCGCAACGTTTGGGGATAGACCTTAACCAGCCGCGCGTGGTGGCGGTGGTGGAAGTGGACAGCGGGCAACTCGGGGTGGACAGCGCGATGGCGGAGTTGCAGCAGTTACAGAACGCGTTGACTACACCGGAGCGTAATAACCTGATTGCCATCGTTTCGCTGACCGAAATGGTGGTGCTCAAGCCCGCGCTGAATTCGTTTGGCCGCTGGGATGCCGAAGATCACCGCAAGCGCATTGAACAGTTGATTGCCCGCATGAAAGAGAACGGTCAACTCCGTTTTCGCGTTGCGCTGGGCAACTATTTTACCGGTCCGGGGAGTATCGCCCGTTCATACCGTACGGCACGAACCACGATGATGGTGGGTAAACAGCGAATGCCGGAAAACCGGAGCTACTTTTATCAGGATCTGATGTTGCCGGTACTGCTCGACAGTTTGCGTGGTGGCTGGCAGGCCAATGAACTGGCGCGACCGCTGGCACGGTTGAAAGCGATGGATAACAACGGCTTATTGCGCCGCACGCTGACGGCATGGTTCCGTCACAACGTCCAGCCGCTGGCGACCTCAAAGGCGCTGTTTATCCATCGCAATACGCTGGAATACCGACTGAATCGCATTTCAGAATTGACCGGGCTGGATTTGGGTAACTTCGATGACAGGCTGTTGCTGTATGTGGCGTTGCAACTGGATGAGCAACGTTGATTAATTGCCTGATAGCGCTACGCTTATCAGGCCTACGAGGATGTACCTGTAGGCCGGATAAGGCGTATGACGCCGCCATCCGGCAATAACCTGCTTATTTACGCGTCAGTTTTTCCAGATCGGCTTCAATCTCAGTGATCTTATTCGCCACCACGCTTTCCAGATGACGTAAATCATCGAGGATCTTCCGTTTCAGATCGACCTCTGTGCGATCGCGCTGGCAGATCTGATCGAGCTCGTCGATCACATAGCGCAGGTTAGGACTAATCTCCTGCACCTCTTTGTAGCCCTGGCCAACGCCATCGGCGACCACGGTTTTACGCTGGCGGGGATATTTGAACTTGACGCTTTTGGCAAAGAACTCACCTTTATCCTTCTGGAAATAGATTTTCAGGATATCGTTGTTGGCTTCTTGCCGTAGACTGTAACGATCGATTTCTTCAGGATTAGTAATGCCCAGACTTTTCAGATTGTCATACATAGCGGTACCCTTAAGCTCACTATAACTATTGAATAATTAACGAAAAGCCCTGTTTCTGCCACTCGCAGAGATAAAAAAAGCGGGATAAACCCGCTTTTTTGAATTGCCGTTAGTCGATGGTCCGCAATAACTCGTTAATGCCAACCTTGCCACGCGTTTTGGCGTCAACTTTTTTCACAATCACCGCACAGTACAGGCTGTACTTGCCATCTTTCGACGGCAGGTTGCCGGAAACGACAACGGAGCCTGCCGGTACGCGTCCGTAATGCACTTCACCGGTTTCACGGTCGTAAATACGGGTGCTTTGCCCAATATAAACGCCCATTGAGATCACCGAGCCTTCTTCGACAATCACGCCTTCCACCACTTCAGAACGCGCGCCGATAAAACAGTTGTCTTCGATGATGGTTGGGTTTGCCTGCAGCGGCTCCAGTACGCCACCGATACCGACGCCGCCGGACAGGTGAACGTTTTTACCGATCTGCGCGCAGGAACCGACGGTGGCCCAGGTATCGACCATTGTGCCTTCATCAACGTAAGCGCCAATGTTGACATAGGACGGCATCAGCACGGTGTTACGGGCGATAAACGCACCCTGACGAACTGCCGCAGGCGGAACCACGCGGAAACCTTCTTTCTGGAAACGCGCTTCGTCGTAGCCGGCGAATTTCATCGGCACTTTATCGAAGTAGCGGCTTTCCGCGCCATCGATCACCTGGTTATCGTTGATACGGAAAGAGAGCAGAACCGCTTTCTTCAACCACTGGTGAGTCACCCACTGACCGTTTACCTTTTCTGCCACGCGCAGCGCGCCGGAATCCAGCAGGGAAATCACCTGATTCACCGCTTCACGGGTCACGGTATCCACATTGGCCGGAGTAATGTCGGCACGGCGCTCAAAAGCGGTCTCAATAACGTTCTGTAACTGCTGCATTGTTAAACTCTTTCCCTAATAAATAAACACACTACCCTTTATCGTTTGGATTGAGGGCCTCTGTCAACCGTTGATGCACTTCCTGCTGCAGCGCATTATTAAGGGCACGCCGGTCCGCCGTCGCGATTATGAATAAATCTTCTACTCGCTCACCAATGGTTGTAATTCGGGCGCCATGAAGCGAAATTCCGAGATCGGCAAAAATTTGCCCGACCCGCGCCAGCAGTCCAGGCTGATCGAGCGCGATAAGCTCAAGGAATGATTTACGGTCGGTATGCGTGGGTAGAAACGTGACTTCGGTATCGACGGTAAAATGGCGCAGTTTTGCTGGTTGTCGACGTGGCTGCGGCGGTTGCCAACGGCGCTGGGTGATCGCCTGCTCCAGACCAAAACGGATGGCTTCATGCCGGTCTGATGACAACGGACTGCCGTCTGGCTCCAGCACGATAAATGTATCCATCGCCATCCCATCGCGGGTGGTGAAGATCTGCGCGTCGTGAACGCTCAGATTTCGACGGTCCAGTTCGGCGCAAACCGCGGCAAACAGATACGGGCGGTCCGGGCTCCAGATGAAAATCTCCGTTCCACCACGTGTCGCCTGCGGACTGAGCAGAATGAGCGGTTTACTGAGATCGTGTTGCAGCAGATGACGCGCATGCCAGGCCAGTTGATTTGGGCTGTGGCGGACAAAATAGTTGGCGCGACAGCGCGACCAGATATGGTGCAGCGCTTCTTCATCAATATTGTCCATTCGCAGCAACGCCAGCGCCTGTAACTGGTGATGACGCACGCGCTCGCGCATATCCGGGGTGTTTTGCATTCCCCGACGCAACTGTTTTTCGGTGGCGAAATACAGCTCGCGCAGCAGGCTCTGCTTCCAGCTATTCCACAGCGTTTCGTTGGTGGCGCAAATATCCGCGACCGTCAGGCAGACCAGGAAGCGCAGGCGATGCTCGGTTTGTACCTCTTCTGCAAACTGTTTAATGACTTCGGGATCCTGAATATCACGACGCTGGGCGGTTACCGACATCAGCAGATGCTGGCGAACCAGCCAGGCGATCAGTTGTGTTTCGCGTGAGTTCAGCCCGTGCAGTTCGGCGAATTTGAGCACGTCCTGCGCGCCCAGCACCGAGTGGTCACCGCCGCGCCCTTTGGCAATATCATGGAACAGCGCGGCGATGAAAATCAGTTCGGGCTGCCGCAGGCGTGGCCAGAGATCCACGCACAGCGGGTGGCGCTGACGGGTCTCTTCTTTGGCAAAACTTTCCAGCTTCAGCATCACGCGAATCGTGTGCTCGTCCACCGTATAAGCATGGAACAGGTCAAACTGCATCTGGCCGACAATGCGAGACCATTGCGGCATATAGGCCCACAGCACGCTGTGGCGGTGCATTGGCAGCAGACCACGGCTGACTGCGCCCGGGTGACGCAGCATACTGAGAAACAGTGAGCGCGCCTCCGGGATATAGCACAATGGTTGATTCAGATGACGGCGCGCGTGGCGCAGATGGCGCAGGGTTGTTGAATAGATCCCGGTGATCGCGCTGTTGCGCACCATGATGTAGAACATGCGCAGGATCGCCTCCGGTTCGCGGATAAACAGATCGTCCTGACGCAGATCGATCAGCGTGCCGCGTAACTGAAAGTCGTCATCAACAGGACGCGGTTTTTCGTCGGCAGAGAGTGCGAGGATGGCTTCGTCAAATAACTGGAGCAGCATCTGGTTGAGTTCTGTGACGCGGCGAGTGACCCGAAAGTAATCTTTCATCATCTGCTCAACCGGCTCATTACCTTCGCCACGGTAATTAAGGCGCTGAGCGACGCTCAACTGGCGATCAAACAGCAGGCGGTTATCGTAACGGCTAACCACTAAATGCAGCGCAAAACGGATGCGCCACAGAATGTGCAGACACTCGTTGAGTTCAGCGCGTTCCGCCTGGGTCAAAAAGCCGAAACCTACCATTTCGTCGAGCGACGTTGCGCCGAAATGACGACGGGCGACCCACTGTAGCGTGTGGATGTCGCGCAGGCCGCCGGGACTGCTTTTGATATCCGGTTCGAGGTTATAGCTGGTGCTGTGATAGCGCTGGTGGCGCTGATTCTGCTCTTCCACTTTAGCGGCGTAAAACTTATCGGACGGCCAGAAACCTTCGCTGAAGATATGTTTTTGCAATTCCAGAAAAAGGGCCACGTCGCCAATCAACAGGCGAGTTTCAATCAGGTTGGTGGCGACGGTTAAATCCGATAACCCTTCCAGCAGGCACTCTTCCAGCGTTCGCACGCTGTGCCCGACCTCCAGTTTGACGTCCCATAACAACGTCAGCAGTTCACCGACCTTTTGCGCCTGTTCATCCGGCAATTTTTTGCGGCTTAAGATAAGCAGATCGATGTCGGAGAGCGGATGCAACTCGCCGCGCCCGTATCCGCCAACGGCAACCAGCGCCAGATCGGCGATTTGTCCGAAACCGGCGTCAATCCACAGGCGTTGCAGTAACTGGTCGATAAATTCAGTACGCGCTTCGATGAGCTGCTCGGCGGAAATACCGCTGTCGAAGGCATCACCCAGCCACTGCTGGAATGTATCGATGTGGGTCTTGATACCCGTGACAGTGAGGTCGTCGCGTGGCCAGGCCCCCGGGTTCTGCGGTTGGCCGGGAAGGGTGGGAAGTGCTGTATTCGCGTGCTGTTCAGGAAGAGTATTCATTATGCGCCACCCATTAAAAAAGCCGGATGGCGGCGAAAGCGCCTTATCCGGCCTACGGGATAGAGCAATTTGTAGGCCTGATAAGCGCCAGCGCCATCAGGCGAAAAATTATTCGCCGTGCGTGAGTACCGCCGGGATGGAGTCATCCTTGCGTAACGTCAGAATTTCACAGCCGTTTTCGGTCACCACAATAGTATGCTCGTATTGCGCAGACAAGCTTCTGTCTTTGGTTTTTACCGTCCAGCCGTCTTTCATGGTGCGGATACGGTAATCACCGGCATTCAGCATGGGCTCAATGGTAAACGTCATCCCCGGTTGCAGCACCACGCCGCCGTCGTCCGCATCATAGTGCAGCACCTGCGGTTCTTCGTGGAAGCCGCGGCCAATGCCGTGCCCACAATACTCACGTACCACGGAGAAACCTTCGCCTTCGGCATATTTCTGAATGGCCGCGCCAAGCGTGCGCAGACGAATGCCCGGTTTTACCATACGCAGCGCCAGATAGAGGCTTTCCTGCGTGACGCGACACAGACGCTCGCCCAGAATGGTCGGTTTACCGACGATAAACATTTTCGACGTATCGCCGTGGTAATCGTCTTTGATCACGGTGACGTCGATATTCACGATATCGCCATCTTTCAGATGTTTGGCATCATCCGGAATCCCGTGGCACACCACTTCATTAATCGAGATACAAACGGATTTTGGATAACCGTGATAGCCGAGGCAGGCGGAGATCGCGTGTTGTTCGTTAACAATGTAGTCGTTACAGATGCGATCCAGTTCACCCGTGCTGACGCCAGGTTTGATATACGGTTCGATCATTTCCAGCACTTCTGCGGCAAGACGACCGGCGACGCGCATTTTTTCGATTTCTTCAGGGGTCTTGATTGAGATAGCCATGAATTCTGTCCATCAGTGTCGATAATTTCGACAATAATTGTGTAAGTGCTGTCAATGGTAACAGTCAGGGGTGTACCCTGCCAAATTGAGAATCATTCTGAACTTCGCCTTTCGTGCCACAAGCGCGTTGGCTACATTTTTTCACCCCAGTCACTTACTGGTCGTAAGCTCCCGGGGATTCAAAAATTTGCCGCCTGTCTGTAACACGAAATGCATTGTTCAATCCAGAACCGACCGTCAACAATTATTGGTGTCCACGGCGTATTTGTGGTATAAAGCGCGCCGGACTTACGTTCCATTTCGTATGCACAGAATGGACGGAAGCGACATACACACAATCATTCATGATGCGTCGCGGCGGCAAAGCAGCGAATCGCCAGGAGCTTACTGAAGTAAGTGACTGGTGTGAGCAGATGAAGCCAACAACGAGGCAGCGTGAAGGATACAGTGTATTAATCTCACATTGTGTAACAACACACACGTATCGGCACATATTCCGGGGTGCCCTTTGGGGTCGGTAATATGGGATACGTGGAGGCATAACCCCAATTTAATCTATAGAGGTTTTAAACATGGCAACTGTTTCC
>OKVW01001027.1_pt1 | contig 12827 bp, 11 predicted proteins | sample 1606991 | NCBI WGS metagenome assembly OKVW01 (sample SAMN03281021, study PRJEB24777) | human gut metagenome | isolation source: fecal sample PR177 from 1 month old male Malay infant, vaginal delivered...
ACCTCCAGCCTCCCGGGCTCTTTCACGATCGCTGCACGCATACGCTCTCTCCCCTTTCCTATTCCCGCATGGCATAGCCCGTCAAATACCCGCCGTCCACGGGCAGAAGCACGCCCGTGATATGCCTTGCCTCATCGGAACACAGAAAGAGCCCGGCGTAGGCGGTATCATCGGGATAGCCATAGTCGTCGAGTTTGATCCGACGCAGCTCCTGCTTCATCCACCAGTTCTCCCGGTCCTTCATCTCTTCCATCAGGTCGGTGAGCACGATGCCGGGCACGATCGCGTTGACGCGGATACCATGCTTGCCGTTGTCCGAAGCGGCCGCGCGGGTGAGGGCCGCGATGCCGCCCTTGGCGGCGGTATAGGCCGTGGCGCCGCCCATGGCTGTGAATGCGGCAAGAGACGAGACGTTCAAAATGCAGCCCTTTTTCTGCTTGACCATATGGGGCAGCACCCGGCTCATCCCCAGGACCGGTCCATAGAGCTGTACCTCGGTCACCCGCTTCCAGATATCCCACTGCTCGGGCTTGTGCAGGTTGCGCAGATACGCGCTCCCGGGCCCGATACCGGCATTGTTGACCAAGATGTCGATGTCGCCATAGGCCTCCAAGGTCTGCTCGACCACCTTGTCCCAATGCTCCGGCACCGCAACGTCCTGCTCTACCGGCGTCACCTCCAGCCCCATCTCCTTGAGGCGCGCCCAGGCGTCCATCAGCTTTGCCCGGTCGATATCGGTCATCACGACCTTGGCGCCCTCCCTGGCGAAGACCCGGGCGTAGCCCTCCCCCATGCCGCCGGCTGCGCCTGTGACGATGGCTGTCTTTCCTTCCAGACGTCCCATGGTCCGTTTCCCCCTCTCCTCTATTTCGTCCGGACCGGTCAAAGCCGCATCCCTCCGTTGACATGGAGCACTTGGCCCGTGATGTAGGCCGAGTCGTCGGTGGCCAAGAACAGCGCGGCTTTCGCGATGTCCTCCGGCTGTCCGAGACGCCCCAGCATGGTCTTCTTGGCGTAGCTGTCTCTCCACTCCTGGGGCATGGCCAGCAGGGATTCTGTGAGCATGAACCCGGGCGCGATGCAGTTGACCCGGATATCCGCCCCTTTGCGGGCATATTCCTTGGCCCAAGTCCGGGTGAGGGCCATGAGCCCACCCTTTGTAGCGGTGTAGTTGGCCTGCCCCACACTGCCGAATTCGGCGGCGACGGAGGAGATCAGGATGATCGAGCCCTTCCCCGCCTGCTCCATATGGGCGCCGAATGCCCTTGTCATATGGAAGGTGCCCTTGAGGTTCACATCAAGCACCCGGTCGAACTGCTCGTCGGTCATTTTGGTCGTCAGCGCATCCGCCGTGATCCCAGCGTTGTTTACCAGAACGTCGATCCTTCCATACTTCCCGACCGCATAGTCTCGGAACGCATCGCACCCCGCTCCGTCTGTGATGTCCAGCTGATAGGATTCCAGATGGTCAGACGGGCCATCCGGAGGTTCGATGTCCGCCATGAGGACCCGGGCTCCATTGAGGGCAAAGTATCGGCTGATACATTTCCCAAGTCCTCGGCTCCCGCCGGTCACCACGGCTGTCATACCCTCCATCCGCATCGTTCGTTCCCCTTTCTGTCGTTGTATTTTGGACTGCTGCCTCACACTCGTGCTCCTTAGACCGAGCATCTATGCGCTTTTATTGTAGAATAGCGTCGACAGTATTTCACTGGTTTGATTTACCATCTCTAAATTTTCTCTCCTCCCACCAGGGATAATGATCCGGCAGGTCCTTTGTGGGGCTCATGCTGTAGACCGGATCGCGCTTTTCGAGGAACGCTTCGATCCCCTCGGCCGCGTCCCGCTGCTGTCCCACCCAGTGTAAGAGCCGGGACTCCATCTCATGGGCCTGCATGGGGCCCGCGGCGCTCTGCATCGACCACATCAGGCGGCGTACCAGCGCGATCGAGACGGGCGCGGTGTTCCGCGCCAAGTCCTGGGCCAGGGCAAAGGCCGCCGGATAGACCTCCTCCGGTTCGCACAGCTGTGTGACCAGGCCCAGCTGGACAGCCTCCGCCGCCGGTATCGGTTTACCGATCATCACCATACGCATGGCGTTGGCCATGCCGATCAGCCTGGGCAGGAAGTAACTGCTGCAGCCGTCATTCACGATGCCCCGGCGGACGAACACCGCGCCCAGCTTCGCCCGGTTGGACACGAAGCGGAAGTCCATGGGCAGCGTCATGGTGAATCCGATGCCCACGGCCGAACCGTTGATGGCGCCGATGACCGGCTTGTTGCTCTCATAGATCTTGAGGCACAGCAGTCCGCCTCCGTCCCGGTGCTCCAGCTCCCCTACGCCGCTGTAGTCAAAGGTGCTCCCCGCGTCGCTGAGATCCATCCCGGCGCAGTAGTTGCGCCCCTCGGGATCGGCGGTGAAGATGATGACCCGGATGTCGTCATCCTGATATGCCTCGTCCAAGGCGGAGATCATCTCATCCCGCATCTGCTCGGTATAGGCGTTTTTTTGCTTCGGACGGCTGATCGTGATGGTCAGGATCCGCTCTTTCACCTCACATGAGATCTGTTCATACTCTTTCATGCTCGCTCTCCTTTGCACTGTCGGCCCCTCGGCCACATGGTCAGCAAGTATAAAAGCAAAGTCTATGCCAATTTTAAAATGCCTAAATTTCAAGGCATATACTTGATTTTTTTTGATATCGTGCTACAATTTTCTACAATGTGTTGTCCCGTTCGATACAAATTGTTGTCCGATTTTGTTTTGGAGCAAGATCGGACCGCCGATCGCGAATCAACGGAGGTGCGTATCATGCCCGACCTGTCCATCTCATCCGACCCGATCCGCCAAGCCCGCAGCAGCTTCATACGGGGCGGCGATCCGGAAATACCGGTGCGCCGGGAGGTCATGGAGTCCTGGCTGCGCTGCAGGGCGGCCAAGGTCCCGCCCGGTCTGCACACAGCCCGGCATGTGACAGGGAAGCCCTTGGAGGAGCTCCTTGCGCGGAATGCCGCGTTCATCTCTGTATCAGAGCCGCTTCTGAAGCGATTTTATAAATTCGTGGAGGGTTCTGGTTTCGTCATCTCGTTGAGCGACCCGGCAGGTATCATGCTCTATGTGATCGGAGACGAAGAGGCCATCTCCTTGTCCAACGATAATGTAGCGGTCGGTGCTGATTGGGGCGAGACCAGCGTGGGCACCAACTCGGTGGGCACCAGTCTGGTGATAGACGCGCCGTGCCAATTTTGGGGGTATGAACACTACAGCCGCCTGCCGCAGCGGTGGGCGGGCTCAGGCTGCTCCGTCCACGGGCCCGCCGGCACGATCATCGGCAACCTCGCCATATCGGGGCCTGTGGAAAAATCGCACCTGCATACTTTGGGCATGGTGGTCATGACCGCCAGCGCCATCGAGATGCAGCTCAAGCTGCGGGAGGTCCTGGATCACTTCAATGTGGTCAACCAGCACCAAGAGGCCATCATCAACTCCATCTCCGAGGGGCTGTTCATCCTGGATGTGAAGGGCGAGATCCTACTGGCCAACGATTATCTGGCCAAATTTCTGCACACCGGCCGGGAGGCGCTCCTGGGGCAGCGGATCGGAGAGCTCTTCTCAGATGAAAACCTGCTCAACGCCATACGGAACGGGGAGGAGATCACCGATTATCTGACTGAGCTGGCCTGGGCCGGCAGTCATCACAGCTGCACGGTCACATGCCGCAAGATGAACCAGCAGACGGGCTCCCCCGAAACGCTCCTCCTTATCGAGGAGTCCATCCGCGCCAAAAAGCTGGCCCAGCGGATCAATGTCAACGATGTGCTGCTCACCTTCCGTGACATCATCGGGGCCGACCTCCCCTTCCAGGCCACGATCGGCATCGCCAAGGCGGCGGCTGAGACCTCTGCCAACGTGCTCATCCTGGGGGAGAGCGGCACAGGCAAGGAGGTGTTCGCCCAGGCGATCCACAGCGGGAGCATGCGCAAAAACGCGCCGTTCGTGGCGGTGAACTGCGGGGCGATCCCCAAGGAGCTGATTGCCAGCACCCTGTTTGGATATGAAGAGGGTGCGTTCACCGGCGCAAAAAAAGGCGGCAGCCCCGGTAAATTCGAGCTGGCCGACAAGGGGACGCTGTTCTTGGATGAGATCGGCGAGCTCTCGCTGGATGTGCAGGCGGTCCTGCTGAGGGTCCTGGATCAGAAGATGTTTACCCGCGTGGGCGGGAAAAAGACGATCTCCGTGGATGTGCGCATCATCGCGGCCACCAACCGGGACCTGCTCCAGGAGAGCCTCGCCATGCACTTTCGTCAGGACCTCTATTACCGGCTCAATGTCCTGTCCATCCACCTGCCCGCGCTCCGGGACCGCAAGGGGGATATAGAGCTGCTGTCGGAACACTTCCTGCGCCGCATGTGCCAGCGCTACCAGCGGGACATCACCGAGATCACGGAGGACGCGCGGGAACTCCTGCGCACCTATCCATGGCCCGGGAACATACGCGAGCTGCAAAACACCATCGAGCGGGCGGTGGTCCTGTCAACCAAGGCGGAGCTGGACCGCCAAGACATCCAGGCGCTGCTGCCGGAGCTGGCAGAGCCCATGCCTGTGCCCGCGGCGGGCCGCTGGGACAGGCCCGTCCAGACCGACCGCGACGAGCGCGAGCGCCTGCGGGCGGTACTGGAGGAGTGCCACTGGAACGTCAGCAAAGCGGCGGTCCGCCTCGGGGTGGCGCGCTCCACTCTGTATCGGAAGATGTATATTTACGGTTTCAAATAGACCTGACCTATAGACGAGACGCGGCGCCATCGTAAGGCGCCGCGTCTCGTCTTTCTGCTGCCCTTTTTGCTACGATCTGTAGCTACAACTGTAGCGCCATGGCAGGACAACACTCCTTGGGGCCGCCTCTGCCTGATGGTCTATTTTTAGAAACATCCCCGTATTTCCATGCTGTTTACGGACCGGCTCAGTCTTGGCACGCATTTTGCTTATCTTGTTAAGGCGAGCGGGAAGCGGTGTCCGCAGCGCTCCTCCGCATTTTTTAGAAAGAATGGTGAGGGAAACATGGAACGTAAGCTGGTTGGCTGGGAGAAGAGGGGGAGGACGGCGGTCATCACCCTTCATAATCCGCCGGTCAACGTCATCAACGCCCAACTGCGCTCCGAGCTCAAAGCTTGCCTGGAGGAGGCTGCAGACGACGAGGGCGTGACCACTCTGGTCTTGACGGGGGAAGGCAAGGCATTTATGGCGGGAGCCGATATCAACGGTTTCCTTGATATGGTGGGCAAGCCCCACGCGGCCTATGATTTTGTGTACGAGGCCTATGACGTATGGTTCTTGCTGGAGAGCATCCGCAAGCCCACCATCGCCGCTATCAACGGGCTGGCGCTGGGCGCCGGGCTGGAGATGGCGCTGTGCTGCGACATCCGCATCGCGTCGGAGCGGGCCAAGCTGGGCCTGCCGGAGATCAAGCTGGGGATTTTCCCCGGCGGGGGCGGGACCCAGCGGCTCCCCCGGCTGATCGGCAAGTCGAAGGCCAAGGAGCTCATCTTCTTAGGGGAGCCTGTGACCGCCGAGGAGGCGCTGCGGATCGGCATGGTCGACCGGGTGGTGCCGGACGCCTTGGCGGCGGCGCTGGAGATGGCGGAGCGGATCGGCCGCCATTCCCTGGTGGCGTTGGAGGCTGTCAACCGGTCCATGGACCAGGAGTGCGGCGGCTCTCTCAGAGCGGGGATCGAACTGGAGGCCCAGCAGTTTCAGACCGTGTTCCTCCACGAGGACGTACGGGAGGGCGTACAGGCATTTCTGGAAAAGCGGGACCCAAACTTTCAAAACCGATAGAAAAATAGGAAGTGAGTGAACGAGATGTATGACCATGTTGTGATCGCAGGGATGGGCCGGACCGCCGTAGGTAAGATGGGGGGCTCACTCAAGGATGTGCCGGCCATCGATCTGGCCACCTTTATCATCGAGCAGGTGACGGCCCGTTCCGGCGTGGAGAAAAGCCTGATCGACGCCTCGATCTTCGGGAACGTGGAGAACCGCAGCGACGAGTCCTGTCTGGCGCGCTGGGCCGCCATCCGGGCCGGTCTGCGGGAGGACTGCGACGGCTTCAACGTCCAGCGTCTGTGCGGATCCGGGATGCAGGCCCTGCACTGCGGCGTGGATGAGATCCTGTTGGGCCGGCGCGACGTGGTGTTCGTGGGCGGTGTGGAGAACATGTCCCGCTACCGCTTCGTCCTGGACGGCGCCCGATTCGGCTATCGCATGGGCGACGACCGGCTGCTGGATACCCTGACCCAGACCCTGGCCGACAATCCCGATCCCCTCAAACGCCCCGCCGCCCAGACGGCGGAGAACCTATGCGAGCTGTACCATATCTCCAAAGAGGACCAGGCGACCTTTGCGTGCGGTAGCCACGCCCGGGCCATCACGGCCTTCGACGAGGGCCGGATCGACGAGGAGATCATCCCCATCGAGGTCCCCGCGGGGAGGAGGACCACCAAGATCTTCGACACCGACGAGCACCCCCGCCGTGACACCAGCCTGGAGCAGATGATGTCCCTGCCCCCCATCATCAAGGGCGGCACCGTCAGCGCCGCCACGGCCTGCGGCATCAATGACGGCGCTTCCGGCATGATCCTCATGCGGGAGAGCAGGGCGAGGGAACTGGGCCTCAAGCCGTTGGCCCGTGTCGTCTCCCAGGCGGCGGTGGGCGTGCGGCCAAACATCTTCGGCATCGGTCCGGCCTGGGCCATCCGCAAGGCGCTGGACCGCGCGGGCATGACCCTGGAGCAGATGCAGCTGGTGGAGATCAACGAGGCCTTTGCCGCCCAGGTCATCGCCTGTGAGCGGGAGCTGGGCCTCAGCCACGATATCGTCAACGTCAACGGCGGCGCCGTGGCCCTGGGCCACGCCCTGGGCAACTCCGGCCTGCGCATCAGCATCACCCTGCTGGCCGAGATGAAGCGCAGGGGCCTCCGCTACGGCGTCAGCAGCCTGTGCATCGGCGCGGGGATGGGCATCGCCACCGTATTCGAGGCCCTTTGACACTATATCAGGAATAGGAGCGTGAACATCATGGATCTCAACAAGCTTTTCGTCCTGGGCGCCGGCACCATGGGCAACGGCATCGCCCAGGTGGGCCTGCAGGCCGGCATGACCGTCACCCTGTGCGATCTTTATGCGCCGCAGCTGGAGAAGGCCAAGGCCTATTTTAAGGACGCGTTCTCCAGGCAGGTGGCCAAGGAACGTATGACCGCCGAGCAGAAGGACGACTGCCTCAGCCGCCTGACCATGACCGAGGATATGGAAACCGCGGCGGATGCCGACGTGGTCATCGAGGCCATCAAGGAGGACCTGGAGCTGAAAAAGAGGGTGTTCGCCCAGCTCAACGGCATCTGCCGGGCGGACGCCATCCTGTGCAGCAACACCTCCAGCATCTCCATCAGCGCTATGTCCGCGGCCGTGAAGCATCCCGGGCGCTTCCTGGGCACCCATTTCTTCAATCCTGTGCCGGCCATGAAGCTTTTGGAGCTTGTGCGGGGCATCAACACCGCCCCTGAGACGCTCGAGGCCGTCAAAGAGTTGGGCGCGAAGTGGGGCAAGGTATGTATCGTGTCCAAGGATTCCGGCGGCTTCATCGCCAACCGAATCGGCAGCCCCATGCTCAACGCCGCCGTCAATGTGCTGGACGCCGGGATCGGCACCAGAGAGGACATCGACGCGGCCATGAAGTACGGCTGGGGGTTCCCCATGGGCCCCTTGGAGCTGCTGGACATGGTCGGGCTGGATGTGCAGGAAGCCCTGATGGAGGTCTTTTATCAGGAACACGGCGACCCCTACTATAAGCCCGCGCCCCTGCTCAAGCGCATGGTGGCCGCCGGGCAGCTGGGCCGAAAGTCCGGCAAGGGATTCTACGACTATACGGAAAAGAAGTGAGGAGGGAGATCCATGCGGTTTTCATTCGACCCGGAGCAGCTGGCGGTACTTGAAGTCGTGGAGGAGTTCGCCCAAAAGGAGCTGGCCCCCTTCGTGGACGAGATGCAGGAAAAGGACCAGCTGCCGGAGCATTTTTTTGAGAAGGCAGGGGAGACCGGCCTCATCGGCATCGCCATGCCCGAGGAGTACGGCGGCTTAGGGATGTCCCACGAGACACTCATGGCCGCGCTGGCCGCGATCGGGAAGGCCGCCCCCGGCCCTGTGATCTCCATCACCACGACGCTGGCCGGCCTGGAGATCATCCGCAAGCACGGCACGCAAGAGCAGAAGGACAAGTACCTCTCCGACGGCGTGGCGGGGCGGCTGGTGGCTGGTATGGCCTTCACCGAAGCCGGCACCGGCTCCGACCCCAAGCAGCTCACCACCACCGCCGCGGAGGATGGGGATCATGTGGTCCTGAACGGCGTCAAGCGGTTCATCACCAACGCGGCGTTCCCCGGCCCCCAGGTCATCTTCGCCAAAGACGCGGACACGGGCCTATGCTCGGCCTATATCATCGACAAATTCTGCGCGGGGTACTCACTGTCCACACCTTGGGAGAAGATCGGCACCAAGGGCAGCCCCGTATACGATGTGTTCCTGGACAATGTCCGCGTCCCAAAGAGCAGCCTCTTGGGAGAGCGGGGCGCCGGCTTTGCCATCCTGCTCTCAGAGAGCTCGGTGGGCAAAATGGCCCACGGCGCCGCCTGCCTGGGCATGATGGAGGCCTGCCGGGACCTGGCGATCAAGTACGCCAAGGAGAAGCTGCACCGGGGCAAGCCCATCACCAAGTTCCAGGCCATCCAGCTCAAGATCGCCAAGATCTGCGAAAAGACCGAAAGCGTCAAGTGGATGCTCTACCGCTGTGCCCAGTTGGCCGACGAGAGCACCCAGAGCGAGGAGTTCAAGGCCTATGCCGCCATGATGAAGGCCTACGCCGCCGACACCGCCCCCGAAGTGGCCCTCATGGCAATGAACGTGATGGGCGCGTATGGCCCCATGAAGGAGTACAGCGTGGAGCGTTTCCTGCGGGATGCCGTGATGGAGCCCCATGTGGAGGTGGCCTCCGACGTCCAGCGGGTCATCGCCGCCAGCTACTATATCGATCGGTTCAGACCGAACTGACCAAAGAGGAGGAGAGCATATGCCCTTGATGACAAGCAAGGAGTACGTGGAGTCCTTGAGGCGGATGAAGCGGAACATCTGGTTCCAGGGAACGAAGATCGAAGACCCCATCAACGACCCCATCCTGGCCCCGTCCCGGCGCTGCCTGGAGGAGACCTATGACATGGCCCTCATGCCCGAGTACGAGGACCTCTTGACCGCCACCAGCCACCTCACCGGGCACAAGATCAACCGATTCAACCACATCCATCAGAGCAAAGACGACCTCATCAAGAAGGTGAAGCTGCAGCGCCTGATGGGCCAGCGCACCGGCTCCTGCTTCCAGCGCTGCGTGATCATGGACATGGCCAACGCCTTTTACTCCACCACCTATGAGATCGACGAGCAGTACGGCACGGGGTATTTCGAGCGGTTCAAGGGGTACATCATCCGGTGCCAGGAGGAGGACCTGATCGTGGCGGGGGCCCTGACGGACCCAAAGGGGGACCGGAGCGCCAAAATAGGGGGACCGGAGCAGGATGAGGACCTGTATGTCCACGTGGTGGAGCGGCGCCCCGACGGCGTGGTGGTGAACGGGGCCAAGGCCCACCTGACGGGCATCACCAACGCCCACGAGGTGGTGGTCCTGCCCACCCAGGCCATGAAGCCCGGCCAGGAGGACTACGCCGTGGCCTTCCATCTGCCCATGGACGCTCCGGGCATCACCATGATCGTGGGCCGCCAGAGCTGCGATACCCGCAAGACAGAGGACGGGGCGGATATCGACCTGGGCAACGCCCGGTACGGCGGGATCGAGGCCCTCACCGTCTTCGACCACGTGTTCGTCCCCAACGAGAACATCTACCTGAACGGTGAGGTGGACTTCGCGGGTATGCTGGTGGAGCGGTTCGCGGGGTATCACCGCAACAGCTATGGCGGCTGCAAGAGCGGCGTGGGGGATGTGGCGATCGGGACGGCGGCCCTCATCGCCCAGTATAACGGCACGGAGAAGGCCAGCCACGTGAAGGACAAGCTGGTGGAGATGACCCAGCTCAACGAACAGCTCTACTGCGCGGGAATCGCCTCCTCGGCGGAGGGGTGGCAGACCAAGGCGGGCAACTACATGGTGGACCTGCTGCTGGCCAACGTGTGCAAGCTGAACGTGACCCGCTACCCCTATGAGATCGTGCGGCTGCTGGAGGACATCGCGGGCGGTATCATGGTCACCGCCCCCTCTGAGGCGGACCTGAAGAGCGGAGAGATCGGCCACTATGTGGAAAAGTACCTCATCGGCCGGGGCGTGAGTGCGGAGGACCGGCTGCGGTGCCTGCGGCTTTGCGAGGACCTGGCCCTTGGCACGGCGGCGGTGGGCTACCGCACGGAGAGCATGCACGGGGCGGGGTCCCCCCAGGCCCAGAAGGTGATAATCGCCCGTCAGGGCAGCTTCGAACAGAAGAAGGGCCTGGCCAAGCGGCTGGCCGGTATCGAGGGCTGACCTTTGGGCGGTATCTTATCAACAGATCGAGGTGGCGTATGAGAGAAGTAGTCATCGTAAGCTGCGCCCGCACTCCCTTTGGAAAGCTTGGGGGCGCATTGAAGCCCCTGAAGGCCGTGGACCTGGGCGGTATGGCCATCCGGGAGGCCCTGAAGAGGTCAGGCCTTCCGGGCGAACGTGTGGATGAGGTCATTTACGGTATGGTGGTCCCCGCCGGCCAGGGACAGATCCCCGGCCGCCAGGCCGCCCTGAAGGGCGGAGTCCCCCACTCCGTCCCGGTCGTCACGATCAACAAGGTCTGCGGGTCCGCCCTCAAAGCCGTCACCCTGGGCGCGCAGATCATCAAGGCCGGGGATGCCGACATCATCGTGGCCGGGGGCATGGAGAGCATGTCCAATATCCCCTATGTCGTGCCCGACATGCGCTGGGGCGCCCGGATGAACGATGTGGCGATGAAGGACGCCATGGTGCTGGACGGCCTGTGGTGTCCGGAAAACGACGTGCACATGGCGGTCATTGGCGGGGCGGTGGCCAAGGAGCACGGCGTGACCCGTGAGATGCAGGACCGCTGGGCCCTGCGCAGCCAGCAGCGGTGGGCCGCCGCCGAGGCGGCAGGCCGGTTCGAGGCCGAGCGCTTCCCTGTGGAGGTCCCGGGGAAAAAGGGGACCGTCACCGTGGCGAAGGACGAGCCGCCCCGCCCGGAGACCACCATGGAGGCCCTGTCCAAGCTGCCGCCGCTTTTCATCAAAGACGGGACGGTGACGGCTGGGAACGCCCCCGGCACCAATGACGGCGCCTCAGCCATCGTGCTCATGAGCCGGGAGAAGGCGGAGGAGCTGGGCGCGCCCATCCTGGCCGCGCTTCGCGGTTACGCGCAGGTGAGCCGGGAGTCCCGTTACATCTCCACTGTTCCGGGCCTTGCGGTCCAAAAGCTGATGGAGCGGAACGGCCTGACCCTGGACGACATCGACCTCATGGAGATCAACGAGGCTTTTGCCGCCGTCCCGCTGGTCTCCTGCCTGGGGATCCTGGGTATGGACGAGGCCGCTATGGATGCAAAGGTGAACGTCAACGGCGGCGCGGTAGCGGTGGGCCATCCCATCGGGGCCACCGGCGGACGCATCCTGATGACGCTCCTCTATGAGCTGCGCCGTTCGGGGAAACGGTCCGGCGTGGCCGCGATCTGCTCCGGCATGGCCCAGGGCGACGCCGTGTGGATCGAGCTGGAAGGCTCGGGGAGGGAATGCCTATGAAGATCCAAACTGCCATGGTCGTGGGGGCCGGCCAGATGGGCGGCGGCATAGCCCAGATCATGGCCCAATGCGGCATCAAGACCTATCTGAACGATGTGGACGCCGGGACCGTCATGTCCCGGATCGCCTTCATCGAAAAGGTCCTGGCAAAGGATGTGTCAAAGGGAAAGATCGCCCCAGAGCAGCGGGACACCGCCCTGTCCAACCTCATCCCCTCCACCGATCTGAAGGACGCCGCCGACTGCGGCTTGGTGGTGGAGGCCATCGTGGAAAAGATGGAGGTCAAGGGCAAGGTGTTCTCCACCTTGGACCAGGTGTGCGCCCCCGGCTGTATCCTGGCCTCCAACACCTCGTCCCTCCCCATCACGGAGATCGCCGCCTTCACCAAGCGGCCGGAGCAGGTGATCGGCATGCACTTCATGAACCCGGTCCCGGTGATGAGGCTGGTGGAGCTCATTCAGGGCCTCGCCACCGGCAGTGAGACGTATGAGGCCATACGCGGCCTCTCTCTTGCGCTGGGCAAGACCCCCGTGGAGGTACGGGACGTGCCCGGCTTCATCTCCAACCGGGTCCTGCAGGTCATGATCAACGAGGCCATCTACTGTCTCTACGAGGGCGTGGCCTCGGCGGAGGATATCGACACGGTGATGAAGCTGGGGATGAACCATCCCATGGGACCCCTCCAGCTGGCTGACTTCATCGGGCTGGACACGGTGCTGGCCATCATGGAGACCTTGTACGAGGGCTATGCCGACTGTAAGTACCGCCCCTGTCCCCTGCTCCGGCAGTACGTCAAGGCGGGCTGGCTGGGCAAAAAGGCCGGCCGAGGCTTTTACCGATATGACGAAGCTATCCAAACCACGATAAGATAAATGTATCTGTATCCGGGAGGTCCATATGTTCCAATTCACAGAAGACCAACGATCCCTGTCTCTTATACACATCTCCGAGCCCACGAGACCAGAGAGGATCTCGTATGCCGTCTTCTGCTTGAAAAAAA
>OKVW01001029.1_pt1 | contig 12806 bp, 10 predicted proteins | sample 1606991 | NCBI WGS metagenome assembly OKVW01 (sample SAMN03281021, study PRJEB24777) | human gut metagenome | isolation source: fecal sample PR177 from 1 month old male Malay infant, vaginal delivered...
GCCGCCGCCGACTTCCATATCGGCATTATGGGGCTCGGCGAAATTGGCGGCTATATCGCCGACCAGCTGGCCCGCCTCGGCTATCGGGTCTCCGGCTGGTCGCGCAGTGAAAAGCAGTTGGCTGGCGTCACCTGCTATCGCGGCGAGGAGGCGCTCGACAGCTTCCTCGGGTCGCTTGACGGGCTGATTAACCTCCTGCCGCTCACCGCGCAGACCCGAGGTATCCTCGCCGCGCCGCTGTTCAACCGGCTACCCGCCGGGGCGGTGTTGATCAATTGCGGCCGCGGGGAGCATATGGTCAATGAGGATGTGCTGGCGGCGCTGGAGAGCGGCCAGCTCGCCGGGGCGGTGCTCGACGTCTTCCCGCAGGAGCCATTGCCGGCGGACGATCCGCTGTGGCGCCATCCGCAGGTGGTCATCACCCCACATATGGCCTCTGCGGCCTCTGCCGAGGTGATCGCCCGCCAGCTGCTGGAGAACATTCAGCGCCAGCGCCGCGGGCTGCCGCTGAAAAACCTGGTCAATAAGCACGCCGGTTACTGATCCCCGGCTATATCGCCGCTGCTACGCTTAATAGGAGATCCACAACCAGAAGGCAGGAACATGAAAATTGATTTAGCGGGAAAAGTCGCGCTGGTCACCGCCTCCACGGCGGGTATTGGCTTCGCCATCGCCAAAGGCCTGGCGGAGAGCGGCGCAGAGGTCATCCTTAACGGGCGCAGCGAGCAGAGCGTGAACGCCGCGATCGCCCGGCTGCAAAATGAGGTGCCGGGCGCGAAGGCGCGCCCCGCCATCGCCGACCTCAGCGACGCCGACGGCGCAGCGCAGCTGCTGCGGGCCGTGACCGGCGTCGATATTCTGGTCAATAACGCCGGGATCTATGGCCCGCAGGATTTCTACGCCACCGACGACGCGACCTGGGACAACTACTGGCAGACCAACGTCATGTCCGGCGTACGCCTGTCGCGGGGGCTGCTCCCGGCGATGGTCAGTAAAGGCTGGGGGCGGGTGGTGTTTATCTCCTCAGAATCGGCGCGCAATATCCCGGCGGACATGATCCACTATGGCGTCACCAAGACCGCGCAGCTCTCGCTGGCCCGCGGCCTGGCGAAATATGTCGCCGGCAGCGGAGTGACCGTTAACAGCGTTCTGCCAGGGCCAACGATTTCCGACGGCTTTGCCGAAATGCTGAAAGACGAAGTGGCGAAAACCGGTCAGTCGCTGGAGGAACTGGCGAAAGCGTTTGTCATGACCCATCGTCCGAGCTCGGTGATCCAGCGGGCGGCCTCGGTGGCAGAGGTCGCCAATATGGTGGTCTACGTCTGCTCGCCGCAGGCGTCGGCCACCTCCGGCGCCGCGCTGCGCGTCGATGGCGGCGTGGTGGATGATATTCTCTGAATCCCCTTTATGCAGGGGAGCCCCCTCCCCTGCCGCCTTCCCGGGCGCTAAAAAGCGCAAAATGTTAAAAAACAGCCGCAAAGTCGCACAAAGTGAACAGGAACATGTATTCCCAGAACTTATGATATTTGTTTTAAGCATAAGTTGTGGTGTTAATGTCTCTGTTACGAAGCTTGCTTTTCTTTTTCGGCGCGGCGGTCGCGGCCGCCCTCGCGGTACTCTGCCTGTGGGTGGATATTCGGGTGTTTGGCAACGACATCCCGGAGGTGTCGCTCACCGAAGTGGTCCAGGAGAGCGTGCTGGCCGTTATCGTGCTGGTTCATCTGCTGCTGGCGCGGAAATATGCCCACTTGCGCTATAGCAATATCCTCATCGGCGGCTTCTTTCTCGCCATGCTGATCCGTGAGCTGGATGGCCTGTTTGATTTACTCTCCCACGGCAGCTGGGTGTGGTTTGCCCTGCTGGCCACCGCGGGGTCGCTGCTGTTGCCGTTGCGCCATCTGCGTCAGACCCTGTCGCAGCTGGCGGAGTATACCCGCACGCCCTATTACGGGATGATGATTAGCGGCCTGCTGGCGATTCTGGTCTTCTCGCGGCTGTTTGGCATGCACGGCCTGTGGTACGCCGTGCTGGAAGAGAACTACGCCCGGGTGGTAAAAAATACGGTCGAGGAAGGCAGCGAGTCGTTTGGCTATATGCTGTGCCTGACCGCCACCCTGGGCTACGCCTGCTACTTTCGCAGTCTGGCGCGACAGGCGCTGTCGCCGCAGCGCTAATCGTGGACGATAGCCACCGCCGGGCGTGTCTGCCGGCGGTGGCGCGCCGCCGCGGTTAACCGCGAATTTTCCACTTCCGTTTGAGAACCTCTTTGTCCTGGCTATCCAGCCACTGATTCACTTTCTTCAGCAGCGCCGGGTTATCTTTACTCATCATATACACCTTGTTGCTGGCGGTGCCGGCGAATGGCGTTTCGTTGGCAACGCAGAACACGCCGGGCTCTTTGCTCTGGTAATAGTCGCCTTCAATCAGATCGGTCACCATCATATCGGCCGTTTTCTGCCGCAGCGCCTGCAGGTTATCGACATTGTTCTGCACGCGAATAATTTGCGCCTGCTTGATGTGTTCATCGACAAAACTCTGGTTTGTGCCGCCAGGGTTGACGATCACTTTCACGTCCGGACGGTCAATTTTTTCCAGCGAACCGAGCCGCGGGGCGGCCTGGCAGTTGGCTAAGGCGATTTTTCCGTTCGCCACCACCGGATGGCTGAGGGCGAAGGCTTGCGCCCGCGCCGGGGTCTCGGTAACCCCACCCATCGCAATATCAAACTTGTCCGCCTGCAGATCGGCGGCGAGCGCGGGCCAGCTGGTGTAGACGAAGCTCACCTTCAGCCCGAGCGTGCGCCCGAGATCGCGGGCCATGTCCACGTCATAGCCCTGCAGTTCGCCGGCGGCATTGCGAAACGCCAGCGGCGCGTAATCGCCCGGCACGCCCACCTTCAGTTCACCGCTGTGCTCGATGGATTGCATATCGCGCGCCTGGGCGCCGCAGGTCATTATCGCCAGCGTCAGCGCCAGCCCCACCGTCAGTCTCATTTCGCCATCCTTAAAGTTATCGGTTTTCATGCCAGAGTGACCGGCCGCATCAGTCACAGTATCCGCAGCGCGAGCCAGGGCATTCATCCTATTTTTAAACACCGGGACATACAACCCGACGTGGGGCAAAACGTTAATTAATCCTCTTTCTCGCTATGAGCTTGCTGGTTGTTTTGACTTTCAGTAAAATGCCCCGCAGCGCATTCATATTTTATTCCTGGCTATACGTTTAATATATTATTTATTATCGTTTATTTTACTTTTCTCTTATGCGTTAATAGTTGAATCTTAAATTATAACCTCCTGATTAATAAGTAAAAACACTTCATGCAACATCTTTCATTAGGATTTTTCTAATGATCCTGCTTATCATCTTATTTACTCCCTTCCTCTCCAGCAGTAATACTTGGTTACAGAAGCAGTGTATAAGGAAATACATTATGATTATTATCATTTCCGCCAATAAATTTTTTATTAACGGCATCCGGTCTCTGGTTAACATGACCATGAGTGCTCAACGTCGGTATAGTCAAACATTGTTTCTGGATAATATTTCTGACGTGAATGATAAAAGTCTAACCATAGCCAGAACCATTATCGTGGACTATAGCCACCCGGACATTCAACAACTAGCCGCACTGCTCTATCGTAAAAAAAAGATCATTCATGGCGATATCGTTTTTGTCGTTAAAAGTGAGATTCTTGCCGATCCAGTCGAAAACATTATTATAAACTCTATTTCGACGATCGTGCTTGATTATATAGATGTTACCCAACGGCTGCAGAAATACTTACAGAATGCGTCTGATCATCGCTGTATTAAAGTGTTCAGAAAATCAATTAGCTCGCTGGACAGTTGTGTCAATATTAAACTTACGAAACAGGAGGACTCTCTTCTCCCCTATATCATCTCAGGTTTAAATAATAAGAAAATTGCTCAGGCCACCGACCTTAGCAATATGATGATCAGTCACTATCGGAGAAACATCTACCAGAAACTCAATGTCCGCAATATTGCAGGCCTGTATCATTTCCTGCACTCCCTGGAGGGGGGATAAGTTCGCTTTATGGCTATCACAACAACAGAGCTAACGGCTTATGCAGCGTCAATGAGTACGCCTGGCTATTAGCTTCCCAGGGTCACAACAGAAGGAATTGGCTATGAAAATGAAATCACTTTGCCTGGCAATGGCACTCATCGGCTTGACCTCACACTATGCCTCCGCGGCGGACGGTACGCTGTATTTTTCAGGTACAATTGTCAACTCAACTTGCAAACTGGCAAGCGGCAATAATGACGGTCTCATTGAAGTTAAGATGGGCGCTGTTCCGCTGTCTAAATTAAAATATGATACCAATGGCACCGGGCCAGAAGTTGGGGTCAATATTAGCGTCAAAGATTGTGACGAGGGCACGTACTATATTGTGCTCGACGGTGCATCAGCCACCGAGGCGCCTATCACTAACGTACTGGCTCTCGATGCGGGTAATCCTACAGCTAAAAAAGTCGGCATTAAGCTAACCGACCGCAATAATACCCCGGTCACGCTCGATAAACCTTTCGATCCCAAAGTCGACCCGCGTATTACGGTCAATGCCGATGGCACCGGTACCTTCAACCTGAAAGCCTATTACTATACCTGGGATAAAGACAACGCCGAAGCTGGCGACGGCAATGCGACCGCCAGGTTTACCATTATACAGCAATAACGCCTGGCCAGGGACGGCACGACGCGGATAAGGGGTAAGATATGAAAACGCTGCTGGCAGTGATCATAGGCGCTTTGGCTTTTCAGACCCAGGCGGCCATTACCATCGATGCCTCACGGGTTATTTATTCGGGCAAAGATAAATCGGCCAGTCTGAAAATTAACAACCGAAGCAGCAAAAACTATATCGTCCAGACCTGGCTTGATACGGGTCCGGAGACCCCCAGCAGCGGCTTACCCATTGTGGCAACGCCGCCCCTGGTCAAATTACGCCCCGAGCAATCGGCACAACTGCGCTTTATTTACTCAGGAACCGGTCTTCCTGCCGACAGGGAAAGTCTGTTTTGGGTGAATATTCAGGAGGTCCCTCCTGCGCCTGAGGAAAATAACATCCTGCAGTTCGCAATTCGCACTCGATTAAAACTATTTTATCGCCCGCAAGGAATTGCCACATCGCTGCCCAAAGCCGTTGAAAATCTGCAGTGGCAGCAAAGCGCTAACACGTTATCTTTTACTAACAACAGCCCACTGCATATTACGGTTATTAATGCCGAGGCGATCGACAACAAAGGCAAAATCTATCCTCTGAAAAACTTTATGTTGCTGCCGTACAGTCACCACGCTGTCAATATCGCCAGAATGCAGCGCTTGCATAAAATGAAATATATTAATGATTACGGCGCCGTTGTTGATATTCCAATAAAAAAATAAACGTCGCACCTCTTTAGGGAGATAGAGTGATGGACGATAGTAAATTACGCTATTTTGCCAGCGCATGGTTAATCTCCATCACGTTACCGGCAGACAGTGCGGAACGCTATAATGCCCAGTTTGTGAACGGTATCGACCCGCTGGCTTTTAATCAGTTTGTCGCCAGCGATGGCGACGTCATGCCGGGCACCTATGACGTTAATATTTACATTAACGATCTGCTGGTGGACAGTCGCCCCGTTCGCTTCTCAGAGGATAGCGCACACGGCGGGTTGGCCCCCTGCCTGAGCGCGGCGGAATATATCCGCTATGGAGTAAAGATTGACGATGACCACCAGCCCTGTTTCGCGCTGTCGCAGACGATCCGCCAGGCAGAGCAACAACTGGATATCGCTAATCATCGGCTGATCATTCATATCCCTCAGCAATATATTGAGCACTATCCTCGCGACTATGTTTCCCCCATGCGCTTTGATGAAGGTATTAACGCTGCTTTCGTCAACTACAGCTATTCTACCGATGCCAATAATGGCGACGGGGGCAGCCACCAGTATCAATATCTTTCGCTAAACAGCGGGATCAATATTGCATCGTGGCGATTGCGCAATAATGCCTACTGGAATAAGTTCAGCGGCCAGGCGGATAAGTGGCAAAGCATCGCCAGTTGGGCGGAAACGAACATCATTCCCTGGCGCAGCCGGCTTGTCGTCGGCCAGACCAGTACCGACAACAGCGTCTTCGATAGCGTCCAGTTTCGCGGCGTACAGCTTGGCACCGATGCCGAAATGCGCCCCAGCAGCCAGACCGGCTTCGCGCCGGTCATTCGCGGTGTGGCCAACAGCAATGCCCGGGTGGAAGTTCGGCAGAACAACTATCTGATTTACAGCGAGAACGTCCCAGCCGGTCCCTTTGAGCTAAATGATATCAGCGCCGTTAACCGCAGCGGTGATTTCTACGTAACCGTCATTGAAGCCGACGGTAGCCAGACGACCTTTACTGTCGCCTACACCACCCTGCCACAGCTGGTGCGGGCAGGCCAATGGAATTATCAGCTGTCGGCGGGTAAGTATCATGACGGTGCTGACGGCTATGCCCCCGCCCTGATGCAAAGCTCGCTCTCTTATGGCCTGAATAATACCTTCACACTATACGGTGGCGCCCTTGCCGCGGAGAACTATCGCGCCGGCGCCTTTGGCGTCGGTAGCAATCTGGGGGAGATTGGCGCCCTCTCAGCCGACTATACACTGGCGGGAACGACGCTGGCGAGTGGCCAGCGCAAGCAGGGAGGGAGCGTGCGTTTTCTGTATGCTAAATCCTTTTTATCGAGCAAGACCGACTTTCAAATCGCGGGTTACCGTTACTCAACGGCAGGTTATTATAGCCTCAGCGATGCGGTTAACGAGCGTCGACGCTGGCACAATGGCCTGTACGAAAATGATTACTGGCCCTCTGACGAAGACGAAAGCTGGCAGGCAAGCGCTCCCCAACACTATTACACGTCCTGGTTTTATAATAAAAAGCATCGCTTTGATATTTCTGCCCGGCAAACTCTCGGTAAGAACAGCGCTTTCTTCCTTAACTTCAGCCAGCAAAATTACTGGAATAGCTCAGGAAGCGATATCTCGCTGCAGGCGGGCTTTAACAGCACTATCCATAACGTGAACTATGGTCTGTACTATCAGAATACGCGTAGCCACTTCACCCATGACGACAATAGCATCACACTGCGCGTTTCCATCCCTTTTACTCTGCAAGAAAACCGCCGGATCAATACCGCATTTACCCTCGCCCACAGTAAATCGTCTGGCACGTCCGGGCAGGCTGGGGTAAACGGCACGCTGCTCGATGATGATCGCCTGAGCTGGGCCGTCACCAGCGCCTATGATGACACCAGCCATAGCACCAACAGCGCCAGCCTGGGTTATCTCGGCCAGTACGGTAATCTGTATACCGGCTACGCCTACAGCAAAAGCCATCGTCAGGCGAGTCTGAATCTGAGCGGCGGCGTGGTGGCACACCGCGGCGGCGTTACCCTCTCGCAACCGCTGGGCTCAACCTTTGCGCTGGTGGAGGCCAAAGACGCTCAGGGGGTAGGGATAGAGAATCAGACCGGCGTGCGCATCGATCCCTTCGGCTACGCTGTCGTACCACAAAGCGTTCCCTATCGGGTCAATTCTGTCGCGCTCAACCCTCAGGACTTCGATGCCTTTCTTGATGTCCCTAACGCAGTGGCGGATACCGTGCCTACCCGCGGGGCAATCACCCGGGTGCGCTTTGATACGTTCCGGGGATATAGCGTGCTGATCCACACCACCCTCGCCGACGGCAGCTATCCACCATTGGGCGCCGAGCTCTATCGCGCCAGTGGGATCAGCAATGGTCTGGTCGGCCCGGGAGGAGATGTCTATGTCAGCGGAATCGATTCAGGCGAAAAGCTGCAGATGAAATGGGGCGAAACGCACCAGCAAAGCTGCGAAATCACCCTGCCTGAACTGCGCCAGGAGCCTCAGCAGGCGACGGCCTGGCGTGAATTATCCTTAATCTGCACAGTAACCCCCTCGAGGTAATTATGCGCCGACTTAGCGATACGTTATTTCTGACATGGCTTTCCGTTCTGTTCATGCTGAGCGCCTTCCCGGCGCAGGCGCTGACCTGCAAGACCACCTCGTCCACGATCAGCGAAGTCGTGAATATCGAGAGCATCATTAAAGTCTCCAGCAGCGAGCTTATTGCCAATAAAAAGATATGGGTCTCCAGCCCTATTACCGCCACCTTCAGTTGCGAAGATACCGATAATTTTCCGAACGGTGAAAGCGCCTATTTCTGGCTGGATCCGGAAAATAAAGCCAGCAGCTTGCCCGACTTTATCCAGGTAGGCATTACTTACAACGGCATCGACTATCTGCTACAAAATAAAAAATCGGTGGAAATTGGCCCGGCGACGCTGTGTGATAAAAGCGGGAATACCTGTAAGTCCCCGGCCATTGGGCAGACATTCAGCCTGGTTTACCAGGTCTATATCATCTCGACGGGCCGCAGAGTGACCGGGGAAGGTAAAATAGACGATAACCTAAAATTGTCGCTTTTTCAGGTAGATGGCCAAGGCGGTCTACGCAACGGCACCGCTGGCGCCAACTATAATCTTTTCATTACCGGCCTGAACCGTATCAGAACAATGGCCTGCGTCCCCACGGTATCTATTTCGCCAAGCGAAATTAACTTTGGCGATATTCCTGCCGGTAACGCCCGACCGGGCTACTATGAAAAAACACGCCCCTTTACCGTCACCTATGGTCTGGTCAAGTAGGGTAACGGCAGTGATTGCGGGACCGAACCTATGCTTGCTACGTTTAGCACCACTAATACGATACAGGAGAGCGCCATTATTTTGCCGCAGCCGGACAGCGGCTTCGGCATTGCCATCTCGCCAAACGCCAGCATGCATCCCCTTATTGAGATGAATGCTCCGATTCACTTTAAGCTGGCAACGGGCGCGACCCTCGCGAGCACCTATACGGCGGGGCTGCTCTGGTTGTCGAGAACGCCGAAGCTGGGGCCTTTTTCCGCGACCGCCAAAATCACCGTGACCTTTGAATAACGCCGCCCCAGGCTAGTTATACTCCAGGGCGAAAGTCACCATGCTGTTGGCCGTACCGGCACCCACCGTGGCGTCAGTCTGCACATACTGGGCGTTGAAATTGATCGCCTCGGCGGTACCGGCGCTGGCGCCGGTCACCCTTTTCAGGATCGGCAAGTTGCTGGCCTCATTGATCTTAACGCTGGTGCCGTCGGGCACTGCCGCACCGAGGTTATTGCCGTAGGTCAGCTTCACGCCGACGCCGCTGGCGCTGTTGCTGGCCTGGCTCAGGGCCAGGGTATCGCTCTCCACGCTGACGCCGAAAAAGCCGATGCGCACGTCGGTCGGCGTCGGACAGAAGACCGGAATCGAAAAGCGCTTCGCCTGGCCGCCGGTAGTCCCTTTGCCATGAAACTCCCCCCGGTTAACCGTACCCAGACTGACCTGGATCGTCGATGTCGCTACCTGGCAGCTGCCGCTGCTGCCAATGTCCACATTCAGGGCGGCGATATCGATGCTGACCGGCGCGCTGGCGACAAAGCTGGCGCTTGCGCTGGTCTGCTGTTCAATGGTCATCTCCCCCACCTGCGGCAGCGGCGGCGAGTTGGTATGCGTCCCGTCCGCCAGTTGCACCGTTCCGGTTTTATAGAAGGTTACCGCAATCCTCACCGTGGTTTGCTGCTGCGTCATCAGCGCCGGGAGCGTCGCACTGTCGCATACCACCACCGACTCGCCGCCGGCGGAGTGGCTGCCATCGATGGCACGCATCGGGCCGCCGGCGCACTGGAAGCTGAGGGCGTAACCAATGCCGTCGATAGCGCTGGGGTAGACATGCTGTCCGTTAATCACCATCGGCGAGCCGCCGGTTTTCAGCTGCTTATAGACGATGCGTTTGGCGCTCGCCGTCGGCAGCTGCAGGTCGCAGGAAAAAGGGATCCCGCTGCCGTTATCCGCCATGGCGCTGGTCATCTGTGTATTGACCGGCAGCGTGGGTAAATACTTGATATTAGGAATATTGACCGTGGTCTGGCCGATATTTGCGCGGCAGGTTTCAGCCCGCACGCCGGGAAGATAGGCGCTCAGCCCCAGCAGAAAGAGGAAAGGAAGTTGACGAAAAACAGATTTCATAGCCGCCTCAGCGTGTCTGGCACAGTCCGGAGACGGTTTTCACCGTATTCAGACTCTGCTGTGGGTTATCCGGAAGATGAAAATGCAGCGTGCAGCTCTGCGACTGGTTGTTGACGATCCAACTCACCGCCAGGGTTCCCTCCTGCGGCACACCGCTGAGATACACCTGGCCGCCGTCGGCCACCATGCCGCCCGGCGGATTGCCGCTCTCCTCCTCCTTGACAAGCCGCGCACTGGCGCCAAACGGTAGCGGCCCCTGGGCATTGCGCAGGGTAAACAGCACCCGGTTGCCAATGTGGGTCTGGTAGTTGGCCATCACCACCGCGCCGCCGCCGGGGATCACGGTCTGCCCCTGCTGGTCGACGTCGGTGTCGTCGGCCATCGACTCCGTATCGAGGGTAATGACATTTTTCCGGTAGGCGGTCAGAGAGGGCACCACGGCATAGCCGCGCCAGTCGGTGTGCACATTGTTGCCGTTTTGCACCGCCACGCCGGCGGCCCCCGGCGCCCGGACGATGGCGAAGCTCTCACCCACCGTCTGGCCGAAGGTGACGCCGTGCGGATGCGCGACCACCGAGCCGGCGCCTCCCCAGGTCAACTGGTTGCTGGCGGCGTCATGGCGATAGCCGATCTGGGCGTTGCCGAAGCCGCCGTGGTAGTCCAGGGAGGCGCTGCTGTTGCTGCCTCGTCCCTGGTTGCCATAACCTTGCTGAACCGAGTAGAACAGATTTGGCCGCGTCGGCACCGCGCCATACAGCGACATCTGCTGCGAGGTATAGCCATTGCTGTCCGAGGTGGTGTTGTAGCTCACCGCGCTGTCGGACAGCGGACCACCCAGCGGAATATTGATATTGAATGACCAGGAGCGGTCATTTTTTTGCTGGCCGCTGGTGCGGGTGTAGTAATAGCCCACGCCCCAGGAGATCCCTTTCCAGGCGCTGTAGAACCCAAGGTGCACCGTCTCATCCCGACTCTGCCGATGCCAGTACTCCTGCGACCAGGCGGAAACCGCCAGACTGCCCAGGCCACCAAGGCTTTGCGACACCGACAGCTCTTCCCGGCGACGCCGGTTGTCTACTTGCCCCTGGGCGCTTTCAAGGGCGCTGGCTTCGGCAAAATCGTAATAGCCGCTTGACGAGTAGCGATAGCTGGCGAGGCTGAACGCAGTGCCCGAGCTGACAAAATTTTTCTGATACTGAGCGCGCAGCGAATGGCCCGTATAGCGCTTGCCCGACGGCGTACGGGTGACGGCCTGGGTGACATCCCCTCCCAGCGATCCGAACTCGCCAAAACCGCGGCCCAGGCCCAGCGCCCACGCCTGATAGTCCCGGGCCAGCTGCGTACCACCGTAGAGGGTGAATCCCGCCGTCAAACCGTAGAACAAAGTGCCCTGCAGAAATTCCGGCGAGCGCACCGACTCCCCCCCGGAGTGGTAGCGGCCGGCGCTGAGACTGAATTTGCCGCGCCCTTCGCGCAGCATATATGGCACCGCGGAATAGGGCTGGGTAAAGGTACGCACCGCGCCATTGCTCTCGGTCACCTTCACCTCCAGATCGCCGCTCTGCGAGGTGGGGTAGAGATCGCTGATGGCGAACGCCCCCGGCGACACAAAGGTCTCGTAGATCACATACCCGTGCTGAGAGACGGTCACTTTGGCATTGCTGTGCGCCACGCCACGAATGGTGGGGGCAAAGCCGCGCTGGCTGTCCGGGAGCATTTCATCGTCAGACATCAGCTGGACGCCGCGAAACTGTATGCTGTCAAACACATCGCCGGTGGTATAGGTATCGCCGATCCGCAGCAAGCTCTTCAGCGAGCGGACATCGCGCTGCAGCCAGGTGCTCTGGGTATCCCAGTGCCGGCGCTGCTGGTCATACTGCATTGAGGAGATGTTGCGCAGTCGCCAGGCGCCCAGGTTGAGGCCGCTGCGTAAATTGAGATAGTTTGAGCGGCTGCTCTCCCCTTCGTCGGCGTTCTTTATTTGCGCGCCGGAAAAATAGTAATCGACAAACGCGGCCGGCACGCCATCGTCCCAGCGCGACGGATCGACATAGCCGCGGCTTTGCACGTTCATCGCCGCCTGGGGAATACTCAGCGTCAGGCGCTGGTTAGCGAAGCTGAACCGACTGCTGGCGTCGGGAATAAACTTCTCGATCCGGGTGAAGGTTTCGCCTTCATGCAGCGCTTGAAAGGCGGGAAACGCGCTGACGTTGACGCCATACTCCGCCAGCTGACCGGGCGTCAGCACCGGGCGCAGCTGCCCGCCATCGTCAACAAACGTGATATCAGCCTGACCCAGCTCCTGGTCATTAACCACCACGGTGACAGAGTAAGTCCCCGGCTGCTGGCCGCCGGGTTTGGCGAAGTAGTGCAGATCGGAGGTTTGCTGCTGCGGGTCAGCAAACTCCAGCGCCGCCGGGTCAAAATAGTCGTCGGCCAGCGCCCGGCTCAACGGACTGAGACAAAACATCATCGTCGGCACCGTCGCCAGCGCCACCGCCCGCCCGGCGGTAACGGGCAACAAGGCATACTCCCGCACCCTGGCTGTTGTTATTCTTTTCATGCTGGCGCCGTCCGGTAAGCTCATCAAAAAGGGGAATTACTGCTGGGCGAAATCGCTGACGCCGCCGTAGTCGTTAATCGCCCGCCATTTGACGGTGCCGTGCCCGCTCACCGGCCACGTTTTCTCG
>OKVW01001030.1_pt1 | contig 12806 bp, 13 predicted proteins | sample 1606991 | NCBI WGS metagenome assembly OKVW01 (sample SAMN03281021, study PRJEB24777) | human gut metagenome | isolation source: fecal sample PR177 from 1 month old male Malay infant, vaginal delivered...
GCATATGAAGAACTTAAATTGGAAGTAGCAGAAGAATAGTAGTTATCTCGTACAAGCAGTATTGATATAATATAAAAACATGTTTGTGGAGGAGGTAGCTATATGAATATAATTGTACATTATCCTAAAAGTGATGTATCTAAAAAAGAGTTAGAAAAAAGAGTAGCTGATATTCATGTAGAATCAATCCTTGCTATAATGAAGAATAGAGACTACAGTGTAGAAGAGCAGAAAGATATATTAGGGAATTTAGAAGAATCTTGTCGCCTATAGTTACCCTAATAAACAAGTATAAATGAAATTCTTTTTGCAATTTTCGCTTACGGGCTTTATAATAAGTTTGTAAAGGAAATATTAGAAGCTGATGAGGTAGATTAATTGAATAATGATCACATGGATATGATAAGTGAATTACCATCAAAAGAGGTGTTGGATAAAATGTCATTCAGGACAACTTTAGGTAGAAGTCTGAAAAAGATTTCATTAAAGGATAATACCCTGGAAGAGTTGATGGTGGACGTATCTGCATATAGGGCTGTTAGCAGGGGGATACTGGTTAATAGTGGTATTCCAAATGTAAGATTTAAAAGTGATGATTCTATAGAACGTAAATATGACAAAACATTGAAGAATGGTCTGGGGTTTTCGCAGTGTTTCAATGATCTGATCGGAATGCGGTTGCGTTTTCAGGAATATCCCAAGGAGTTTCCGCCATACTTTAGACTTGTGGATTTGAGGAACGGAAAAAAGTTGGATGATGGGTATCGGGCAATCCATCTATATTATCAGAGGGATAATTATTCTTATCCGATTGAAATACAGCTTTGGTGCGGAAAGGATTATTTCTTTAATCTATGGAGTCATATAGCAGTGTACAAATATACAGAGCCTGATATTGGGTGCAAGCTGTATGAAGCGTATACAAATGGGGAAATACATTCATTAGAAGAATTTGAAGCCAGATTAGAAAAAATAGAAGGAGGTGTATAAAATGGCATATGATTGGTATATTGTTGCCAAAATGTTTGACAAAAGGGGAAGTCTTTGTTATAAGTGTAAAACTGATAAGGAAATGATGAGTTTGCCTGATTACTTAGAATTGATTAGAAAAAAGGGGATGCAGATCGTACTGCTAAACAATATCGAAATCTATGGAGAATATGCACCGTACACATTTGTGGATGATCTTGATAAGTTTATAGCTAAAATATCTTTGGAAGAACCTGTAGAGGTATAAAAATGGAGTTGGAAAGATACTTGAGCGAAATATTGAGATCCTTTAAGCGGGGGGTAATTAGCAGTTGGTTATCCTAACTGCTAATTTTTAACAAGAAAATCAAATTCTTTTTGCAATTTTTAAAAATAACGTTTATAACTAACTTTGTAAAAGAGCGTAATTAGGAACAAAAATGAAGTTGGGAGGTAATTTCAATGTTAAAGAAGAAGGATGACCGAAAAATTGCGATTTATTCAAGAAAATCAAAATTTACTGGAAAGGGTGACAGCATTGGAAATCAGATAAATACTTGTATGCAATGTATAAAGCGTTATCATGAAGATATTGATGAAAAAGACATTCTGATTTTTCAGGATGAGGGGTACTCTGGAAAAAATACAAATAGACCTCAATTTCAGTGTATGATGAAGTTATGCAGGAAAAAAGAGATTAAAGAGATATACAGCTATAGAATTGACCGGATGGGGCGTAACCTCAGTGATTCGATAAGGTTAATTGATGAATGGAACAGCTTAGGTGTTAAATTTTGTTCTGCAACAGAGAATATTTATGATACAGTAAGTCCTCATGGCAAGTTTCTGGTAAATATATTTGCCACAATGGCTCAATACGAAAGAGAAACTATAGCTGAAAGAGTCAGGGACAATATGATGGCTTTAGCAAAAACAGGACGATGGTTAGGTGGAACTACCCCTACGGGATATGAAAGTGAGAAAGTCAGCGGGAACTATAAATTAGATGGAAAAGTCAGGAGTATGTATCGTTTAAATATGATTGAAGAGGAAGCGAGGAAGATCAGATTAATAGGAGCAAAATTTCTAGAGACGAATTCCCTTACAAAAGTAGAGACATATTTGCTTCTCAACAACATTAAGACGAAAACAAATAAGAATTTTTCAAGACTTGCTGTGAGGGAAATCCTTCAAAATCCAGTATATGTGCCAGCGAATGAAGAAATATGGAATTATTTTAAAAATAAAGGGGTAGAGATATTTTCTGAAAAAGAAGAGTTTGATGGAAAATATGGTGTTATGGCATATAATAAGACTTCACAAAATAAAGGGAATTTAACCTGTAAAAATGAAATGAAGGACTGGATTGTAGCGGTCGGAAATCATGAACCTATATTCACCAGTCATGATTGGATTAAAATGCAGAAAATGATAGAACAAAACAAGCCTAAATCATATAGGCAGGAAAGGAGTAATATTGCCTTACTGTCAGGTTTGCTCCGTTGTGGTGATTGTGGCAGTTATATGCGACCAAAGACAGCCAGAGGATTAACAGAGAGGGGGGATAAAAAGTTCTATTATCTCTGCCAGATGAAAGAGAACAGTAAAGGAATAAACTGTTCTATGAAAAATCCTCAGGGAAATTTGTTGGATGAGTTTGTCTGTGAGGAGGTTAAAAAGCTGAGTAAGGATAATTCAGAATTTATTCATCAATTAAGAAGAGCTAAAAAGACTATATCCTGTGATTGGAGTCTCAAAGTAGATGAAATTAAAGCGTTAGAAAAACAGATTAATGAAAATAAAAAAGAGATAAATAGCAGGGTAGACACATTGGCTAAATGTGAGGGTTCTATAGCATCTGAGTATCTGCTTAGTCAGATTGAAGATTTGCATGAGAAAAATGCACAAGTATTAAAAAAAGTAGAGGAGCTAAAAAGACAAAAGGAATCCAGTGAGGTATATGATAATCAATTTGACATGATAGAAGAGATGCTTCGTTCCTTTTCTAAATCATTTGATACCATGAGTATGGAGCATAAACGTAATGCATTACGCCTTATTATAGAAGAGATTGTCTGGGATGGTGAGAATGTCCATATTTATTTCTTTGGATCACGGGCAGAAGAGTCTCAAAGTGACGCCACTACGGTGGGGTTGCAAATGAACTCCTCATGATGCTAAGGATGCGTAAAAAAACTTCCAAGGAAGTTTCACTCTACGAGCCGATCGGAATGGACAAAGAGGGAAACGAAATCAGCCTTCTGGACATTATTGAAAGCAATAACGTAGACGTGATTGAAACCATGGAGTTGGAAGAAAATACAAAAAAACTGTATGAAATCTTCAAGGTATTTTTGAATGACAGAGAACAAAAAGTACTGGCTCTCAGGTATGGTCTCTTTGGTGCGAAAGAGACAACACAGCGGGAGATTGCGAAGGCTCTTGGCATATCCAGGTCTTATGTTTCCAGGATTGAGAAGAATGCATTAAAAAAATTACGGGAAGGCTTTTAATAGGAGAAAGCTGCGGGTAAAATTTAAAGCCTTTATCCAGATATATGCAAGAAGCATGAATTGTGCTATAATGCCAAAAGACAGTTGCATGGGACGGCATCAGGCGCTGTAAAGGAAACCGGAGAGGAAGAGGAAGCTTGTGTTGTATTTAGTTTTGGAGGAAATACTTGCCGCAACAGGTAAAGAAAAGCGCTTTCAGCAGAGCAAAACCGCATATCAGCTTCTGGCATACGGGCTGAAAAATGAGTTAGGCATGGATAAAATTCCGGCTATTGCAAAAAATCAGTTTGGAAAGCCATATTTTCCCGACTATCCCCATATTCATTTCAATGTGAGCCACTGCCAGAATGGGATTATGTGCGGCATACATGAAAAAGAGATAGGCGTAGATATAGAGAAACTGCTGGTGTATAAGGAAAATCTGGCTAAGCGGATCAGCCATGAAAGCGAATGGAAGCTGATGTGCGAGGCACCGGATGAAGAAAAAAACCGGATATTTGGCAGGATCTGGGTAGCCAAAGAAAGCTATTTAAAACAGCAGGGTACCGGAATCAACCGAGACTTAAGAAGTCTTGACTTTTCTGCATGCACACAGGATGTGTTTGATCAGTACGGGTGCCGGTTCCAAATCTGGCAGATGAAGGACTGTAACGCAGCAGTGTGCAGCGAACAGGAAATAAGCGGTATCCGGGTGTTAAAGGCGTCGGACCTGAACAATGATTAATCAGGGTCTGACGTTTATTTTTTTGTAATAAAAAACATTTGCAATTTTATGTAAACCAGAGTATACTAAATGAAACGCCTAAGGGCAGTATATTTTTCTTAATTCTTTTCTTCAAACATCTTTTGAAGAGATTTCCAACAATTTAACGAAAATTGAATAAAAGGAGGTAGCAGATTGTTTAGTACAGTTATGTCTGCAGTTATTTACGGTGTAGAAAGCAGGCTGGTGCGGGTGGAGGCAGATGTCAGCGACGGACTGCCTATGTTTACCATGGTGGGATATCTGTCTTCCCAGGTAAAAGAAGCCCAGGAACGGGTGAGGACTTCTATTCGCAATGCCGGAATCCGCATTCAGCCAAAAAGGATTACCGTTAACCTTTCCCCGGCTGATTTAAAGAAAAACGGTTCCGGATTTGATTTGCCGGTTGCAATCGCCGTATTGGGCTCATATGGCTTTATTCCGCAAAACACCATGACAGATATACTGGTGGCGGGGGAACTCAGCTTAAATGGGGAAATAAATGCCATACCGGGGGTTTTATCTATCGTATCCCTGGCAAAGAATATGGGATTTTCCAAATGTATCATTCCAAAAAGTAATTTGATGGAAGGTTCTGTCATAAAAGGAATCTGTGTGATCGGAGTGGAAAACCTGGGACAGGCAGTGGATTATCTCAACGGTTCGATAAAAATTGAACCGGGAAATGTGGATGTGGATACTCTGTTTAGAGAAGGGGAGACACAGCAGAGTGAGGATTTCAGCGATATTAACGGACAGGAGGGGGTGAAGCGGGCTGCGGAGGTAGCAGCTGCGGGAATGCACAATCTGCTTCTAATCGGTCCTCCGGGTTCGGGAAAATCCATGCTGGCAAGGCGTCTCCCCACCATTTTACCGCCTTTAACCCTGGCGGAAAGTCTGGAAATTTCAAAAGTATACAGTGTTGCGGGCATTCTTCCGCCGGCATCGCCACTTCTTAAATCACGACCATTCCGGTCACCTCATCACACTATAACCCCAAAAGCCCTGACAGGCGGCGGACAGCATCCAAAGCCCGGTGAAATCAGCCTGGCACATAATGGAATACTCTTTTTGGATGAAATTGCGGAATTTAAAAAAGAAACCCTGGAGGTTTTGCGCCAGCCAATGGAAGACCACCAGATATGTATTAACCGAACAGGTGGCAGTTACCGTTTTCCGGCTAAGTTTCTGTTTGCAGCAGCCATGAATCCCTGCCGGTGCGGACATTACCCGGATTTAAATAAATGCAGCTGTACAGAAAGCGAAGTGCGTCAATATCTGGGGAGAATCAGTGCCCCGCTGCTGGATCGGATGGATATCGCCATAGAGGCTCCGGCAGTTACATACAGGGATCTGGCAGGAAAAAAATCCAGTGAAAGTTCCGAAATGATTCGTAAGAGGGTGAAAGAAGCCCACCGGATTCAGCTTCAGCGTTATGAAGGAACGCCATTTTGCTTTAACGCAGATTTGACGGAAAGAGGGATAAATACTTTTTGCCGGCTGGGGAGAAAGGAAGCATCATTAATGAAACAGGCATTTGAAAAGTTTAATTTAAGTGCAAGAGCCTATCACCGGATTATCAAGGTAGCCAGAACCATTGCTGATCTGGATGGCTGTTTACAAATCAAAGCGGAGCATGTAAGTGAAGCAATCTGCTACCGCAGTATTGATAAAAAATTCTGGGAGGTATGAAAGGAGCAGGAAATGGAAGAATACTGGTATTGGATATGCAGCATAAGAGGTTTGTACCGGAATGAAATAGGACGTCTGATCGAATATTTTGGAAATCCCCAATATTTATTTTATGCAAAAGAAAAAGAGATAAACAGTCTGCCATTTTTGAACGAGGCAGATAAAAAAGCGCTGGTACGGGCTAAAAATAAAACAGATATTGACAAAGAATATCATAATAGAAGAAAAAAGGGAATAGACTTTATCAGCATTGGGCATCCGGCGTATCCGTTACGTTTAAAAGCAATACCGGATCCGCCTTTCGGACTATTTTATAAAGGGAATCTGCCGGGGGAAGAAACCTACGCGGCGGCAATTATTGGAGCCAGGCGGTGCAGCGGATATGGCAGGCAGATGGCAGAGGAAATCGGGCAAGAACTGGCATTAAGAGGCATTCACATCATAAGCGGCATGGCACTTGGCGTGGACGGATTTGGACAATGCGCTGCTCTTAGGGCTGGAGGAAACAGCTATGGGGTACTTGGAAGCGGTGTGGATATCTGTTATCCAAAAAGAAACCTAAATTTATATAAAGCCCTTGAGGAACAGGGCGGCATTCTGTCAGAATATCCGCCGGGAACCCAGCCCCTTCCCATACATTTTCCATTGCGCAACCGAATCATCAGCGGACTTTCAGATGTGGTGGTTGTAGTGGAGGCAAAAGAAAAAAGCGGTTCCCTGATTACCGCGGACTGTGCTCTGGAACAGGGACGTGATGTCTATGTTGTACCCGGCAGGATGAACGATGAATTAAGCAGGGGAAGTAATCTTTTGATTGCCCAGGGAGCCGGTATCATAACAGGGGTTGATGCCCTTTTAAGGGAGCTGGGTATCGAGGGGGAAAAAGAAAGGAAAAACAAAAAAAATAAGATAACACTTGAAACAAAAGAAAATTTGGTGTATAGTTGTCTGGATTTCAACTCTAAAAGCCTGGATCAGATTTTATCCGATGCAAATCTGCCGGTCAAGGAGTTGGCGGGAGTACTTATATCCCTGCAATTAAAGGGATTAGTGAAGGAATCGGCAAAGAATTTTTATGAAAAAATATAGAGGTTTTATCTCGTGGAGGAATATATGGCGAAATATCTGGTGATTGTAGAATCTCCTACTAAAGTAAAGACAATTAAAAAATTCCTGGGGGCAAATTATGAAGTGGCGGCATCTAACGGACATGTCCGTGATCTGCCAAAAAGCCAGCTGGGTATCGATGTAGAACATGCTTATGAGCCAAAATACATCACAATTCGTGGTAAAGGAGATATCCTGGCAGGACTTCGAAAAGCTGCCAAAAAAGCGGATAAAGTGTATCTCGCAACTGACCCTGACCGCGAAGGAGAAGCAATATCCTGGCATCTGTCAAAGGCGTTAAAGCTGGAAGAGGATAAGATGTACCGGATTACATTTAACGAAATAACGAAAAATGCTGTTAAGACATCTCTTAAGAGCGCAAGAGATATTGATATGGATCTGGTAGATGCACAGCAGGCCAGAAGAATGCTGGACCGTATGGTTGGTTACCGTATCAGCCCGCTGCTGTGGGCAAAAGTGAAACGTGGATTAAGCGCCGGGAGGGTGCAGTCGGTTGCACTTCGTATTATTGGCGACCGTGAAGATGAAATCAATGCGTTTATTCCGGAAGAATACTGGACCCTGGAAGCAGATTTTGCAGTAAAAGGTGAGAAAAAGCCTCTTCGGGCAAAATTCTATGGCACAGACAAGAAAAAAATGCAGATCACATCCAAAGAAGAGATGGACAAAATCCTGGCTGATCTGGAAAATGTGAGCTATGAAGTGGCGGATATCAAAAAAGGTGAGCGTATCAAAAAAGCTCCGCTGCCATTTACCACCAGTACCTTGCAGCAGGAAGCTTCCAAGGTGCTGAACTTTTCAACACAGAAAACAATGCGTCTGGCGCAGCAGCTCTATGAAGGAATTGAAATACAGGGAAATGGAACCGTTGGTCTGATCACCTATCTGCGTACCGATTCCACACGTATTTCAGAAGAAGCAGATGCACAGGCCAGAAATTTTATAGAGCAGGATTATGGAAAAGAATACGTTTCTTCCATAGTAGAGGAAAAGAAGAAAAACGGCAAGAAGATACAGGATGCCCATGAAGCAATCCGTCCCAGTGATATCAGCAGGACGCCGATCTCCATGAAAGAGTCCCTGTCAAGAGACCAGTACCGTCTTTATCAGCTGATCTGGAAACGTTTTGCAGCGAGCCGTATGGAAAATGCCCGCTATGAAACCACATCTGTGAAGATAGCCGCAGGAGACTATCGTTTTACCGTAGCGGCATCTAAGCTGCTGTTTGACGGATTCTTAACAGTCTATACAGACAGTGACGAAGAAGAGACAGGCGGAAACGTACTTTTAAAGGGAATTTCAAAAGATACAGCATTATCTTTAAAAGAATTTGATTATAAACAGCATTTTACACAGCCTCCGGCGCATTATACAGAGGCAACTCTTGTAAAATCCCTGGAAGAGCTTGGAATTGGACGTCCAAGTACCTATGCACCCACCATTACTACGATATTGGGACGGCGGTATATTGCAAAGGAAAATAAGAACCTGTACATGACAGAACTTGGTGAAGTCGTGAACAATATGATGAAGCAGGCATTCCCAAGTATTGTGGATGTAAACTTTACTGCAAATCTGGAATCCCTTTTGGATAAAGTGGAGGAAGGGGTAGTCAACTGGAAAACGGTAGTCAGCAATTTTTATCCCGATCTGGAGATGGCTGTGGAAGCCGCAGAGAAGGAATTAGAGCAGGTTAAGATCGAAGATGAAGTAACCGATGTTATTTGTGAAGAATGCGGGCGCAACATGGTTATTAAATATGGTCCCCATGGAAGATTTCTGGCTTGCCCGGGCTTCCCTGACTGTAGAAATACCAAACCTTATCTGGAGAAAATCGGTGTCGCATGTCCGAAATGCGGCAAAGAAGTAGTGCTTCGTAAAACGAAGAAGGGCAGGAAATACTATGGATGTGAAGCTAATCCGGAATGTGATTTTATGTCCTGGCAGAAGCCTTCTAAAGAAAAATGTCCGAATTGCGGCGGTGTAATGCTGGAAAAAGGAAATAAACTGGTCTGCGCAGATGAACAGTGCGGATATGTTCAGGATAAATCGAAACAAAATGAAGAAAAATAAAAAGAGGGTGCTCTTGAAAACAGAGCATTCTTTTTTATCGTCTGAATTATTTGCAGTTGTTGCGAAAAATAATTGATTATCGTAAAAAACCGATTGATTTTCAGAAAATTATATGATAAAATATGTATTATCGTGAAACAGTATGTAGAATAGAAACAATGGAAGATAGGAGGCTAAATATGAGTGTACAATTGTTAGATAAAACAAGGAAAATCAACAAGCTATTGCATAACAATAATTCCAGCAAGGTCGTTTTTAATGATATATGTACGGTGCTGACTGAGATATTGGAATCCAATATTCTGGTTATCAGCAAAAAAGGAAAAGTTCTGGGTGTCAGTCTTTGTGATGGTGTTGAAGAAATCAAGGAATTGATTGTGGATAAAGTAGGCGGGCATATTGACAACATGCTAAACGAAAGATTACTCGGAATATTATCTACAAAAGAAAATGTAAATCTGGAAACCCTGGGCTTTGTTGGTGAGGATATCAAAAACTACCGTGCGATCATTAATCCTATTGATATTGCAGGTGAACGCCTGGGAACTGTTTTTATGTACAAGTTTGATACCCAGTATGAGATTGATGACATTATTCTGAGCGAATACGGTACAACCGTAGTAGGATTGGAAATGATGCGTTCCGTAAATGAAGAGAGTGCAGAAGAAAGCAGAAAGATACAAATTGTAAAATCTGCAATCAGTACCTTATCTTTCTCCGAGCTGGAGGCAATTACCCACATATTTGAAGAACTGGACGGAACAGAAGGCATACTGGTTGCAAGTAAGATTGCTGACCGTGTAGGTATTACCAGATCTGTTATCGTAAACGCACTGCGTAAGTTTGAAAGCGCGGGTGTAATCGAATCCAGATCTTCCGGTATGAAAGGAACTTATATTAAAGTAATCAATGATTATATTTTTGAAGAACTGGAAGAATTAAGAGCACAGAGAACGAAATAGATACAGATTCAATTTAAATACAATTGCAGATGCATTTACGCATACAAGCGCATAAAGTTATGAATACCCGGTACATTTACCCTGTTTCAATTATAAGATTGGAGAAGGGGACGTGTACCGGGTTTTTATGTGTTTCCAGTAGATTTTGAAACTCAGCAAGTAAAGTAACAATAATTGTATTTTCGAATATAATGTTTTATACCTAATTTGGTATAAAAACTTGAGTTGATTAGATCATAGGAGGTCTTGATATGAGTGAAATAAAAGAATTGATTTGTGATTGTGATTGTGACCGTCGTTGTGATTGCCATTGTGATAAACCTTGTGACTGCGAATGTAAATTATTCTGTAAATGTGAAAAACGCAAAAACTTGAGACCAAACAGAACGACATTAAAATGCGGTACTCCAGGTGCAGTTACGCTTCCGCTTGCAACGCTTGCAGGTACAGCTTATACAGTAGCCACAGTTAACGTAGATACGAGAGGATTCGAGAATCCTTGCATTAAATTTGAATTTGCCAGCAATATTAATACAACTGCAGCAGTTGTAACACTGAACTTCCAGGTATTTAAACAGTGCAAAGGCCAGCTTACTCCAATCCCTGTAGGACCTACCTGGGTGTTCTCACGCCTTGTAGCAATTACAGACAGCAACACATTCACATTCTTTGTTTGTGACTGTGATATTTGTGATGAAGAATGCTGCACTTACAGTGTAGTAGCTACTGTTGCAGGTGTTGCAACTGTTGGTGTTACTGCAATTAATAATGCAACTTTATCAGCAATCGTTGTTGATAATGCTTCTTCTTGCGGATGTTAATGAACAGTTAAATGAAGATGCAGGAGGGTGCAGGCTTGCAGTTGTAAACCTGCCAAACCATCCTAAGGTAAGATAGCATAAATTTTTGCATAGATAGGGTATTACTGTAATATTCTATCTATGCATATTTTAGTAAGGAGCTGCTGTGTATGTATAATGGATTGTTTTACTCTCAGAGACGGAACGGTCAGCCTAACAGAGGGATGAGAACAAATGCCAATGCAGGTACACGGCAACAACCGGGCTGTAATAACCGATCATTTGTTCCGAATAACTATCAGGATAATAAATTTTCCAACCAAACAACAAATCAATCATCCTGCGGATCGACAAATCAGTCATCCTGCAGATCAACAAATCAGTCATCCTGCGGATCGACAAATCAGTCATCCTGTGGATCGACAAATCAATCATCCTGCAGATCAACAAATCAAGCATCCTGTGAATTATTAAATCATTCTTCCAATCATAGCGAAAATCATAAAGAGGAATGCTGCGGGAAATTGGTAAAAGAAATACGAATAGAAAAATGCCAGGATCAACCGTCGTGTATTTCGGATGACGTATTTCTGAAAGCGTCCGCTTTTGGAGGGGTCATCATAGAGGATGGATCAGAAAAAGGAACTGCATACAATGTAGTCTCTGTTAATCTGGATACAGCAGCATGCCGGCATTTTCATACGGAACTGAGCTTTTCCTGCAATATCTTATGCATAGATGCAAGCGTGCGACTCAAGTTTCAGATATTGAAACAGGAAAAAAATCAGATGATGCCGCTGCCATTAAGCTCGGGAAATTCTTATTCCAGAAATCAAAAGGTAACGGAAAGTGATGTGGTTACATTTTCTGCTCTGGATTGTGATTCACATAGTACGCAGTGGTGTAATTACAGTGTGTTTATAGAAATTATGGGTCAGAAGACAGCAGGGACGGTTATCATTACTAACCCCGTTCTGATTGCAGTTGTAGTTGAAAAAAATCAAGGAAATAAGTTAAAAGGGGATATACATGACCAGACAGACGAATAGTATAGTTGAAAATTCTACGATAGATATTGACGGAGGTACCATGAAATGGGATAACCATATGGTACGGTTATCGTATACAGAACATCTGTGGAAAGGAAAACTGACAGAAGAAAAATTTCCGGTTCTTTATGCTTTATTGGGCATTTTTATTTCAATGGCAAGTTACCGCCTGATCTGCATGGCACTGATGCTTGCCGCAATCGTTATAGGCGGAGCGGTATGGTCGGTCTGGTGCCATAACATTAAAAACCGTAAAGGCGTTCATTTGGGGTTGATAAGCGGCGAAATATATAGCTTTTATGCGGAAAACAGCGTATTTAACAGTAAGATTTATGAGCTATTCTCCCGTCTGATTGCAGAAAATGATGATACAACGATCTATCATATCAATTTATCAGGCGAAGGTTCTATTACGGAAGAGCTAAAGGCGAAGGAAGAGGTGGAGGCGGAAGAAATAGCAGTGCCGATTCCGAAAAAAAGAATACCCCCGGAAAATAAAGGGCCATTGGTAACGGAACTCAATGAGCTTCTTGCCAACTGTGAGCACAAAGGTGAGCTGAATCAGGAAAATTTAAAATTGATCGAAAGTACGATTGGTGTCGCTGAGACAAATGACAGAGAAAAAATGAAAGTATTTTTTGAACAGTTTATCATTTCCGGTCTGATTAATGACTGCAATGAACTGGGACTGAATACGTTGATTAATGAAATTAAAAGCAGTGTATATTAATATGGGGTATATTTATGGTACCAGTTAGAGGTGTGGCATGTATGCGTAATGTCACGCCTCATCTTGCTGTCGGGGGGGGGAGTACGAACATGGCATTGAAGTGATCTTCTGGCTTTTGTGCGCAGGGATTCACTTGGGGAATTAGTCG
>OKVW01001031.1_pt1 | contig 12806 bp, 14 predicted proteins | sample 1606991 | NCBI WGS metagenome assembly OKVW01 (sample SAMN03281021, study PRJEB24777) | human gut metagenome | isolation source: fecal sample PR177 from 1 month old male Malay infant, vaginal delivered...
TTTTTCAAGCAGAAGACGGCATACGAGATCCTCTCTGGTCTCGTGGGCTCGGAGATGTGTATAAGAGACAGGAATGTTATGTTATAACAAACACTTCGGAGGCATGCAGTTCAGGACGCAGAAGTAAAGATAAGGGGATGTGTTATGCGTAATTTGAAGTCTCTAATTAGCCTATCAGTTATCTATCTCCTGTGTTTCTTTATGATAGCCATATCACATAAAACTAATGCTAGTTCGTTTTATGTGAAGAACTACAGTCTGCCAAGCTATACCGAGTTTCATGGCAAAATTAAAAGTGGTGAATTTGATGAATACCATGTGTTTCTGCAGAAGTCTCAGCACCTCAGATTGGAGATATCAGATAAACGCTTTGAACTGAGAGTGACTGGCCCGGATCACAGAGGAAGTAAGATGAACACCCGACTGGATAATAGTAATGTCTTCATCGCCCCAGTATCCGGTATGTATAAGATTATTGTTAAAAGCACGCATCGGGATCAACAGTGTAATTGCTATGTTCTGGCAATTAACTTTACGGATTGAGATGACGCATTATGTGTAAATGGAAAAATATATCTATTTTATTAACAGTAAAAACATCAGTATTTTACTTACGGATGACTTCTACCTTTTTTATGGTTTAAAACAGATAACCGGCTTGCCTTTGGTTCATATGACATATGATGGAATCACTCATCCTCCGGCTATTATAAGAGGAAAAGGTAAGATTCGGGTACTTATTGATGGCCGAATTTTCAAGGAAGGTAACTGGAGGGGGTTCAATAAACTACGCGAGTCGCTAAAAAAGGGCGCTGACTGGATTTGGCTTGATATATCCGGGCACGGACGTTTTTACCCTGAAGATTGTGAGTATCATATTTATGTCAATCTAAGGGGAAGTATGCATGACTCAATTATGTCCTTATATCATGCTTATTTAAGACGCCGAATCAGTATGATTTACCATCACTATCCGCGACTGACTGTAAAAGAGTTAGATATTCTTCAGAGTCTACTTGATAACGACAGCATTGCTGAAATTCAAAAAAAATTTTGTCTTGTTGAAAAGACTGCTACCTGTTACCGAAGCAGGATTGTACAAAAATTTGGTTACCGAGGATACGGTATGTTTATGCGGTATTATGAACGAAACAAAGAAATAATTGACAAAAAATGGAGGCATAAATGTAAGCGGTAATTAAAATTTTTTATAAACTTTTATACCTAAAATCTAAGGAGCACTCGATGAAAAAAGTTGTAACTCTTTCCCTCCTCACTGCCGTCACTATATTTACTGTAGGATGCGCTAAACATTCATACAGTATTGTCACTCAGGACGGACGAACAATTATTAGTGAAGTAAAACCTAAAGAAACCAGCGCCGGATTAGTAGGGTATGTGGATGCGAATGGTGTCAAACAGCAGATTAACCGCGCAGAAGTGAAAGAAATCACCCAGATCAGGTAAGTCAGATTTCTAGGCAGCAGTTCTATGCCATCAACCCGGAGCGTAAATAAATCTACGCTCCTTAACTAGCTCTCTCGAAATGGCTGCTAAGGTACCTGTTTCCTGCCCCTTTTCCCTTTTCCCTTTTCCCTTTTCCCTTTTCAATTGTGCAGACACGAACTTTCTATTTCAGTTCAAGGCGATCGTTTCTTTCTTGAAGGTAGCAGTAAAATATAGAATTTTGATGAAGCAACGCTACTGAACACCGAATCTGCATTCATTTGGTGAAGTTAATCAAGTAAGGCTACATTTAACCTACATTTGATGGATATAAGTGTGATATGTTAAAACTTCCTACCACGCCGGACAGGTTGATAGACAAGTAATATGTGGCATTAATGCAGAATGGCGATATTAGCTTGGTAACAGGATTTAACGCCCCCCAAAAAACGTTGTTTTAGGACTGGTACTTTATGATGGCCGGGAAACAACTCATATTTAACAGGCGTAAATTATAAAATAAAAAAACGTCGGGCAGACATAACCCGACGTGGTACTCAAAAGCAGGATTACATTTTAGCCATAGCCAGAGTAATGACGTAATACCTGCCGGCAAGTTCCCAAGAGGTAGCAACTTATTAATGAAACTTAAAGACAATCACACACAACAGCAGTAGAGGCTCCATATTTACTTGAAGTTAAAGGCATCTGGATGGTTTTGAAGGCTGCCACTGAGAGCAGCAAAAAGGACCGTCCTACCATCTATCGAGATATCACTTCCTGAATTCAGCCACACCAATTTCTGCTTATTTTCTTCTCCAGATTGTTTAGAAAACACCCCTGACATGCTCTTGCTATCTGGTGCGTACAAGATCGCAATTTGTTCTGCTGCACAATCATGGGGTTTGCAGGCAGAAACAACCTGGTATGTTTTATTGTCCAAGGTTACCTTGGTCGCTGGTATACTGGTTCCGCCTTTCATCACCCAGTCCGGCAGGTTATGATCCTTCGACATCTCATGAAATGCTTTACTGGTTTCACTATCCGTCGCCAGACTGCTTACTGTCATCTCAGTTTGCGCATAGGCAGCAGTTGCAGTTAACAGGGATAAAGTTGTCACAATTAGCTTAAGCATATGTTTTCCTCTAAAAGTTAAAGCACCAGCTTAGGATAATGTCAAAAAAAGAAAGTACTGCATTTGCACATATCAATAGTGGATGTACTTTATATAAATTTCAATAAACCAAAAATCAATGAATACTTTGTTTTAAGCTCATTCCGATATGAATTTCGGAAATATTCAAATAAAGCCAGCAAAGACATTAAATTTCTTCTAATGTGCTTGTATTAATCACTAACTAAGATAATCCTAAAGTTATCGAGTATGTTAACATTAGGCAGAGTAAGCATTCGCATACTTATACCCTTCCACAATTCTTCAAGCGCTCGTGTTTGGCTTTCAAAAGCTCTGCCGGTGTCGGCCCCTTAGGCGATACTGGTGAGGGCAACGCCCGCCGAACAGGCGGAATTGGCTGCCCGGCCAGCACATGCTTTTCCCACATATCCAGAATTTCGCCAGCTTCACGCTCAAGTTCATTCTGACTCAGTTGGCCATCAGTTCCGCGACGCCGCAGTTCCAGACAGATGTGGTAAAAAACCGGCTTCGGCCACGGATACTGCTCACTGCTCGGATAGCGGAACACCAACTTACGCCACTTCCAGTATTCAGCCATGACGTCTGAGGTAGAGATCCCCAACACACAGCGCCCTTCCCTGCACCATTTGATGAACTGGCCTGGCGAAGGCAGGAATGGTCGCTCCTGACGGCGCACCATGCGCATGCCGGCTTCAACCTGCTCCAGAGTGGTGATCCCGTTTTCTTTGAAGGCCAGCACCCACTGTCGACGGATCTCGTTCACGTCTTCCTGACTACGATTAACCAGGCTTGCCGGGAACGCAGCGGTCAGCTGTACAAATAGCCGGTTGATAATCTGCGCTACCTGCTGCGTTTGTTCGAGTTCGGTGTACTGCTCAGGCATGTTGTGTGCCATACGGCGAGCTTGTTCCCGGTCAAAATTGCGAATGCTCTCGGCTAGGTTTTTCATTCCAGCACCCCTTCAATCCAGTCGGTGTTGTGCAGGTCGATGCCGCCCCGGGAAGGTTTTGCCGTTCCGGTTGCGCGCAGCCGTTTGGTAGTGAGCTGATCCCACTGCTTGCGCAGACTCGAGGGGCTCAGGATGTTGTCTTTCCAGAATTCGTCCCGGTTGGCCCACTGGAACAGGTCACAGATTGCGTAGTGAGTACGCCGGTCCTGGACACGCATCAGCCTGATGGTGTTTGCCCATTCAGCCCAGTTTGGTTCGGATAGCGAGGCGTTGATGGTGAGGAGCCTGTCGTAAATCCAACGTGCGGCCTTGAGGTCGTCAGCGGATCCCCATGATTTACCTGCCGGGGTGTATATCCCGTCGGCAGCTTCAGGATGGCGAGAGAGAAACTTTTGAGTTTTCTGGTTTCGGGATTCGTCAGAATTCCGAGACGAGGATATTTTAATATTGTTCTTGTTATAGTCTTGGGTGTCTACCGTTTCCGGGAAGGTTTTTCCCGTTTTCGGTAACACTTTTCCCGATGTCGGGAAGACTTTTCCCGTTTTCGGTTTGTCTAAAATCCATGCAGAAAGGTCAGTATTTATACCGACCGTTTTCATCACGCCCTGCTTTTGACTGAAGATAATTTTGCGTTCTGCGAGTGATTTGAGCGCATCAGAAACATGCGAGTCACTCAACCCTGTAAGCTCGGCGATCACCGTGTTCGTAACGCGGTCCTGCTTTTTGTTCCAGCCGTAGGTAAGCCAGATCACCGCCTCAAAACACTGCCATTCCCGGCCTGACATTCTCAGACGAGGCTTGAGCTGTTGGATCTCGTTAGCGACCTTGGTATACCCGTTCGACAGGTCGGCCATACGACCTCCCGGTTGTTCGTGTTCGGTTCTGTGGGGGAAATTGATAATTTCAGCTGTGTTTGACATACTTATCTCCGCAATCGTTAGCCACTTTTGCACCTGAAAGTCGGTTCTGTTAGCGCAGACCGGCTTTCGCCTTTTCTGAAGTCTTCACATTGCCCCCAACATGGTTGTCACCATCGCCAGCAGCGGCGCAGTAAGGTCCGGATCGAAACGGAACATCTCAAAAATCCCCTCGCCTAACTCCTTCAGCTTTTCCTTCTTCGGTGCATCGAGCATCAGAGCTTGCTTCGCCTCACTCACTTCCTTTTCCAACCTGGCCATGCGGTAGGCAAACGAGTCGTTTTTAACGACACGGTCGCGGTATCGAAGCGGTAAGACAGACATGATCGCGGGCACCAGCTGTTCGACGTTCTTTCGGTAAGATGCGGAGTCTTCTTTGTTGTCCAGCCATCGGAAGAGCTTCACGTTCCAGACATCGGCCTGGCCTGAGAAGTCAACGCCATTAAGCCGAAGTTCTTCTGCCGCCTCTTGGATCTGAAGAGCGACAGCTATGCGCCCTTCTGCACCTGCCCAGGCTCGGACTGCTGAGCAGATATCACGATGATTAATATCCTGTGCTGCCGATTCGTTTTGATGACACCCTAATATCAGTGGGTTAGAGGAAGCTCTGCTACTCTGTTGGAATGAAACAGTTTGCATGGTTAAGGCTCCTGTATAGGTAAACCGTCTGTGGGATTTGGGTAGAGATCTGGGCGCAATTCGTGGGGGGTTACACCAGTGAGTATGTATATGGGTAGTACCCGTTCAGCAGGAACTGCCCCTTGATACCTATTTTTCCAGCGACTAACCGACATTGGTTTTATGCCTAGCATGGCTGCAAGCTTTGAAGCTGTACCTGCGAAACTTATAGCTTTATCTAATCCGTTCATGGATATCTCCAAGTTGAATGAGATCAAATTAAGCCTCAGGCTTAATTTTAAGTCAAGCCCTGAGCGAATTTTCAAGTTTAAGCAAAAGGCTTATTCTTCAAACTATGAAAGAGAAAACTGTACTTAATCCAATACTTGTAGAGCGCCTTACAGAATTGAATGGTCGAGGTATGACCAAATCTGATATGGCCAGAGTTGCAGGGGTTACCCCACAATCCGTAAACGGATGGTTCAAGAAAGGGGTGATAAGCAAGAAATCTGCATTAGCAGTAGCAGACGCAGCTGGCGTATCCTTACCATGGCTGTTAGGGGAAGATGTTGATGAAAAAGATGGTCTAAAATCTGATGAACAACGGATCCTTGAACTATACCGGCAACTACCGGAAGAAGAGCAGCAGAACATGCTTCGAATCTTTGCTCTCCGTCTGAAAGAATTGGATCAACTCTACGAAAAATACATGAATAGGCGCATCAAAGGAGACCTAGACTAGCGGAAATACAACTTCGCTTGTAAAGTGAGCAGTGCGCGGGAATGTTCCTATCATTCTGCAAGGTTATTGAAGGGCTGTTCAGAAGTTTGAGTTGCCGATGTTTTCTACACGGTATCATCCTTGCCAGACACACTATTGATGTGCCCCTTATGGGCATTCGTGACATGCGCGTGCCAATCAAAGGGGAAGTCCTTGTTTATAGACATGTAAACCTGTAAATCAATCCATTGAATTTTAACGGATTTTAGATATGTCACAGTTACAACACTATACAAAAACAATACTTTTAGAAGTTGACATAATGACGTTGGACTTACCATAATGGTAATCAAGGTATTTAGTCTATACAAAACTGGAGCTCCAAAAGAGGCTCTTAGGGAAGGAGAAGAAAGGTTCATCGAGAATGGTGGCCCTCTCTATCCGGAACTGGTTGACGTTCTAGACAATTGTCAGGTCAGGACAGTCACAGCTAGAACAAATGATTTTTTGGCGATACATCGCGTTGAACTTGGTGAAGTTAGAACATATGTCAAGCTGGCCCTAACCGCAGGGAAATACGTTAATTCTCAGTGGTGTATGGGCAATGCTCCTAGGGGAATTTTTGCTTGTGATGCTTACATTGTTCCTGCACAGCTATACATACCAAGTTTACGAGAAGTATCTACTGTCTTGATGTATGTGAAAGTATGCATATTAGAGACTGGAAATACGGTTGCCGTCATTTCCCTACATGATTCTATTAATACGAAGGATTTATCATGAAACGTTATTCTCTCTGCCCAATCTGCGGGGATGAAAGGTTGCATGAAACTAGCAGATCCATCCTCCGAGAATTTGAAGGATTTAGAAAAGAAGTTCCATTTCATGCATCTGTTTGTGACTCTTGTGGTTCTGAAACTCTTACAGATCAACAATCTACATTCAATAAGCGCCAGATGACTGATTTTTATCGTGAGGCAGATGGTTTATTGACTGGCTGTCAGATAAAGGCGATAAGGGACGACCTACGGTTAACACAAGCGGCAGCTTCGAAAGTTTTCGGGGGAGGGAAAAACGCGTTCACAAAATATGAGAATGGCGACGTAACCCAGTCAGTTGCTATGGATAAACTGATTCGTACCGCTTATGCAGTTCCTGCTGCATTTGATTTTCTTTCAAATGGTTGTCCCAGCATTGTAACAATTGAACACAACCCACCGAAACTCAGGGTCTTAGACGAGATTTCAACATATGTTGTCTCTAGATTATCAATCAATTCTCACATTAGAAGCCAAAAGGTAGATAAAGTTAAAGTATCAAACTTTATCACTGAATCTTCGTCTAAAAATGTTCATTGGGAAGTCAATGAAGGTCATTTAGCTGGTAGCAAATTATGATTCAAAGAGAAGTTAAGGATGTGTTTTTGCGTAAGTCTTCACTTTCATTCGATAAGGATATAAACATATTCAAATTGGATGGAATGGAACTTACAATTCAGTCGTTTAATCAAGTTATTAGCGTGCAAGTCGCGCAAGAGTATGAAGATGATACCTTCGCAAAGGTCAAACGATATGCATGTCTATTCAGATTGCAATGTGGTATTCGAGCGCTAGAAGCCAACATGCAAGATTCAGGCAAGGTACTTTTTGAGATTGAGGCAGAGCATGACGCGGTGTTTGATGCCGACTCGCCAGTGGAAGTTCATGAATTAGAAGCATTTAGTGGCGATGACCTGATAAATAATGCAGTTTGGCCATATTGGAAAGAACACGTAGCATCGCTATGTTCTAAAGCGGGCTTGAGCCCCCTTCAACTTCCGCCAGCCCAGAAAAATGAGCCACTGAAAATTACCTCTAAACGCGAACTTTAAAAACCCCCGGCTTATGCCGGGTTTTTATGTGACATATTGATTCAATCTATTACTTATCTACTGTACAACAATTTGTCTTACCATGCAGAAAACATGCATAGTGAGTGCAACAATCGTTAGCTCTTTTCATCATAATACCTCCTTGATTGTCAGTTCTAATTAACCTTCATAGTTGCCATTTCCCTTTGACTCCCCCCTAATTTCCAGATCAATTTTCTATCAAAATCTTCAAGTGCAATCACATTTAAGGCTTAAGCTTACATCAAATTTCGCCTTAAGCTTGACAAAAATTAAGCCCTAGACTTAATATGATTCTACGCAAAACACTTCATTCGAAGTTAAGAAGGTAGTTAAAAACTGTCCTCTGAGATGGAGATTAACGCGCATCAGGAGTAAACGTTCCGCTGGCCGGCGATAAGGCAAACGAGGGTGAGAATGATTGATTTCGCACGCAAACCAGGACGGCAGCAAGCCGTAAAACTTAACTTCTTCGAGGTGATTCTTCGCCGCCTGTGCTACCTACTGGCGCAAAAGGGGAATCCAGATGTGTAACTCAACGAAATGCGGGTACTGCGGCAAGCCGGTTAAACCGGAGGAAGTAGTCAAAAGTACCCTTCTCTATAGCAACGGCGCACAGCTGGCGCGCAAAGAAAAAGAATACTGCTCTGAACGTTGTGCTTCGTACGACCAGATGGCACACGAGGCATAACGTAAAAGCCGCGCAAGGCGGCCCATACGTCCGGTGCTCCCGACCAAAGTTACACCGGAAAACTACTTAAAAAACCAAAGTTCACCCAACGGGCGCTATCTCTGGCCCGGGGATCTTACATCCAAAAAAGAGGATCTCACATGGAATTTTTCTATGTAGTTAAAGCTACGCAGAAATCTGGCAAAGAAGACGCAGTGATTTGGTTCACTGCGAAATCAGAAGCCCGCGCAAACCTACAGCTCGATGTTGAGCTGGAAGATGCTGGTATTGAAACCGGACGCGGTAAGGATTATGCCAAACCGATTCGCACCGATTTTCCGGTCTTCGACGACCTCCCGGAAGAAAGTACAGTGGATTACACCTGGTGCAAACGCTACGAACTCCAAGACGATGGACGCACCTGGTTGCCAAAGTCTGGTGCTGAGTCGACTGGACCCGGGGACAGCTCTGCCGCACCGGAAACGACCGTTAAAGTCGAAACTACCGTCGAGAGTGTCCCGCTTGAAAACCGCACTCCAGCGGTTCGTTATGCCGTCCACCTGATCAGCGACAAATACCAGTCACACATCACTAAAGAGCAGCAACTGGCTGCCAGCGAAATGTCTCTGGATGAAGGCAACACCTATCTCCAGAATCTGCTGCTGGCGAAGAACGACATCCCTGAAGTTGCCGAACTCAGCCTGAACGCTGAGTGGAAACTGGTACAGGCGATTAAGCAGGTATTCGCGCCAGATGAAGAGCACGAAGTAAAGCTACTTGCTGCTTTCATGGCCGACTGGTTGAGAGTAGATGCCGGCGACCGCAATGAATTAGTGAGAGAGTGGAGGAGCGGAAAACTTACTCTGCTCAAATCAGAAAGAACCAGCGACACCGGGGTTGAAACTGGTCATCATCTCGCAACTCATGATGGTATCCAGGTCGGCGAGCACGATGATGAAAACACCCGTTATCCAGTGTGCAGAATGCCCTTCCGCAAGCAACTTCTTTCACAGTTCACCGCCGACGCACTGCGCCACCACTTAACCCGCGAAGAATACGAAAGTATCAGCGCGCTGGAGATGGACACTGACAACAGCTATGTCCAGAACATGCTTCTGGTGGCAGAAAACTGCGAAGAGATTAAGGGTTACGATACCAAAGACCTTTGGCGCTATACCGACGCCATTCGCAAGGTGTTCAGCCAGGAGAAGCGTCACGAACTCGCTTTGGTTCTCCGATTCACCAGAATCTGGGCTGCGACTCATTACATTGACCGCGGCATTCTCGTTCGCGAATGGGCAGCCGGTAACCGCATTAGTAATGTTCAGCGCACCGATTCTGGTACCAATGCCGACGGCGGCTATGTAACGGATCGCGGCGAAGGCGCGCATTACACTCTGGACACTCTCGATCTTGAGATCGCATGCGCCCTGCTGCCTATGGATTTCCACCACTTCGAAATTCCTTCGAGCGTGTTACGACGTGCCAAAGAAATCGTGGCCAAGAAAGAAGAACCATGGAAGTCATGGAGCGTAATCTTACGCAATCAACCAGGCATACTGGCGGTGAACCGTGCGGCAATCTTCAATCTGATCCGCATCGCACCAGAAAACATTCATCACACGCCAGCGGCTCATCTTGAGTTTGTGAATAAAACTATGACGGCTGAGTTTAACTCTGCGGTGGAGTTATTGCCGCTGTCTACTCCGTCTGTTGAGACCGAAACTCCAGCAGAACAACTCCAGGTTGAAAATCTCGGCGTCGGCGTGTTCTCCATCGATGGCCTGATTGGTGGAAATACCGTTCCGGTCATCAATACCTCCTCAAATGAAGTCGAAAAAACGGAAAACACAGCGGAGACCACCAGCGATGTGCAGATGGAAACGGCTAAGCCAAAGAAAGACGAAGATGTTGGTTCGGTACCACCGGGCGAAGGCACTGATGCAGCTAATTCGCAGACAGATTCCGTAGAAGCAGATCAGTTGCAGGAAACAACAATAGACGTTCAGGAATCGAACCCAGAATTGGAGTTCCCTGCATACTTCGAACCTGGCCGCTACGAAGGTCTGCCGAATGATGTTTATCACGCAGCAAACGGTATTAGCTCAACCCAGGTGAAAGATGCAAGGGTCAGCCTGATGTATTTCAATGCGCGCCATGTGGCTAAAACTATCCCGCGCGCCCCGTCAAAGGTGCTGGACATGGGAAACCTGGTTCACGCGCTGGCGCTTCAACCGGAAAACCTCGAAGAAGAGTTCAGCGTAGAACCTGAGATCCCGGAGGGTGCTTTCACCACCACCGCAACCCTGCGCGAGTTCATCGACGCGTACAACGCCAGCCTGCCGGCGCTGCTGAGTGCAGACGAGATTAAAGCGTTGCTTGAAGAACATAACGCATCCCTTCCCGCTCCAGTGCCGCTTGGCGCCAGCCTGGAAGAAACGGCTCAAAGCTATATGGCTCTCCCTGTTGAGTACCAGCGTATTGAAGAAGGTCAGAAGCAGACAGCAACGGCAATGAAGGCATGCATCAAAGAGTACAACGCCACCCTGCCCGTGCCGGTTAAAACCAGCGGCAGCCGTGATGCGCTACTCGAGCAATTAGCGATCATCAATCCAGTTCTGGTGGCACAGGAAGCGCAGAAACCGGCGCCACTGAAAGTGTCCGGTACCAAAGCAGACATGATCCAGGCAGTTAAATCAGTTAAGCCTGATGCCATATTCGCCGACGAACTGCTGGATGCCTGGCGCGACAACCCTGGTGAAAAAATTCTGGTTACCCGCCAGCAGTTAGCCACAGCGCGAGCAATTCAGTCTGCACTCCTGGCGCACCCGACCGCCGGCATGCTGCTGACCCACCCGAGCCGCGCCGTCGAGGTGAGTTACTTCGGCTTTGATGAGGAGACGGGCCTGGAAGTTCGTGTGCGCCCTGACCTTGAGATCGACCTGGATGGCATGCGTATCGGTGCTGACCTGAAAACCATCAGCATGTGGAACGTTAAGCAGGAAAGCCTGCGCGCCCGGCTGCATCGGGAAATTATTGACCGGGACTACCACCTCAGTGCGGCTATGTACTGCGAAACCGCGGCGCTGGACCAGTTCTTCTGGATTTTCGTCAACAAAGACGAGAACTACCACTGGATCGCCATCATCGAGGCATCCGCAGACCTGCTGGAACTGGGCATGCTCGAGTACCGAAAAGCGATGCGCGCTATAGCAACCGGCTTCGATACAGGGGAATGGCCAGCGCCAATCATCGACGATTACACCGACGAACTGAACGACTTCGACCTGCGCCGCCTTGAAGCGCTGCGTACTCAGGCATAAGGGGAAAAGAACATGTCTACTGCAATTACTACCAACGAAAACAAGACGCAAATGATCGATAACATCTCAATTTTGACTAATGGGGAACTTTTCGACCGCCTACGCACCTTGTCGACAGTGATGGCAAATAGTGGCGCTTTTGTACCTGACCACTTCCGCGGAAAACCAGATGCCTGCATGGCTGTGGTCATGCAGGCCGCACGATGGGGTATGGACCCCTTTGCCGTAGCTCAGAAGACCCACATCGTCGGTAATAGCGGAGTGTTGGGTTACGAAGCTCAACTGGTTAATGCGGTTGTTACCAACATGTCGCCTACAAAAGATCGCCTTCATTACGATTGGTTTGGCCCATGGGAAAACATCATTGGTCGATTTGTAGAGAGAACCAGTTCTAAAGGCAATAAGTACATCGCGCCCGGTTGGGATTTAAAGGATGAGGCCGGTGTAGGAATTCGTGTGTGGGCAACGATGAAAGGCGAGGATGAGCCACGCGAACTGGTACTCATGCTTTCTCAGGCTCAGGTTCGTAATTCGACACTATGGGCAAGTGATCCGCGTCAGCAGCTCGCTTATCTCGCGGTAAAGCGCTGGGCTCGCTTGTACTGCCCTGATGTGATTCTTGGTGTTTACAGTGCCGATGAAGTCGAAGAACGAGAAGAAAAAGTTATTAACCCTGGCTCAGCCCAACGAATGAGCGTTGCTGAAATCGCAGGTGACACCGTCACAACTACGCAAAGCGCACACGAATCGTCGGTAAATATCGACGCTCTTGCCGATGATTTCCGCGAGCGCATCGAGGCAGCACAGGATGTTGATAGCGCCAAAGCACTGCGTGCTGATATCGAAAGCGCGAAGGCCACGCTCGGATCTGCCCTGTTCACCGAGCTGAAGAATAAGGCAGTGAAGCGCTACTACCTGGTTGATTCACGTAACAAGGTTGAAGCCGCGATCAACTCCCTGCCGTCTCCGGATGAACCGGATGCAGCTGAACGGTTTGGGGAAGTTGAGCGAGTTCTTGCAACGGCGAAACGTCATCTGGGCGACGAACTGCACGATCAGTTCAGCATCACCCTGGCGGATATGAAACCGGAATACGTGGCCTAAGGGAGGCGGGAGGG
>OKVW01001033.1_pt1 | contig 12797 bp, 10 predicted proteins | sample 1606991 | NCBI WGS metagenome assembly OKVW01 (sample SAMN03281021, study PRJEB24777) | human gut metagenome | isolation source: fecal sample PR177 from 1 month old male Malay infant, vaginal delivered...
TACAGATGGCGGGAATGAATTTTCAAACACGCTCTAACACTGTTGTGCCTTTTATTATATACAATTATTACAAATATGAAAAGCATTTTTTAGCAAATTAACATTTTCTTTATAATTAGAACATAATTTGAACACATTTATGTTTTATACTTAACTCATATTAGCAGACAAGCTAATATATTTCATAACTCACACTTCGCAGCCCCCACACGCTGCGAAGTACTCCCTCAAAATATTTTTAATTTTTTCTCTTTCCTTTAGAAAATCCTCAGCGTGCGTTGCTGAGGATTTTCTTTTTGTGTTTATTTACTTTTCTATTCTTTTTGTCAGTACCGGTGCTTTTAGAAGTCCGGTTTCCCGCACTGCGGTGTAGCGGACCAGATCCATGAATTCTTCCCCCAGGTACTCATTTGCCATCCCCGTCCTGCAGTGGATATGTCCTCCGCCCATACCCATTTGCTGTAACTCTTCTAACGTATTGTCTACCTTCTCTTTGTCCATTTTGCAATTCCATGCCCAGAATGGCGCTCCCCAGTATTCGGAAGATGGACTTTGGAATGTTTCTTTTGTTAATTCTTCCCCTGTTTTTTTATACAGCATAGTGCTACCTCTTTTCCTGTTTTTCTATATTTTCAATAAAGTCAGTGGGACAAACTCCTGTATAGGAGCGGAAAATACGGCTGAAATAAAACTGGTCGCTGTATCCCACCTGCAGTGCCACATCCTTGACAAATACCTTACCTTCATTACTCATCAGATCTTTCGCCCGCTCCATACGCAGCATGGTCAGATAGTTGTTAAATGACAGCTCCTCGTACTTACGGAACAGCTTGCTCAGATAAGTCTGGGATACTCCAAATTCCTTGCATACCATCCCCAGTGTTACCGGTTCGGCAACGTGTCTTTTCAGATATTCTTTGATGCTTTCAAAATAATCCAGGGTATCCAGCTTCGTCTGGCTCTGAATTTCCTCTTTTTTATCCTTAAAGAGGACTTCATTCACATTTTCCGCCAGTTCTTCCGCGTTTCCGGAATAGAAAAAGGCTTCTTCCAGCATAAATTCATAGTCGTTGTTCTCCCAGATCTGTTCACTGTAACGCTGCATCATAAAAAATATCTGCCGTACCATCCCCTCTACCCAGATCTGGGGACGGTTTTCTTCCTGCCACAAGTTCAGCAGCCGCTTTACTTCTCCTTTCATTTTATCATACTTCTGCTTTTCAGCCAGGATCTCAAACTCTCTCAGATACTCCTGATGATTTTCCTGTCTCTCTTTGGCACTTTTTTTATCCAGCTCTTCCATGATCAGAATCTGTGTTTTTCCCAGCACCGTCTTTTTATCAATCATCCGGTAAAGGCGTTTTACCGTATCCTCCATTTCCAAAACGCCAAAGGAACCCCGCATAATCACAGCGGTCATATAAGCAGACGCAGGCTGTTCTTTTGCAATTTTACTGCGAATCATACTCTCAAAGCTGGTCATAAAGATCAATTCAGACGGGCAGATATACAATGCCTCCATTTCATCCCTTCCATAGACAAACATCATTTCATGGATATCCGAAAATATTTCCCGTCCCGCACCATTCATAAAACGCCTGTGCAGCCCCCCTAGCCGCACCACCGCACCATAGTACTGGTTTTGGGGAAAATATTTTTTCAATACCGCTTCATCTATGTCAATGCCGCGGCATACTTTACGCATCACATCATTGCGTTCCAGATAATAACGTTTTCGCAGTTTGTCCTCTAACAGATCAAACAGGCTTTTCAGATCTGATGGCATGACCGGTTTCAGGATATAGTCCGTTACTCCGGATTTGATTGCCTCCTGCGCATATTCAAAGTCCTGGTATCCGCTTACGATCACGGAAATCATCCAGGGAAATTCTTTTCTGATTCCGGCTACCAGCTCCAGCCCGTTCATAATGGGCATGCGTATATCGGAAATAACAACATCAGGCTTTTTTAGCCTCACCTTATCCATGGCTTCTTTTCCGTTTTCCGCTCTTTCCACTACCCGAAACTTGGGACACTTTTTTTCGATAATGGTACAAATATGATTCAGCGCAGCCGGTTCATCATCTACTACAATCACTGTGAACATCTTTCATTCTCCTAACCTTTTCATTTTACACCCACTGCATGATTCTGACTTTCCCGATTCATTGTTTTCTATTTCAGCTTTCCGCCTATTTTGACCACTGCCCCCGTTTCACAATTATTAATTTCAAATACCAGATTTTCATTGTACAGCAGATAAAGTCTTGCAAAGGTATTAATCAGTCCCATACCCCCGATCTCCATTTCCACGTTACTGCGTTTGTTTCCCAGGCGGTCCCGGATTCTGCTTATTTTCTGCTGCAGTTCTTTTAGTACCGCCTCTTCAATCCCCTGTCCGTTATCCGACACCTGAATGTACCAGAACCCCTCTTCTTTCCAGCCTCTAATTTCAATCTCCATAATATGGGAGGTCTGGGTGAATCCATGGTTGATGCTGTTTTCTACAATCTGCTGCAATACGATTTTGGGAATAATCTCCGCTTTAATTTCTTCCTCAACTTCTATATGGTATTGCAGTTTATGTTCATATCTGGACTTGATCAGATAAAAATACTGCTCCAGATACTGTAGTTCCTGCCCGATGGCAGCATAACGTTCTATGGTACTGGTGGCATACCGCAGCATCGCCGCCAGGCTGCCGCAGATCTCACAGATGGTTTCGTCCCCGCTGTTCATCCCCCTGTTTGCAATTACATTCAGCACATTATACAGAAAATGGGGATTCACCTGCGCCTGGAGGGTATCAAACTGAGCCTGCAGCTGCAGGATTGACAGGCGCCTCTCCTTGACTATAGACTCATCCAGCCGGTTTAATACTTTTTGATAGGATTTACTGAGTGCTTCCATCTCGTCATTTGAAGTATCCAAGAATACTTCCTGGTCCAGATTTTCAATCCTGGTATTCTCCATCTGCTCCCTTAGCTTCTGGATGGGTTTGGTCAAATGCCCGGATAGAATAAAGACAAATACCATGGAAATGGTAAAAAAGCATCCTGCAATCACAAAGGTCAAGGGTGCCACATAACCGATTTCCCGTTCCAGCTGGTTCATATTTTCAATAACCATGATCTTCACACCGGTTTCTTTGGAATTGCTGATGGCGATCAGTTCCTTGTTGTTTGTAACGTCATTTTTGTATTCCGCAACCCCATGTTTGTCTTCACCCGCCAGTTTTATATAAAAATCATTCTGATTCCCATCCAGCGTGGAATACAGAATCTCTCCGTCTTCTGTGACTGCTGCCACATCCATTCCGGACTTTGGCAGTTCGAACAATACTTTTAACTTATCCACATCTCTCTGTACTTCAATAAACCCCATGGATTTTCCCTGAATTTCTCTGGCTATGGAATAGACCATTGCCTGGCTTTTCAGCCCCCAGTCGTCTTTATGGATTCCGATGAGCACCGGTTTTCCCCGATGTCCCTCTACTTTAGAAAGCCATTTTAAATCCTCCGTTTTTTTATTCAGGTTAATTGATCTGTTTTCATAATTGGAACTTCCCACTACATCTCCGTATTGGTTAAATACCAGAACCCGGTAGAAATTTTTGATCATGTAGTCCGTATTGATACCGGACTGGATTGTTGTTTTGGCTTCTTCAATATAACTCGCCTGGCTTTCGTTGTTATGGTCTGTACTTGCCAGCATTCTTATTGAAGACAGCATTCCGGTGTCTGACAATATGTAGTCTGTAATAGATTTCATGGTTTTGATGGATTCATCAAACTGATTAGCCAGCCTTTCCGAAATAAACTGTGTATCCGTGTACTCGTTATTCTTGTATTCCCGTATTGTATACCGGTTGTAGGCAAACCCTAATATAAGCGCTGCCATCAACACAAATACCGCATAAGATAATATCATTCTGGTCCGAAATCTCATATGCCCCTCCTATGTATTCTTATTATCGGGAATATTATAACTGCTGGGATAACAAAATGCCAGTGCCGCCTGGCGTATTTATGCCGGACGGCACTGGTACAATAAAAGAATACCATCCATCTTCATTGTACCCGTCATTTTTTGTCAGCCCTTGACTGCTCCGGCTACCATACCATCTACGATACGTTTGTTGAAGATAATAAACAAAATCAGCATTGGTACGGTGATAATCAATACATCTGCAAATAACAGGTTATATGAACTGGAGTATTTTCCCATAAAAGTATACAATGTCAGCTGCAAAGTTGCATTTTTATTTCCCGGAAGAAAATACAATGGATTGGTAAAATCATTAAAGACTGTTACTGCATTCAGAATCGTAACCGTAGCCGTTACCGGCTTTAACAGCGGAAAGATAACTGACGTAAACAGCTTTACCCTTGTACATCCGTCAATATACCCTGCTTCTTCCAGTTCCGTAGGAATCGACCCCATAAATCCGCGGTACAGCATAATGGTAAATGGTATCTGCAGCGCCACTTCCACCATTATCATGCCGAACATCGTCTTATAAATATGCAGTCCCTGCATAACCCAGATCGTGGGAAGAATTGCGGGAGGTACCATAAGTCCTGACATTACCAGGGCATTTACGACTCCGGTTGTTTTATCACTTCTGCGCTGGAGCACGTACCCTGCCATAGCACATACAATAATCAGCAGGATAACAGAGCCGGCAGTTAAAATAAAACTGTTTTTAAATGCAGTCAGTACAATTCCGTTGCTGGTGGTCAATACCTGTTTAAAGTTATCCCACTGTAATTCCTTAGGCCACGCAATGCTGAGCAGATTGGCTTCTCTTCGCTCTTTCAATGAGTTCACGAACATAAAGATAAAAGGTATGATAAAGACTACAAATGCAACCAGGATTCCAATGATATCTCCTGCTAAATAGAGCGCTTTCTTTTTCTTCATCGTTAGTCAACCTCCTTACTCAGTAAGAATTTCTGAAGTGGGAATGCCAAAATTGCAATCATGACAAACATAATAACGTTGCCCGCTGTTGACAGTCCATAGAAACCGGCTGCATACTGTTTATACACAATAGAAGCTACCACGTCTGTTGCAAATCCCGGTCCTCCGCCTGTCATTGCCCAGATCAGGTCGAAGCAGCGCATACCGCCGATGAATGCTAAAATAATAACGGAGTTCATAGCCGGACGGCAAAGGGGGATCGTCACGCTCTTTAACTGCTGCCATGCGCTGGCGCCATCAATGGATGCCGCTTCATAGTAAGTTTTATCAATGGACTGCATTCCTGCAATATAAATGACCGTAGCCACACCAACACCTTTCCAGACATCAACACCGATGACTGAAAAGAGCGCCAGACTGGTATTGCCAAGCCAGTCCACTCCGTTAAGTCCAATTGCCTGTAATGCTGTATTAATAAGTCCTTTGGAGGGATGCATCATAGCGCTGAATACAATACCCACCGCAACGGTACTCACCAGATTTGGGAAAAACACGATGGAGCGCAGAATATTTTTGGTTTTTATCTTGCTGGTAAGAAATACGGCTATGAAAAATGCAATTACAACTTTCAAACTGCAGGTTAAAAATGCATAAATCAAGGTATTTTTAATACCGATATTCAAAGACCTCTCTGAAAAAAACATTTTAAAGTTGTCCAGTCCAACAAAGGTGAAATCCTTAAAGTTCCAAACTGTAAGGCTGAAAAACAGCGATGTAAGCATTGGAATAATGAAAAAAATAGTAAAAATGATCAGTGCCGGAGCCATGAACCAGCTTGTATAAATCTTCTTCTTATTCATACATTTTCCCTTTCTCTCTTTAAAAATATTGTCTGCAGTACTTATGTAATTCCAGATTGATAACCATGCATGGGATACAGTCTGATACCAGAGCATGTCATACATGCTTATCAATTTGGAAAGGGCTGCTGCAATTGATTTGCTCCAGCCCCTTTCCGAATCGTTTATATTCTGATTATTTCCAATCCAGACCTAACTGTACTGCCTGTTTCAAACAATCTTCGTCATATGCTTTCGCTGCCTCTTCTGCTGTTGTCTGTCCAGAACCGCATTCCTGGCAGATTGCCGGGCAGTTAGAGCCTTTTACTGCTGTCTGGAATTCCAGAGCTGTTGCTGTTTTTCCTGCATCAAAGTATTCCTGTTCCTGTTTTACCGCATCATATGCGTTATCCGGCAGTTCATATCCTTTTACACAATACGGTCCGTCTGGCAAAATAGCAGCTGTGTATGCATCCAATGCTTCATCGGAGATGTAAAATTCCATAAATCTCTTAATATCATCTACTTTGTCAGAGTTTTTATTTCCATACCAGGATGCCGGCATCCATACGGTCAGACCATTGTCTTCTGCATCATCACCAGGCACTGCAAACACGCCTACTTTATTAACATCTTCTCCGTAAAGCTCATAAATATTGGACAATGCCTGGGTAAGAATAATCCAGTGTGCACCTTCGCCGTTTACAATCATATCGCAGCCGTCATCATAGGTAGTTGCCAGATAGTCCGAATTGTAATACTGTGTGGTATCAGCAAGCTTTTCAAAACTTCTGAGTGCTGCCGGAGTATTGGCATATTTTGCTGTTCCTGCTTCAAAATCTTTTGCAAAGTTTGGAGCTTCTGCCTGTACATTATAGTGATCGCCCAAATATAATACCTGTGAAGTCCAGCTGTCTGCAAAACTTCCGATCAGTGCTGTCTCGCCTGCTTCTTTTAAAACATCGCAGTTTTTCTTGAATTCATCCCAGGTCTTGGGGATCTCAAGATTATATTTTTCATATAATTCCTTGTTATAAAGAATTGCGCCTGCCTGTGTGGAAGAAACCGGAACTCCATAAACGGAATTATCAACCGTTACTGCCGCTTTATAAGTATCATCCAGTCTGCCTGCCCATTCTTCATTGGAAATATCAATGAAGTATTCTGATGGATTCAGGGCTGCTAATAGTGAACCGGAGTTATATCCGCAGATATCAGCCATATCACCGGATGCAAGACGGGTTTTTACAATATTATCTCCATCGGAACCTCCGGCTCTTGTTTCAATTTCTATCGTAATGCCCAGTTTTTCTTGTGCCAGATCACAAACTGCCTGTATACCAGCTAACGTAACATCGGTATCAATCAACATGGTCAGTTCAGCTTCTTTATATTCCCATTCCCCGTCTGCTTTTGCAGCGGTTGTCGCAGCTTCGGAGCCTTCTTCCTTACTTGCTGCTTCTGTCTCTGAGTCTTTTGCCCCGTCTGCCTTTGCAGCTTCTGTCTTCGCCTCGGTTGCCGCATCGGTTGCTTTTGATGCTTCTGTAGTCGACTTATCGCTTCCTCCGCATCCCATAATACTGCCTGCTGCCATCGCTGCTGCAAGTAAAAGTGCTGTTACCTTTCTGATCTTCATTTTGTATCCTCCCTTTTCTTTGTTTCGTTTTGTTGTTTCTGATGTATTTAATTTAACATAAGGGTAAAAAAAAGAACATGGAGAATCAAATCTTTCTCCATGCACTTTTCAGCACAAAATATGATATTATTCTGCTCTCCAGTATCCTCCGGGGCGCTCATTAATCTCTTTAATTGCCTGGGGACTTACCTTAAAGCTGCGGTCAATATTCATTAATCCATTGATTTCCTGCTGTACATCTGTTACCTGGGTATAGCAAAAACCGCAGATATAGGGGGTCTTTTTGATTGCCGTCGTAATGGAATCAAATCTTTTGATAAATTCCGCTTCATCTTGCACCTTATTGCCGTATCCCCATCCGGATTCACCATTTTGAAAAGCAATTCCGCCGTATTCACTGATGATAACCGGCTGTCCTTTATATGCATAACCATTCGCCATGGCTGATTTGTGATTGCTGTGATAGATGTCCGTTGTGAAGATTTCTTCTTTATATTGGTTATAACGGTCGTAAAAAAGCTCCCCATATTCCTCATAATCATGCAGGGTAATGATATCGGAAATGGTATGCTCCCATCCGTCATTTACAATTACCGGACGGAACTGGTCAAATGATTTCGTCAGATAATAGATTGCCTCTGTAAACTGCTGCTGCTTTTTGTCTGTTTCCACTTTGGGTATTCCCCAGGATTCATTAAACGGTGTCCATGTAATGATGCTTGGATGATTATAATTCTGCCTTACAATATCCATCCATTCCTCTGTGAACTCCCGGACAGCTTCATCGGAAAAACGGTAAGCTGCAGGCACTTCACTCCAAACCAGCATCCCCTTCACATCACACCAGTAAAGGAAGCGCTCATCTTCTACCTTCTGATGTTTGCGCAGTCCGTTATATCCCAGCTGCATGATCTTGTCGATATCTTCCACCAGGGCTTCCTCATTTGGAGGTGTCAGATGGGAATCTTCCCAATACCCCTGATCCAGAATCAGGCGCTGATAAAGCGGTCTTCCGTTTAGCAGAATATTGCCTCTGTCAATGCGGATCTCTCTCATTCCAAAGTAGGACTGTACTTCATCACATACCTTTCCATCTTCCAGAATCCGAATGGAGATATCATACAGGTCAGGGCGTTCCGGTGACCAGGTCCGCACACCCCATTCGTCAGCCTCCTGGGAAAATACATTCATTCGGGCGGTAACATGACTTTCCGGAACAGCAATCACCAATTTGTTTACAAATGTTCCCTGAAAGGAAATTTCCACTTCTGCTGTCAGCCCCCTGGAATATCCAGCAGACTTAATCTCCATTTCCAGTTCTGCACAGTCCTTATCTAACAGCGGGGTAATCTTTAAGGATGCCAGATTGATAACCGGTACATATTCCATCCATACCGTCTTCCAGATTCCGGTAGTCTGTACGTACCAGCAGCCAAAATTCTCATCTTTCCAGCGCTGCTTGCCCCTTGGCTGTGCCATATCAAAGGAATCATCCGCCTTAACTACAATTTCATTTTCTCCGTCTATTATAAAACCAGATATATCAAAGGAAAATCTGGAATACCCACCCCGGTGGGAGCCAGCCAGCTCTCCGTTTACCCACACTTTTGTGTGAAAATCGCTTCCTTCAAAATGGAGCATTAAATTTTCTTTATCCAGACGATTTTTATCCGCCTTAAATGTTTTCCGGTACCAGACATGGTCATGCCTTTTCTCATCCCCGATTCCACTCAGTTTCGTTTCATAGGTAAATGGTACCTGAATCTGAAGTTCTCCAGGAAACTTTGCATAATATTTTTCTTTTTCTCCCACGTTTCTGTCATCAAACAGAAAATCCCAGGTTCCGTTTAAGTTTTCCCATTCCTGACGAACCAGCTGGGGTCTGGGATAATCTTTCTTGTAACTTCTCATCATATATACCTTTTATCACAATTGATGTGACACTGCCACATGTAACAGGATGAAAGCATATGATCTGTGGCATTTCCCTTCTCTGATTTTGTCTTTCATCCTTTTGTACTGCCTTTCATCTAATTTATATTTTATCCCTTTACACCGGACATGGTGATTCCCTGTACGATCTGCTTTTCAAATAAGATATACAGCAGAATAATTGGTACGGATGCCACCATGTTTGCCGTCAGCGGCTTCACATAGTCTACGGTGTAAGTACCTGCAAAGGTAGGAATACCGATTGGAAGCGTAAACTTCTCACTGCTCATGGCGCATAACAAGGGCCATAGATAATTGTTCCAGCTTCCGATAAATGCAAATATACACACGGTGGAGATTACCGCTTTGGACAGGGGCAGGAGTATCCGAAAGAAGATGGTCAGTTCCCCTCCGCCGTCAATTCTTACCGCTTCCATCAATTCATTTGGCAGTCCACGGAAAAATGTAACCATAATAATCATATTCATGGAGCCTGCCACAGCCGGCAGAACCAGACCTGCATAGGAATCGATGAGATTCAGACTGTTTGCGGTAATAAAAAGCGGAACAATCGTTGCTTCATCCGGAACCATAATCCCCAGCAGAAAGTAAAAGTAAATCCCCTTGCTGCCCTTAAAATTTATTTTTGCAATCGCGTAAGCAGCCATAGCCGATAGCAGTACCGTAAGTCCTGTAGTAATTACTGCAATGCACAAACTGTTTACCAGCCATCTCGCCACCTCGCTGTGGAGTATGATCTCCGGATAGTTGCCCAGCGTGTATGGCGGCAGAAACCAGTCCCACACTGTGGTGATCTGCTTTCCTTCTATCTGAAACGAAACCGCAAGCGACCACAGAACCGGTGCTGTAAAAATAAGGGCTATCACAATGGAAATAGCTGATAAAATCACATTTCCAGGTTTCATTTTCTTCATGAGTCCCGTTCCCCCTTCCGTTGTATCACCTGCTGAACCAGGGAAAGTACTACCAGAATCAGGAACAGAACATAGGACATTGCCGAAGCATAGCCCATATTGTTTTTCTTAAAAGCATTTTCGTAAATATACTGGATTAAAGGCCTCGTTGAGGACGCCGGACCTCCCCCGGTTATCATGTAGATCTGCCCAAATACTTTAAAGCAGGCAATTACCTGTAACAGTACGACCAGATAAGTCGTGGATTTTAACAGGGGAAGCACAATGGAAAATAACTGCTGACGTTTTGTGGCGCCATCGATTGCAGCCGCTTCAAACACCTGCGGTGAAATATCCTGTAATGCCGAAAGATAAAGCATCATACTGAATCCCACTGTCCACCACACCGTCATGGATGTGATCGTTCCCCAGACCAGACTTCCATCCTGCAGCCACTGCAGTTCCTGATTGATCTCAAGAAGTCCTGTGGCATGGAGAAAACCATTGATGAATCCCCGATATGGCGCAAACATATATTTCGCGATAAACGCCGCAACGGAAACGGAAAGAACACTGGGCAGGTAAAAGCAGATTCTGAGTCCTTTCTTTATTCTGGTAGGACGGTTAGCCAGCAGTGCCAGGATCATCGCCGTAATAACCAGAAGTGGTGCTGTAATTAACACAAACACGGTAGTATTTTGCAGAGCACCCCAAAAATTCTTATCTCCTAAAAACTTCAGATAATTATCCAGCCCCACAAACTTTAATTTACCCATCAGCGTCCACTTGTGCAGGCTGACATAAACACCCTGTATTACCGGCCATATAGTAAATACCGTATATAAGAGAAAAAACGGTGCTACAAACCCAAGTGCAATGATCAGCTGTTTTCTTTTATTTCTTGTTTTAAGCATTTTTTAACCTCCCGTTTTTCTGAAAATACGAATCTGTCAGGGACTTCTTCCTTATTCCAGATTCGATTCCAGTTCCCCGTAGAGATTATCAATTGCACCCTGTGCATCTGTCTGTCCCGTCCAATACGCATTCAAACTGTCGATCATTCCGGCTTTCATACCATAGAAATTAGGATTCTTGGTAGGCATCACCGCCTTGTCAAGTGCACTCTTATAATCACTTCTGTAAGGCAGTTTTAAATAATCATCACTTTCCAGAACCTTTAAGTTTGCCGGGATCTGCCCGGATTTTGACCAGGTCACGCCACCCTCTGAGGATGCCCCCAGTACGAATTCCACTGCAGCAAGTGTCTCGTCTTCTGTTCTGTCTTTACTGAAAGGAATAATCAGTGTATGAGAGTCCGCCCAGCATGCATCATTATCAAACAACTGGGGGAATGTCTGAGCACCGAAATTCAGATTCTCCGTACTCTCAAGTGCTCCTGTTGCCCAGGTTCCTGCAAACAGCAGTCCCGCTTTTCCGCTTTGGAAGAATGCCTGATGATCGTCAATTCCTTCTAATATGTATCCTTTGTCATAGAGGCTCTTTACAAATTCTGCCGCTTTTATGGCAATTTCCTTATCCATGGTCACCTGCGCTCCATCATCACTGACCAGAGCTTTTCCACCCATCTGGTAGTAAGAAGCCCACCATAAGCGGTATGGATCATCACCGGAATTCGTTAAGGATAATGCACTGCTCCCTTCCGGAATAACTGCTTTTATCTTATCCAGGACAGCATAAAAATCCTCTGTACTTCCAATATCCAGCTGACCGCTTTCATTTAGCTCCACGCCTGCTTCCGTAAGAATATCTTTGTTGAAATACATAATCTCCGCATGGGTATCCAGCGGAATTCCATAGATATCCCCGTCAAACGTTACGCTGTCCAGTGAATTTTGAGAAAACATACTGGAAAGGTCAACGCCCAGCTGATCCAGATAATCATTTAGCGCAATAACAGATCCTTCGTTTACCAGCTCCGGCAGCTTGGATACATGAGAGATTCCAATGTCCGGTCCTTTTCCTGCAGCAACGGCCGTTTGCAGTTTTGTATAATAATCATCCCACACCAACATGATTGACTGCACGCCCATTTTCGGACTTCCCGCATTATAATCAGAAATAATCTGATCCATAAAAGTTCCGTCACCGCCGCTGAACAGGGACCAGAACACCAGCTTACCCTCATCTATCTTCACATCCTCCGGATTGTTAACCGTTCCATCCTCATTTACATCTGTTACTGAACCCGAAGCCGTTTCTCCATCAGATGCACTGTCTGACTGTGCACCGGTGCTATCAGCCTGGGTATTCACCTCTGTTGTTTCCTTGCTCCCTTCCTTATTTTCTGTTGCTGCACTGTTTCCACACCCAGCCAGCGCTGTTCCAAATACGCAAACCGCTAAAATCATACTCACTATTCTTTTTTTCATAAAGAACCTCCAACATTTTTATAAGTTATTTAGCTGCTCCCTGTTAGTTTTGCCGGCACTAACGAATTATTTAAACACTTTTACTGTTTAAATATAGGAAATATAGAATCAAAGAATATTATTTAAACAATATTTATGTTTCTATATTTTGTATATTACGTTA
>OKVW01001038.1_pt1 | contig 12765 bp, 13 predicted proteins | sample 1606991 | NCBI WGS metagenome assembly OKVW01 (sample SAMN03281021, study PRJEB24777) | human gut metagenome | isolation source: fecal sample PR177 from 1 month old male Malay infant, vaginal delivered...
CTCTCTGATATTCTTGAATATAAAAGCATAGCGCAACCAATGTACTCGCAAATATGCCAGAAACAATTGTTGTTATAAATGTTTGCATAGACAGCACTTGAATATTACTAAACAGACCAAATACTGCCTCTATTTTATTACCTACTTTTAACAGAGTTTCTTCAGATGCGAAGTGTACCAATGTATATACCAGCAACGAAAAAATGCATACATCTATTGCAGTTTGAATATTTCTTTTTTTAGTTTTCATTTCTGCCCTCCTTGGATTCATTTCTGCGTCTCAATACACTATAGTATATTACCAAATTATTCATGGTTTTTAAATATTTCTAGCTGTTTTCTTAGCTTTTTAATGAACATTTAAAATAATAATTCATATGATGCAGCATATGGATTCATTTACTTTGAAAGGTAACGACAAATATGCCCCAATGCCCCCAAGGAACCCAGCCATACACCATAAAATCCGGAGATTCTCTATGGAAGATCGCCCAGCATTTCCATACCACCGTACAGGCCATCACATCGGTCAATCCCATGCTGGATGAATACAACCTGTTTATTGGTCAGGTGATTTGTGTCCCCCAGAGTTATGAACATGCCCCAATGCCTCCGCAGACGCCCTCCGAGTGTATCAGCGTATCGGAACTGGCACTGCATGACCACATGCGGCTCCTGTGGGAGCAGCACGTCTATTGGACGCGGCTGGCGTTTATCAGCACAATATTTGGTCTGCCGGACCAACAGTATACCGTGAACCGTCTGCTGCGCAATCCAAAAGATTTCGAGGCAGTGCTGAAAATGTACTATGGAGAGGACACTGCCAAAACCTTCTCGGATCTGCTGACAGCCCATCTCAAAATCGCCTCCGACCTTGTCAATGCCGTGAAGTCCGGCAATAATGCCGCCGCCGCTGATTCTGAGAAGCAGTGGTATGCAAATGCAGGTCAGATTGCGGGTTTCCTGGCCAGTATCAATCCATACTGGACGATGCAGGATTGGACCAGAATGCTGGATAGCCACCTGGCCATGACTAAGGCCGAAGCCAACAGCATTCTGAAACAAAACTACGAGGACAGCATCAATATCTTTGACCAGATTGAGCAGGAAGCCCTGATGATGGCCGATATGATGACTCAGGGGCTGATGAAACAGTTCTCCCAATAGAAAACGATGAACCGTAGGCTCTGCCTACGGTTCACTGCTTATAACAGTAAGGGGCTGTAAATAAATGGAGTGGAGTTAGGCGCGAATGGTTACGCGGACGTCCGCTGACGCATCCAGGCGCGGGAAAAAGAAAAAAGACGTCCAAGAGCTTAAGATATTCCCATAATATGGGGAATTCACTTAAAACAGAGGATGCAGTGAATGCCCCTTGCTTTAGGAATATATTAAGCTCTTGGATGTCCTTTTTCTTTTTCCCGCGCCTGGATGCGTCAGCGGGCGGTCTTATACCTAGTGGGTGAGAGCCAGGAGCTGTGGACGGGGAGGTTCGGGGGCGTGTGGAGGATTAGTAGTAATTCTTAGGTCCTGACAGCGTGAAATAAGGGGACAAAAGCTTGCCTCAAAGCAAGCTTTTGAGCGGTCGCTGAGCTGAGAAGTCCTTTCAGGACTTCTCAGCGAATGATAGCGGTGCCCCTTATTTCACGCTGTCAGGGCCTTAGAATTACCTAATCCGTAACTCGTCCCCGAACCTCCCCGTCCACAGCTCCTGGCTCTCACGGACGGATGCATCTTCCCCCGCCCGCGTAACCATACGCGCCCAATTCCTCAAATCGGAGTTGGCGCTGCCAAAGCCGTAATGCCAAAGTAAGCCAGCACAATCACTCCCAATATAATCCGGTAATAACCGAAAAACTTAAAATTATTCTTCCGCACGTAATTCATCAGGAACTGAATAGAGTATACGGACACAACAAATGCGATAACCATGCCGAACACCAGATAAAATACCTGTGGGCCGGTGAAGGTATTGCCCTTCAGGAAATATTTCAGGATCTTAAGCCCGCTGGCCCCAAACATGATGGGGACGCCCAGGAAGAAGGAGAATTCTGCTGCCGCAGTTCTGGAACACCCCAGCACCATGGCTCCTAAAATGGTGACTCCGGAGCGGGATGTGCCCGGAACCAGAGAGAGGATCTGGCATGCGCCGATGATCAGAGCCGTCTTGGCAGAGATCTGGCCTACCTTTTGGAACTGGGGGTTGGAGCACAGATGGCTGTTTTCCAGCACAATAAACAGAACACCATAGATAATCAGCATGGCGGATATCACATAGGCATTGTGCAGATGAGCCTCCATCCAGTCATCGAACAGCAGCCCGAAGATGGCTGCCGGTATGCAGGCAATGATGATTTTGATCCACAGAGACCAGGTGGCATCCCTCTGCCTGCTGCTCTTGGAGGGGCTTAAGGGGTTCAGCTTCTGGAAATACATGACAACCACCGCCAGGATGGCCCCCAGCTGGATCACCACCGTAAACATCTCCTTATAAGCTTCAGGCTGGTTCAGCTGAATGATCTCATCCACCAGCTCCATATGGCCGGTGCTGCTGATGGGCAGCCACTCAGTGAATCCCTCCACAATCCCCAATACGATTATTTTTAAAGTTTCTATCAGACTCATAATTTTAGCTCCTTACCGCATTATTGTACGCGGTGAACGTGCGTCCAGCGTGCGTTCACCGATTCCATGCCGTATGTTGTACATTGTATGTGAATTTCTCCCCGCCTATGCCAAAGCGTGTTTATAAATTGCCGGGCAGCTGCTCAGATATTCTCTATCTGCCAGTCCACCGGCTCCAGACCGTGGCTGGTGAGATACTGGTTGGCTGCGCTGAAGGGCTTGCTGCCGAAGAAGCCGCGGAAGGCCGATAGCGGGCTGGGATGGGGTGCTTCCAGTATCATGTGGTTCTTGTTGGTCAGCATGGGCTTCTTGCTCTGGGCCGGCCTTCCCCACAGGATGAACACCATGGGGCGGTCCTGCTGGTTCAAAATGCGGATGGCGGCATCTGTAAATTCCTCCCAGCCCATATCGTGGTGGGAGTTGGCCTGATGGGCGCGGACGGTGAGCACTGTGTTCAGAAGCATCACGCCCTGGTCGGACCATTTTTTCAGATAACCGTTGTTGGGTATGTAGCAGCCCAGGTCATCGTGAAGTTCCTGGTAAATGTTGACCAGCGACGGCGGTATCTCCACGTCCGGCTTCACGGAAAAACACAGTCCATGGGCCTGGCCGTCGTTGTGGTACGGGTCCTGTCCCAGAATCACTACCTTTACCTGGGATAAAGGTGTGAACGCAAAGGCATTGAATATGTCCTCAGGGGCCGGGAAGATCTTCCTTGTCTCATACTCGTGTTTCACTGTGTTGTAAAGCTTTCTGTAATAGGGCTTTTTGAATTCCCCGCTTAAGGGTTCCAGCCAGTCATTGGTAATCGCTGCCATATGTATCTCCTTTATACAAATTATCTGTTTACAGACGGACGGAAATGCCTCTGTCCGCCAGGTATTTCTTCAAATCCCGGATCTCCAGTTCCTTATAATGGAACAGGGAGGCCGCCAGAGCCGCATCAGCCCGGCCCGCAGTCAGCGTGTCATAAAAATGTTCCTTATTACCTGCTCCTCCTGAAGCGATCACCGGCACAGACACTGCCGAGGCCACCGCAGCGGTCAGTTCATTGTCATACCCTGCCTTGGTGCCGTCACAGTCCATACTGGTCAGCAGGATCTCCCCCGCCCCCAGCTGGTCCACGGTCCTGGCCCACTCCAGGGCATCCATTCCCATGTCAACCCTGCCGCCGTTCTTGTAAATATTCCAGCCGCTGCCGTCGGCCCGGCGCTTAGCATCAATGGCCACCACCACACACTGCCGCCCGAACTTGTCAGCCGCGTCGGTAATCAGCCTGGGATTGGCGATGGCGGAGGAATTGATGGATATCTTATCAGCCCCTTCTCTTAAAAGCATGCGGAAATCCTCCACTGTGCGGATGCCTCCGCCCACAGTAAAGGGGATAAATACGGTCTCCGCCACTCTGCGCACCATATCCACCACTGTGCTGCGGTTGTCCGAGGACGCTGTTATATCCAGAAATACCAGCTCGTCGGCTCCCGCCTTATCATAGGCCGCGGCGATCTCAACCGGATCTCCCGCATCCCTCAGATTCACAAAATTAACACCCTTCACCACACGCCCGTTGTTCACATCCAGGCATGGAATAATTCTCTTTGTAAACATATTCCGGCTCCTTTTTACGTGTCCTGTTACAGGCTGATAAAATTCTTAAGGATCGACAGACCCACATCGCTGCTCTTCTCCGGATGGAACTGGCAGGCGTACACATTGCCGTGCTCCACACTGGCGTGGATCTCAGTGCTGTACCAGGTGGATGCCGCCACCATGGAGGCATCTGCTGCCTTCAGATAATAGGAGTGGACAAAATAGACGTACGCCCCATCCTCAATCCCGCGAAACAGTGAGGCACCGGGGGTGATCTTCAAAGAGTTCCAGCCCATATGTGGGATCTTCAGGCCAGGGCTGTTGGGGATCTTCAGGATTTTCCCGGGCAGCAGCCCCAGGCCCTCTGTGTCAGGACATTCCTCGCTGCTCTCAAACAGCAGCTGAAGCCCCAGGCAGATGCCCAAAAATGGGGTTCCCTGGTCCACTGTCCGGTGGATCACCTCCACAAGATCATACTGGTGCAGCTTCCCCATTGCATCTCCAAAGGAGCCGACTCCAGGCAGAATCACCCGGTCCGCTCCTAATATTACCTCTCTGTCCCTAGTTATCACCGGAGTCTCCCCCAGTGCCAGCAGAGCCTTCTCCACACTGCGCAGGTTGCCTGCATCGTAATCGATTATCGCTACCATAGGCATTTTCCTCTCTTAGATTGTGAATTCCCGCAAAATCTTGCGTGAATGGGAATTTTCTACATTTTAACACATTAACGTGCAAGAGGCAAGATAAGTTCTTTTGGCAGACGCGCTCCGGAATATATTATTACCTTCCCCGGGCTGCTGCGGCCTCTGCCAGGCCCATAACCCAGTCTGTGGAATTGGCTGCCTGGCTGATAGCCCGCTCTCCCACTTCCCTGGGAAGCTGGAAAAGGGTCTCATGGACGCGTACAAGACAGGCTTTCTGGTTGACATATGCGATCTTCTCAAAAGGCCACCGGATCACAGTGGGGCTGTCAAATCCCACCCCCAGCTCCAGCAGCAGAAGGCTGCGGTTCAGTGTCCCGGCCTGCCACTTGGTATAGGCAGCCCAACGGGGCATATAACCTTCTTCGATATAGTTTGGGGCCTGGATTGTGTTGCCTGTAAGCGGAGCGCCGCAGTGGGGGCAGATGTCATCAGGCGCCTCCCCTTCCTCCCAGATATCCTTGGTGCAGGCCTCGGGGCACTGCCGCCAGTGGATATTGCCGCAGGGGGCCACTATGCGGTCCGGGGCAAAAGGAGTGTCATAGACAGCTCCCTCCGTCAGGGTAGTCACCACATAATAATCCTTATCCGCAACCAGGCTGTAAAGCGCCCGGTATGCCCTGAGCAGCGTCTCCTGTGCAGCATCCCTGCCCAGGCTTCTCTCCCCAATAGGTCTGCCGTCCTCTCTCAACCGCCACTCCGCGCCCAGGCCGATCATCACCTTCTGTGCCTGATCCAGGCGGTCTAAAATTGTATCAAACGCCATATCTATCATCCTGTTACCTTTCCCCGCGCTTTTGCGGCCTGTCCCCGAACCGCTGCTGGCGCAGGCGCTCAAATTCATCCTCCGACAGACCGCTTTCCATCAGGCGCTGGCGGCGGCGCTCTCTTCGGCGGGCCAGATCTTCCCGTTCCCTCTTCTTCTCCCGGATTACATAAGCGGTCAGAGCTGCCCCTCCAATCACCGCCAGCAGAATGGCAGCCGGCAGGATCACTTTGGAGAATTCAAATTTGAAGCCCTTGCCTGGCTCCTGGGGATCGGCAGATACAGGGGTCTCGGACGCAGAATCTGTAGGCGGGGTCTGGGCCGCACTCTCGGCGGCGGCTACCGCTTCCCGTGAAAACAGCCAGGCGCTTCCCACCTGCCGTTCATCATAGGTGTACTGCACCTTGGCAATGGCTCCCATGGGATGATCCTCAGGCAAAGCTGTCACCAGCTCTTTATCAGCGTCTGAGAACTCAGCTCCCTTGGGCACAGTAACCGCCCCGCTCTCATCCAGATACAAATCCGAGGGGCTGTAGTTATTCTCTCCCACTGTTATTGGGTTCTCGCCACTGGTATAGGCGGTCTCGTTCTGGGCAATATTCATAGTCTGGAAATTGGCAAATCCAAACTCCAGGAGCGCCTTGGAATCAATATAATACTGGGGCTGCGTCCCCTTTAACACCACTGCGATCAGGTTCTGCCCGTCTCTGCTTGCGTAAGTTACAAGGGTATTGCCTGCCAAAGAGGTATATCCGGTCTTGCCTGCGCTGGCGCCCTTGCAGTATAGGTCGCTGGAAGTGTCTTCTGTCATCAGCAGCTTGTGTTCCATTGGGAAGGTAGCTCCATTGGGATTGTTGATGGTTGGCCCAATGGTGTACTTCTTGGCAGAATCGATCTCCATAAGCTTTGGATTGGAAAATGCTGCCCGCGCAATGCGCGCCATGTCATATGCGCTGACGTACTGATTCTCGTCATTGAGCCCAGATGGGTTGGCAAAGTTGCTCTCTTTGCACCCCAGCTGGGCGATGCGCTGGTTCATCATATCCACAAATCCGGCTCTGGAACCGGCCACATGCTCCGCCAGAGCATTGCCCGCCTGATTGCTGGACTGAAGGAGCAGCAGATAAAGGCAGTCTTCCACGCTAAGCTGGTCCCCTGTCTCTAAGTTGTATTTATTGCCGCTGCCCGACTCCACATTGTATACAGCATCCTGTGAGAAGGTAACCGTATCCGACAGGTCGGCATTTTCAATGACCACCAGCGCGGTGAGCAGCTTAGTGATGCTGGCCGGCGCATAGGGCAGATGGATCTTCTGGCCGAAAATCACAGTCTCCGAGTCATAGTCAATCACAATGCCAGCCTCCGCCAAAATTCCGGTATCGGCAGGCCAGGCAGGGCGGGCAAATGCGTTGAAACTCCATAATACACTTAAGCTGGCAGCCAGAAGCCAGCTGAAAATCCTCTTACTTTTCCGGTTCATTTTCTTTCCCCTAACGCTGGATTACTCCTGCAGGCAGTCATTCGCCAAACAGGCACACTACTGAACAGTTTACCATTTTCGACATTAATCGTCAATCGCTGGCAAGAGATTGGTTGATAGAAAATATTTTCCATAATCCATTTACCTGCGCCAAAATAAAAAAACGTCCGGCTGCGGAACTGATCGAACAGTCTCCGCCGGACGTTTGCTGCTACAGGTTCCCCCTCACCTTGTCCACCGTAATGGTGAGAAACTCCCTGACTGCGTAATGGGGCAGCAGAATGCTGGGATAGGGCGCGGCTATGGGGCACACTGGGTATGAGCCCTGCTTTTTCGCAATCTCCACTGCCCGGTAGACATGGAAATTGTTGCTCACCACGCCCACCCTGGCGTGATTGCCGCCAATGAGCCGGTAGCTGAATCTGATATTCTGGGCAGTTGTGGCGCTCTGATCCTCCTTCAGTATCCTGGAACCGGGAATACCGCGGCGGATCATCTCCCGCTCCATACACTCTGCCTCGCTGATATCTTCCCCAGCGCCCTGTCCGCCGGACACAATGGCCTTTGTCCGGGGATTCTCCTTCATGTACCGGCAGGCGCTATCAATGCGGTACTCAAGGGCATTGCTGGGGGCAGTGCCCTTGACAGCGGCTCCCAGCACGATCAGATAATCCAGATCTTTCTCCCCCTTTGCGTTAAAGCTGCCGATTACCATGACCTCCGTAAGTACAAAAGCGGTCATAAACAGCGCGCACGCCACATATACCGCTGTGCGCAGCATGTCCGGAACCCTGGCCCAGATTCCGTTAAACCAGCCCAGGCCGATACCCACGCAGACCGCCCCGGCCATCAGCCAGATCCACAGAATGGACAGCCTGAATCCTCCATACAGACCGCAAATCAGATAGTACAGGATAAAAATACTGCCTATAATCAAAAATAATTTATCTCTCAACCTGCCCTGCTCCTTCCACTGGCTTTTTCTGAATCATATCAGATTCTGCCGGGGATTTCAACTTATTTGGGCGGGCTGACGGCTGGGATGGACCTCAAATAGTTACTGTACCTCAAATACGTTTTGGCTTCTTTCTTGGCTTGGGGGCAGGGAGAAGCTCACAGGTTCTCTGCACCAGCTCAGCCAGGAAATCACGGTTCTCCAGCTCTTCTATGAGGAAGAATCTGGCGCCCTCCCTGGGTGAGACGACCTCCGCCTGGGGCATCAGGTCAAAGCCTGCCTGTGTGACCTTTAAATAGAACTGGTTGTCCTCCACCGTGCCGAAGAACTTACCGTCACAGTATATTCCGTATTCGCCAAACAGCTTCCTGTAAGTGATGGCTCCCGCTCCGCTTAGCTGGCCTGCCACATACTCCATATATTCCAAACTGGATGCCATATTGCCTCCCCTTTCCCGCAGCGCTGTGCTTACTGTTGATCCACAGCGATATACATGTGGATCTCCGCATGCTCCTCGTCGCTGTTCTGGTACTCCTCAAAGTCGGCCGTAAAGGTGCGTTTTAAATCCATCCCCCACAGTTCCTGCCAGAATTCAGCCACCGCCTTGTGCAGATCCCCCCGCACTATGAACCTGGCATAGGTTCCTGCCGGGATCTGCTTCACCACTGTTGCCTGGGGCAGATCTCCCTCCCCGGTTGCGCGGCAGCAGACTGTGATGCTGTAATCACATTTCTCATCTCCCGCATAGTCGGAGTACAGCCCGATCGCCTTGCAGTCCACCTTGCCAGGGATGGCATCATAGATGCCCTTTCCATAAAAATCGGACCACAGTCCGCCAATGATCCGGGTCATATCCTCTGCCATGTTGTTGGTTCTGGCTGTCAGTCCCACCACTTTTGCCGCTTCTAATTCTACAATCTCGTATTCCATATTGAACTCTTACCTTTCTTTGTTTTATTTAATGAATGTACCATATAAAAGACGACATCTGTCTGTCATGTTTCTCCATCTGCCGGATATATTTTTATCATTTCCCGAATGCGCCTTCCCAGATCCTGCCGGATATCTGCCGGCTCCAGCAGTTCTGCCCTGTCACCGAAGCTTAGAATCCAGGTAAACAGATTCTCCCTGTCAGTAAACCCCATGTGCATAAGCAGGCTTCCGTCCTCCAGTTCCTCATAGCACTCAGGGCCGTACTCATCGATCAGACGCCATTTCATCTCCGGGCAGAACAGGGCGGTCACATGGATCTCCGGCGGAAATACCCGCTCTGTGGAGCCGTCATATACAGGAAAGCGGCGTGGTTCATACACAGTGTCCGTCTCCGTTACATTCTGCATTCTGTTCAGCTTGAACAGGCGGTAGTCCTGCCGCTCTATGGAGTATCCCCACATATACCAGGAGGACCACTGGAAGATCAGCATGTATGGCTCCACTGCGCGGTGTCCCTCCCCGCTGGGGGCGTAATAGTCGAATTCCACCACATGGCAGCTGTCCGCCGCTCCCTGGATCAGCTCCATCTTGGGCGCCAGCTTGTCCTTGTAGTGGGAGGACAGGTCAATGGCGATCCTGCTTCCCTGGGACAGGATCAGCCCCTGCTTCACAGACAGCTTGTCCATCAGCTGCTGGTACTTGTTGGTCTTGCACACACTGTCCAGGCTCTTTAGGCCCGTCAGGATGGACTGCATCTCAGATGATGTCAGAAGCGTCCGGTCCACCCGGTAGCCGCTGGCAATGGAGATCCCGCCTTCCCGTCCCTGGGTGGTCACCAGGGGGATTCCCGCTTTACACAGGGCCTCAATATCCCTGTTTATAGTTCTTCTGGATACCTCGAACCGCTCCGCCAGATAAGGTGCCGTCACCTTGTCCTGCTGGAGCAGTATGGAAAGGATTCCAATCAAACGGTCGATCTGCATGGCTTCCTCCTCTCTGTCAGCTGTATCTGGGCTGAATATTCAGGGCCTTCATCTTGATCAGGATGAGTTCTTTCAGGTCGTCTAAAACCGCCTTATCCCGCACCTCCACCATGAGCCAGCGGGTGCCCTTAAACATCTGGGTGGACTCATATAGCTGCTGCATATAACTGGAAAATGAAGGCAGCATAAATTCAGTCTCCGCAGCCTCTTTCGGCCCAATCAGAATCATGCAGATAAAATATCCGCCGGCCGGATAAACCGTAAACAGATTCTTCCCGCTCTTCTTAAACTTCATATTCCAACCAGGCTGCATACTGCACCCACTGTATTCCATCCGGGATGGCACCGGGCAAGTATCTTCCATAAATTGTAAAAAGCTCTCCCACTGGGGATTGTTGATAAAATCTTCCAGATCACTGGAAACCGGCTGGCGGTCCCTGCCAATAAGGCCGTTCCATTCCATAATGAATTCTCCTTTTCCTTTATGCTTCCATTATGCCACGGAAAACAGGACATCTGTATGTCATCTTAAAAAATTTAAATTCCGAATTCCGGCGCATATTTTAAGATGCCGCAGACCGGGTCCGCATCCTCTGTAAGCCGGAGGGCCATAAAGTTTTCCGAAGGGACCTCAAAGGGTGCCTGGATTCCCAGCTCTTTGGCGGGAATATAGCCTTCCCGGGGATAGTATTTATCGCTTCCCAGAACAACGGAATACTCATAGCCCAGCTTCCGGGCAATTCTGTGCCCTTCCCTGATCAGCGCTGTTCCCACGCCCTTTTTCTGATTCCCCGGTCTCACGGACAGGGGCGCTAATGCAAGTACATTTTTGTCTCCCACCTCTGCTCTGGTAAACATAATATGCCCTGCTATCCGGCCTTCAATCACCGCCACCAAGGACAGTTCCGGCACAAATGCGGCGCTCTTTCTCAAGGCCGTGACCAGATCCTGCTCCGTCCCGTCACTGTGTTCAGCCTCCGCAAATGCAGACCGCACAACAGAATAGACCTCGCCGTAGTCCTGGGTGTTCTCTTGTCTGATTATCATATATTCCCCTCCGATTTTAATTACGTCTGTCACTTCAGTTACTGTGCCCCACAAAATATACGTATATGGGGCCTTTTATTGTATAGGATTCCCCAAAGGTTGTCAACACAGGGCTTAAAATGCTTGCAATGTAAATTGGGCTGTTATAAAATAAAAGCAAATTTTGCTAAAGGAGCGCGCGTCTGCGCAGGTGAGTATAATGAAGCAATCAGAAGATTTAAGGCGTTTACTGGAATCCATTGACAGGAAAAGTTACCCTTCTTATAAATCAGCCCAGGGGGTCTACAGTTTTGGCAGCTTTCTGCTGTCCATTGACCATGTTCAGGGGGACCCATTTGCCTCTCCATCCAAAGTGAGTATTACAGTCATGCATCAGAAGGCAGGCTATCCTTCGAAGCTTTTTGACCAGCCATGGAAAAAGACAGCCATGGAGGACTATCTGGTGCGGCAGTTCTCAAGGGAGATCTCCCAGTTTAATTTCAAGGCCCGCGGTTCAGGGAAAAGCGGGCTGATCGCAACCAGCAGCCCGGGTCCTGAGGTGCTCTCCAGAACAGCCTGCGAGTACACGGGGACCGGCATAACCGCCCGTTTTGAGGTTGGATTCCCAGCCAATGGGCGGACCATTAATTCCGGTGAGCTGATCAAGATCCTGTTTGATTTTCTCCCGCGGTGTGTGAAAAATGTGTTCTTTTACAGCAGCCAGGATGAGGCGCGGGTTCAGGCCGTGGCGGACCTGGCCGAGGACCAGCATTTTATCCGTGAGGAGCTAAAGCGGCTTCATCTGGTATCCTTTGTGGCCGACGGCGCTGTCCTTCCCAGGGAAAGCGGCGTGTCCAGCAGGCCCATGAAGGGCGGCGTGGCATTTTCCTCACCTGAGAGCCTGCGGGTGACCTTGGATCTTCCACACAGGGGAAAACTGACCGGTATGGGTCTTAAGGAGGGTATTACACTGATCGTGGGCGGTGGATACCACGGAAAGTCCACCCTGTTAAAAGCGCTGGAGCTGGGTGTGTACAACCACATTGCAGGGGATGGAAGGGAATATGTGATCACAGACGCCACTGCCCTTAAGCTGAGGGCTGAGGATGGCCGCAGCATCGCCAATGTGGACATTTCCCTGTTCATCAACGACCTGCCCAACCACAAGGATACCCACAGCTTCTCCACGCCGGATGCCAGTGGAAGCACTTCACAGGCCGCGGGCGTGATCGAGGGCATCGAGGCGGGGGCAAGGGTGTTCCTCATTGATGAGGACACCTCTGCCACCAACTTTATGCTGCGGGATGAGCTGATGCAGCAGATTATCAGCCGGGATAAAGAGCCTATCACCCCGTTTATTGAGCGGGCCAGGGATCTGTTTGAGCAGGCGGGAATCTCCACAGTGATGGTGGCTGGTAGCTCAGGGGCTTATTTCTATATTGCGGATACGATTATTCAGATGGACTGTTATATACCCTATGACATCACGGCGCGTACCAAAGAAGCCTGCGCGCGTTACGGAGAAGATCCCACGGGACAGGCGCCGGGATTTGCGCTTCCCAAGGAGGGAAGAAAGCTGCCTGTGAGCGGGGCTGCGCCGGGTGGACGCGGCGGCGATGACGGACGCGGCGGGCAGGATGGGCGCGGCGGTTATGGCGGGCGCAGCGGGCAGGACGGGCGCGGCGGGCAGGACGGGCGCGGTGGGC
>OKVW01001044.1_pt1 | contig 12694 bp, 10 predicted proteins | sample 1606991 | NCBI WGS metagenome assembly OKVW01 (sample SAMN03281021, study PRJEB24777) | human gut metagenome | isolation source: fecal sample PR177 from 1 month old male Malay infant, vaginal delivered...
GGATTTCGGAGCGAATACCCGCGTGCCGCCAAAAAGGGCTTCGGAAAGGTTAGAAAATGCCAGTTCTGCGTTAAGCATTCCAAACCAATGTCCTGGTCCGCCCCCTTCTCTTTCTGTACACTACCCACTGATACAAAGCGTCCTTCCTCAGCAAAACCCCAATATAATACGTATTCATAAACCACATTATTTCACGCACTCATCCACCCATGCAATAAAATTAGTTGTGCTGTCACCAGTTCTTTCTGCTGTTGTATGACCTTGATTCCATACGGTCTCAAACTCTACAGATTTTACGCCTTCGCATTGTTCTAATGCCAGTGCCAGGTTTGTCTCTACGGTCAATGCCGTGTCACCCTGCTCTATACCCGTGTGAATTCTCCAGTTCTGAGCTGGTTTTGAAGTACCATAGCCTTCATAATAATCACTGAGATAATACATTGGATTATACATATTCTGGCGATAGGAAGAGGAGTTCCCCAGAGCATCTTCTGATGACAAACCGTTACTATAGGACGCTGTATAAGATGCATCCCAGTTGCTTAGTTCAGCATACTTTTCCTGATTATCCTTTAATAATGAAGCCATTACTGAATCGAAATGCATGGCATCCTGTTCGTCATTTCCAAACAGCATATTCTCCGCCTGGCTGCAGTTCAGATCATCAAATGCCCCCACATCTTTGCTGGCTGTTTTACACTGATTTACAAATGCTTCCATACTGGTAATTTGAGCAGTGTTAGTTGCCCTGTCATAGTTGACCCATTCTTCTTCCGTATTTAAAGACGCAATATAATCCTCCACAGTCTCATAGGTTGTTCCTGCATTATCGGATGATCCTGCACCCATTTCCGGCATAGTACCATTTTCAGGCATTTCTCCATCCTGAGGCGCTTCTCCATTTTGTGGCGTCTCTCCATCTTCAGGCGCTTCTCCATCTTCCGAATTACCAGTATCACTATCTGGAATTTCTCCGTCTGCATTTCTGTTATTGCTTTCTGACTTGTCTCCTTTTGTGATTTCACCGCCTTGCGGTGGTGTCTGCCCGTCTCCGCCGGCAAATCCTCCATCCGGTCTTGTGAATCCGGCTGTTGCGGTGTAGGGGAAGGTGGTGTCACTCAGAAAATTATTCAGGGAAGTCTCCACTACAGACAGGAGATAATCGTAATAACTTCCTGCTGTATAGATTCCTGTTTCGCTCTCTTCCAGAGTTAAAGCATTCCCCTCTTTGTCTTTTAGTCCAAGCTGATTGATGTATTCTGCATATTTCACAGACATATCATCTGATAGCGCTGCCGTAAAGGTTCCATCCGCCCGGGTTCCCCCCGATGCATATTGCCCCAGATTCCATTCGTAGGCTTCATCTGCATAATCCAGACTGGTGATCGGACACCAGCACATGGAACCACAAACTGCATCGCTGATATCATTGCCATCATCGTCTTGCATAGCTGCCCCAATTTCCGTCAGATAAGGATTGTATAGCTCACTGTCTCCTGATGCACCTGCAACCGCACTTTGGGCACCTCCGCCGGACATTCCAAAAGTAAATATGCGTTCCGTATCACCCGGAAGCAGGTCTGCATTATATCGGTAATACCGAATTGCAGCCTTTAAATCCGTAACCCCCCAGGGCGCGCCTCCGCTATAGCTCAGATTTCCTGCATCATCATACCCATTATTTCTTCCCCGCATTCCGGCGTATACATAGATATAGCCGGCGGTCAGGTAATCCGATAACCCCTGATAGCTGTAGGATGAGGGTGCCTTCTGTGCCGAATAACCTGCGGTATTAATTGGAAATACAATGGGCGCAGTGTCAGCCGTGTATCCATTTACCGACTTTTCTGTATTGATGGTACAAGTATAGGTGCCATCGCTATTCTCCGTGCCATCCATATAGTCTCCGGGGACATAGATTCCCATTGTCTCATATTCATCTGCTGCCGGCATAGAACAATACCCCACCTGAATCTGCCAGTATACATGATTCTCAGCATCGTAGTTCCAGGCAGTATCCGAAAAAGCCAGGCTTTGATTATCCTGCTGGTAATCTGCCGATGAAACGGTACTCTGTTCTTTGGCCGCATCCTCTGTCGAGCTTCCTTCCGTACTTTTATCTGCTGTCCCATCACTGCATGCCACAAGGGATGCTGTTATGGACAGAACGAATCCCACCGCTAAAAATTTTCTAAATATCCTCATTTTCTTATGAAAACCTCCTTTTTTTCTCTTACATTTTTAACAGGATCTGTGAAAAAAACAAAAGAGCGCAAATCCATACAGAAGCCTGGACTTACACTCTCGTTGCTCAACTCGTTTTACAGTATATCATTTTATAAATGAAATTAATGTGAAATATCGGAGAAATAAATGTGAATTCTGCGTATAAATACCCCTGCAGCCTATACATAATATAATTATAAATTGTAAGCTGGAATTATCAGGAGGTGCACCCGGTGGATCATGTAATCCTACACTCAGATATGAATAACTTTTATGCCTCCGTAGAATGCCTGTATAACCCGGCTCTCAGAGGAAAACCCATGGCTGTGGCAGGTAACCCGGGTGAACGTCACGGCATTGTTCTGGCGAAAAGCAATGAAGCAAAAAAATACGGCATTAAAACAGGTGATCCACTTTGGATGGCAAGGCAGAAATGCCCGGATATCCTGTTTACGCCGCCCCATTACGACCGCTATATTGAGTTTTCACAGATGGCGCATGAAATATACCAGGATTATACAGACCTCGTGGAATCCTTTGGTCTGGACGAATGCTGGCTGGATGTAACAGGCACCGCCTCCCTGTTTGGTGACGGAAAGCAGATTGCCGATGATATACGGGAAAGAGTTAAATTCGAACTGGGCATTACGGCAAGTGTGGGCGTCTCCTATAATAAAATATTTGCAAAGCTTGGCAGTGATCTGAAGAAGCCGGATGCAACTACCGTCATCGGCCATGATTTCAAAGAAAAGATCTGGCATCTGCCCGTTGATTCTCTGCTATATGTAGGCAGGGCAACTTATCAGAAATTAGCAAAATGCGGCATCCGGACAATTGGAGAACTAGCTCAGGCGGATGTGCGTTTTCTGGAGCAGCTTCTGGGGAAAAATGGAATTATGCTCTGGTATTTTGCAAATGGCCATGATACATCCGCAGTAGCACACATTCATTCCCGCCGCATTATTAAGACCATAGGGAACAGTACCACCGCTCCCCGGGATCTGATATCGGATGATGAAATCAAGATTACCCTGCTGATTCTCGCTGAAAGTGTAGCGGAGCGGATGCGGGCGGAGCATTTTTATTGCCGCACCGTACAGATCAGCATTCGGGATAATGCATTATTTGCTTATGAAAGGCAGGGACGGCTGCATTCTCCTTCCTGTACTGCACAGGAAATATTTGAGAAAGCCTACGAATTATATTGTAAAAACAGACCTGCAAATCCGGTAAGAAGCCTGGGGGTAAGGGCATGTAATCTTATGCTGATGGAATTTCAGCAGCTCTCCTTTCTGGAGGAAGCGGTGAAAAGGCAGAAGCAGGAAGATCTGGAACGCTCCATAGATTCCATCAGAAAACGGTTTGGACATTTTGCCGTTCAAAGAGGAATCATGCTGACAGATAAGATTTTATCCAACCTGGATCCGGTGGCGGAACACACCATCTATCCGGAATCGTTCCTGAAAAGCAAGTAAATGAGGAGATCTATGACAAGGAAAATATTTGTAGAAGTAACTGCCCGCTTTGGAACTGACGGTACAATTACACCGCTGAATATCCTGTGGGAAGATGGGCATATATATACCATCGACAAAATCATTGATATCCGGCGTGCTGCGTCACTGAAAGCCGGAGGCCAGGGGATGCGCTATACCGTATCCATCGGCGGCCGCAATGCCTATCTGTTTTACGAAAATCCAAATTGGTTTGTGGAGGGAAAATTTTAATGTGTGGAAGATATAGTTTATTTACGGAAGAGGACAACCGGGAGATAATGAGAATTGTGCAGAATATCACTACCAGATACCCGGAAAATAATATGAAACGGGGTGAAATATTTCCTACAAATACAGTACCTGTATTAAAAGCAGAAAACAGTCAGATCGCGGCTGACCTCTCCGTTTGGGGCTTTCCCAACTTCCGAACAAAGGGCGTCATTATCAATGCCCGGTCTGAAACGGCTGACGAAAAAAGAACCTTTCGGGAAAGTCTCCATTCCAGAAGATGTGTAATACCAAGCACAGGCTTCTATGAATGGTCCCAGGATGGCACCAAAACGAAATACCGGTTTACCCTGCCCGGGCAGAATACCCTTTATATGGCTGGTATCTTCAACGAGTTTAAAGGAGAGCCGCGATTTGTCATTTTGACTACCGAAGCAAATAATTCCATGGCGGACATTCATAACCGCATGCCAGTAATTCTCCCCAGGGATAAAATAGAGGACTGGATTTTAACAGAAGAATTCGCGGTCCCCTATCTGCATGCAGTGATGCCGCCTTTAGACAGGGCACCGGATGAAAGGGTGACTGCGGGAAAATAAAGTGTAATTCGGAATCCTTCACCATAGTTTTTTGCAATTTCCACCCTTCCATGATGCACTTCCATAACCTGACGCACAATTAATAAACCCAGACCATGGCGCTGGGTCTTCAGGTTGCTGTCACAGAGCATGTAATGAGGGGTCTTTGCCAGATAATCATATCGATCAGCCGTAATTCCTTTCCCGTTATCGGTTACGCTGATGCAAATTTCGGACTCCCCGCAGAATACATGGATTTGAATCCCACACCCCTTGGGATTGTGGATTATTGCATTATTAATTAAATTTCCCATGGCTCTGTCAAGTAATTCTGCATCCCCGTTCAGGCAGACTTCTTCCCCTATTTCTTCAAATGTGAAGTCAACAGCGTAGTTGTCCGGTATTCCATCATTCAGGTACCCTGCCATTATTTTTCGAAGCATAGGAACCGGATGCAGCAACACCAGTTTGGAGGGCTGCATGTTATATTCCAGCTTAGATGCCAGATTCAGATCATTTACCAGCTGCCGGATACGTGTGCTGTTCTTAGAAATGACAGACGCCCATCCCCTCTCTTTCTCTGCTAATCCTGGCGCATCTTCCAGCTTCCGTGCATATCCCATAATCAGAGAAAGAGGGGTCCGGATATCGTGGGAGACACCTGCGATCCAGTTTGCCCGGGCAGTCTCTTTCTTTTTCAGCGCCCTGTCTTTTTCCTGCATCACCGCAGATACTTCATTAATACTCCTGGCAACTGATTCCAAAACCCCAGTTTCCGGTATAAGCTCTGATTTTCCCCGGGGAAGTTCCTCGATTTGATTTACCAGCGGCGTGATGGAGCGCTGCAGTTTTTTATTGGTTACATAATAGACCCCAAAGAGAATTAAAAAATCTCCCGCTGCCATAATCAAAGCAGCCAACGGTACTTTTTGAACCATCTGAACAGGCAGGTAATTGGAAATCTTCATGTAGCTGTTCTTAGGATAGCCCAGTACTAAGAGATGATCTCCCATAACCTGTGTGAATACCGGATAATCCTTCAAGTGGTCCTTTGCAAACAAAGCGATGTCCGCCAGAGAATACTGCAGGGGAATTTCAGACGGAAGACCGCTGCTCCATATGACTTTGCCTACAGGATCAATTACCATCCCCCAGATTCCGTGTTTCTTCAGATATTCCTGATCATTTTCCGGGACGGTACCCCCTTGATCTGACAAGATCAGACCGCTTGATATCCTCTCCAATACCGGAACGGGTGCCGCTTCATTGGCTGCATGATAATCTTTCATAATGAAGAAAAAATAGATACCTGCATTTAGCAAGAGTATGATTGGAATTATCAGGCAGAGAATCAGAAAAAATCGTTTGAATATCTTCGTAATTCCTTTCATGTTTACCTCCTGTCCTGCACAATTAATTTATATCCCAGTCCTTTAACCGTTAACAGAGATTCCGGCTTTGAGGGAACCCGCTCAATTTTTTCCCGGATCCGTCTAATGTGAGCAATCAGTGGCTTTTCATAGCCAAAGATATTATCTCCCCAGGCAGCTTCGCAGAGCGCATCGATGGTCAGAATGCGGTTTGCATTTAGAACAAGCGCTTTTAGAATCTCATATTCCTTTGCTGTGAGGGCAATATGTTCCCCCTCCTTAACCACCTCTGCCTTCTGAAAATCAATGCTGCAGCCTGCCAGATTTACCAGGGGATTCTCCGACTTGTAACAGCGGCGCAGCATGGCTCTTATTTTCAGTAAGAAAGCCTCCGGCAGAAAGGGCTTTAGAATATAATCATCTGCCCCCAGGCTCAAACCTCTGATCTGATCCTGGTCTTCACTCTTTGCTGTAAGGAAAATCACCGGTATATGAAAACGTTTCATAATTACTTCCGCAATCTCATAACCATCCCCGTCAGGCAGCATGATATCCAAAATAGCCAGATCCGGTGAAATATGCTCCACCAGCTCTAAGGCAGTCCGAACAGTAGTTGCCGCAGATATATTTATATATCCGTCTTCCTTCATAATCATCTGCAGAAACTCCAATAATTCCGGTTCATCGTCCACCAGTAAAATTTGCTTTGTATTTAAATAAGTATCGTCCATATCCCCACTCCTTTTCTTATCTGCATTATACTATATTATTTCAAAAAAAACGCAAAACGAAGGAAAAAGTAATCTAAAAGTAATCCTGAGAGAATCCTGGCGTCATTCTGTGTTGCTATACTGAAATTAATCAACAGGAAAGGAGCACTACAATATGAACAACTACATCATTGAAACAAAAGAACTGACGAAACGCTACAAAGATTTTACATCCCTGACAAACTTAAACCTCCATGTAAAAAGAGGAAGTATCTACGGCTTCTTAGGTCCCAATGGGGCCGGGAAATCTACCACTATGAAGATACTGTTAGGACTTACCAAACCCACCGGTGGAAACTTTATGATCAATGGAAAAATGTTTCCAAAGGACCGGGCAGCAATCCTGAAAGATATCGGTTCCATGATCGAATCACCATCCTTCTATGCCAACCTGACCGGGGAAGAAAATCTGGAACTGATCCGCCTCGTGCTGCATCTCCCCAGACGGTCCGTTGCGGATGCACTGGAACTGGTGAACCTCACCGAGTTTAAGGACCGTCCCGCCAAAAAATATTCTCTGGGGATGAAACAGCGTCTGGGGATTGCATCAGCTCTGATTGGACATCCTCCCATTTTAATTCTGGATGAGCCTACAAACGGATTAGACCCGGTTGGTATCCACGAAATCCGATCCTTGATCCGCTCCCTCCCCCGTAAGCTGGGCTGCACCATTTTAATTTCTTCACATTTGCTATCCGAAATAGAGCTTGTGGCGGATGACATCGGTATTCTGAATCACGGGCATCTGCTATTTGAAGGAGGTCTGGAAGATTTACGAAAACAGGCATTTCAGAACGGTTATGCGGCAGACAACCTAGAAGAAATGTTCCTGGAAATGATCGACGAAGATAACCAGATACGAAAGGGGCGGCATTGATGGGAAGGAACATAATCGCTATTGAAAAAAGGAAGCTGAAACGGACCTGCTATTTTTTAATCATGCTGTCCGCCGGATTCATAGGCGGCGGATATGCATTTGCCTTCTTCACAGTTCAAAAAGATGTGATACTGCATCTGCCTCTGGATCCGGCAGCGGGACTGCTCACCCAGTCCTATGGTCTGATTTCCCTGGTGAATTTATTTGCTGTTATCGTCGGCGCCTGTACATTATTCCATACAGAGTATGCTTCCGAAGGCATAAAGAAGATGGCAGCTCTGCCCGTTAGTATCATGCACATCTATACCGGAAAAACCGTGATTTATCTTTTTACGATATTCACTGCCCTTATCATAGAAACTGCCGGTCTGATTCTGACAGCGCAATTCTTTCTTCCGGCTGAGACAAATGCTGTTGGGCAGATTGTTTTGTTTATGGGTAGCGTATTCCTCCTGACTGTACCTGGTGCACTGCTGATGCTTCTTATATCAGCATTAAACAGCAATATGTGGATCACCATTGGAGTTGGTGTTGCCGGACTTTTCAGTGCCCTGGGTTATGGGGCACTGGGCGGAAATACTGCATTTTTAATCAACCCTTTTTCACTGATTATATATCCGGCAGTCCATATGGATGGTTATATACCAGGCTGGATCATAGGAATTGCCATAGCGGAAAGTGCCGTGATCTTGATCATATCAACGATTTTACTGAAACGAAAGGAGTGGGTCTAAATGAAATTTACGGATTTAATGAAAATAGAATTTATGAAAATCAGGTGTTCCAAAATTATACTAATCTTGATGATACCTGCGTTATTGGTCATTATTACGGGCATGGCATCCATATCCGCCTATATTGGTCAACAGCCCGGTCATGCCTGGGAAATGATGTTTGTGCAGAGTTCTCTGATGTACGGCTATTACTTAATGCCCTTAAGCCTGGTGGTGATTTGTACCATGATGCTGCAGAGGGAATATGGGGGAAGAGGCATCATTAAAACACTTACCCTGCCAATCAATCCCCAAAAAGTCTCTCTGGCTAAAATGACTATGATCTTAATCCTGCTGTTTACAGAACTTCTCCTGTACTTTCTGCTTTTTATAGCTGCCGGAATCATAACTGGACTGGCTGCAGGCATTGAAATAGCTACCCCCATAGGATATCTGGGGATCTGGTGTATCAAACTGTTTTTGTCAGCAGTTCCAATGGCAGCAGTGTTCTGGCTCTTGTGCGTCTCTCTGGTAAAACCAATCCTGACACTTGCCGCAAGTCTGGTTTTGATCCTGCCGGGAATCTTAATTTCCAACATTCCCGTTATAAAGCTTCTCTACCCATTTAATTATCCGGGTGTTTTGGTTACTGAAGAATTAGGCAGGCTCTCCGGAAGCTTTGACAGCGAAAATATGTTTATAATTTCATTAGCGGGCGTATTGATTACAGTAATTGCTGTCTGCATTTCCGGGAAGAAATTTGGGAGGGGTGCAGTGGAATGAAAAAACACCTGAACATATCGTAAATTACTCTCCCATAAATTAGTTTTAAGCCTAACTTATGGGAGCAGTAATGTTGTATGATCAGGTGATAGCAACTTTTCTATTTATTTTATTTTCACTGACTTTATTACAGAATAGTTACTGTAAATCTTCTTTTTATCTACCGTTTTGTATGACTTTAGTTTGAAATAATACCTCTTGCCTTTTTTTAATTTTGTCTTTGTATAAGAGGTTAAGCTACTCTTATTAATTTTTTTAACTAACTTGTATCCAGATGATTTTCTTACAGACATATACAGCTGATATCCAGAAGAACCATCCACTTTCTTCCACTTTATAACTGCCTTTTTAGATGACATGCTTCTGGTTTGAATTATTTTAGGTGTGGAGGGCTTGGTAGCAGACTTTACGATAACTGCATCTCCATAAACTTTTTTATTGTTGATATTCTGATAAGCCGCTATTTTAAATGTATATGCCGTTCCAGATTTAAGTTTTGAGCCGCTATTTCCATTTATCTTCGATACGATATAGGAAACGGCACTGCTTTTTACATTTTGAATTTCACGATATTTTTTTAACTTACTGTCGTAACGATAAATTGTATATCCCGAAATACCTCCTTGCTTTGTCCAGGACAACTTTATAGCATTTAGTGATTGTTTAACTTTAACTCCTTTAACCCTGGCTGGCACCACAGAAACCGGGGGCGTTACTACTTCATTAACCACTACCTGACAAGAATCACTGACATTTCCTGCCCTTGCAGTAATTATTGCTTTTCCTGCTTTTACTGCAGTCAGAATTCCGTTGTTTACGGAAACAACAGACGTATCTGACGAAGACCATATCACATTATCATCTGTATTTGCTGGACTTACAGTTGCTTTTAACATTGTATTACTACCTTTTACCAAAGTAATATTTTTTTTATCCAAAGTTAGTTTAACTGCATATTCATACAGCTTTTGAAAAGGGATATTGTGGGTCATCGCATAGCGTTCTGCACAAGTGTCCGCATATCCGTAAATAGTTACATTTGGACAATAAGCAAAAGGTGGCTCCCCGCTATAACTCCTCGTAAAATGATCATCATAATTATCTGAAATAACATCAACACTTCTGGGTATCACGACCTTCCTCAAATTTTCGCAACCAAGAAAAGTAGACGGCTGAATTTCTTTTACCCCTTCCGGAATTACAACCTCTTTTAACTGTCGGCAAATTGAAAATGCAGCCATACCAATTTCTGTGAGCCCTTTGTTTAATGTCACTTTTTCCAGATTAGCATATCCAAAAAATGCACTCTCGCCTATCTTAGGCACTCCAGCTGGAATCACAACCTCCCGCACCATGGTACCCTTTTTCAGATTTTTAACCACCTTTAACTTTGGTGAAAAATAAATCTTTCTGACAGCTTCTCCTATATTAATGAAACCAGGGATTGTCTCAACTGTATCCGGCATTTTATAAACTTCACTTTTCTTCAAAGCGGGATATGCAATGAGTTTCTTCATCAGTCTGTCATACAATACTCCTTCATGGTCTATGTATGCTATGTTGCCATCTGCCACATGAAAGGCTGACACGCTATCCATCAACGTTAAAAATGCATCTGCTTTTATCTCTTTTACCGTGGCAGGTATCTCTAATACTCCGCCGTTATATTTAATATCTGCAAAAGAGTTCAAGATCTCTACACTGGGAGTTAAAATCAGTTTATCTACTTCCGATAACCGGACACTGAGATCTACTGTCCTCTGGCATAACTCCAAAGTACCTATCTTTGTACTATTTAGTACCCAATTTCCAGTTTTCTGCACAGTTTCCGGTATTGCTAATTTTTTAATTACTGCATATCCAAAACCATAACTTCGAATATTTTGAACACTTGCTGGTATTTTTATTTCTTCTAGCTCACATCCGTAAAAAGCATTTCCCTCTATTGCTTCAACACCACTCATCACACTGTAAATACCATCGGTTTTGCCGATTGGAACTCTCCATAAAACTGTCTTATCCTTATTGTATAAAACACCATCATCACTAGAATAATAGGGATTGTCTTCAGAAACCTCTATCCACTGTAATTTATTTGCCCATGGAAAAATCTTATAACCATCAAATGTACCACTATGTATATCTCTTACTGTCTTTGGAATAGTTATTCTTGTAACTTCGGAATCTGTAGGCAAGATGGAGCCATACATTACTTCGGATGCCAAAATTGTCACTGGCTTACCCTCAATCTTTTCTGGTATTACCAAATCATTTTCTGTTCCTGTATACTCTAAAATCTGAATTGCGTCCGTTCCGTCTTCATTTTGTGTTACTTGGTATTGAAAATCACTTGCTGGGGCAGTCTTCTGTTCTTCTGAAAAATCTGTAGTTCCATCCTCTATTTCTAGTGGAAATTGTTCACCATCACTGATATCTCCAGGTTTTAGCGTTTTTTCCTCTTTCTCAGTATTGGCATCTTCCGTAATTTCTTCATACCGATCTTCTTCTGTGATAGATTCCTGTACCCCAAAATCTAAATGTTCGGTAATAACAGTCTGTTCAGTTTCCGCCAAATTACCCTGCGTTTCATGTGCAAAAACTGACATTACGGGTGAAACTGCCAAAACTACACTTAGTATAAAACTAAAAATACATTTCCTCTTTTTCATTTCTAACTCCTCCCTTTTTCATATGCAATAAATATAATGCACTCTTTTATTTGTTTAAACTTCACCTCTCATTTTTATTTTACTGATTTACTAAAATTCTACAACCTGTGTCAAGATTTGTGGTCAACTTTTTTTGTTTCTTCCAATATGTTTTTCAAAAATCTCAACATCTCTTCCTTTGACATTACAAAATCACTTTTATGTAAATATTCCGCAAAATGTACAAATGATTCCGACAAACTTCTTTCATTAATGGTAAATGTACCCCATGTACCATTTTTCTTTTTAAAACAACAGCTTACAACTTCATTATGAAATATGGACATATAAAAATCTCTTTGCATATGCAGCAACTGCGAATTAATCAGATATCCATGAAAAGTCCCCTCTAAAATAGACTGGTATAACTTACATATCATTTTCCAATGAAATTCAGGAGATATATCTTCATAATACTGTTCTGTCAAGTCTACCATATGTCCGTTTACCAACAAGTCTCTGATCCCTTCCTTAGAGAAAAAGCTATGTAGCGAATCAATAGGACATATGGACTCTCCCTGGACAAGATTATCTTCTAAAGATTTACGAATTTCTAAATTATTTTCAATATCTTTTTTTAAAAATCTGATTAGTTCTTTTGGATCTAATAAATTTCCCAGGCAGGGTTGAGTACTGATTGTATAATTCGTACCAGGACCTTTTTTTATAGAACCCTGCCTTTCACAAATATCATTAATATTGGGATTAAAAAGTATAAGTGGCATTGTTTTGCATTTATAAGATTCAAAAATACCATAAAACATTTCTACAATAGATGCCTCACTGAGATATAATCCATATTCCAGATCAGCTGTAAATTGAAGTACAGCATATTCGGTACAAATCACATAAGGGAATAGATTTATATTATGAAAGTGTGAATTAATATTTGCATAATAATAGTAAATCTGATACTCACAATCCGCAATGAACAAAGGTGCAAGC
>OKVW01001046.1_pt1 | contig 12682 bp, 12 predicted proteins | sample 1606991 | NCBI WGS metagenome assembly OKVW01 (sample SAMN03281021, study PRJEB24777) | human gut metagenome | isolation source: fecal sample PR177 from 1 month old male Malay infant, vaginal delivered...
GCCAGGGACGATGTCCTCCACTGCCGGATTTACATCCCCGATGTGGCATACTGGCCGGAGCTGAACCAAGTGTACGGAGAATTTTTCGGAGATCATAAGCCCGCCCGTGTTGTGGTGCCCACCAATCAACTGTATAATGGATGTCTGGTAGAGGTAGAAGCCATTGCAGCATGCAGAAAGGAATAACGCTTATGAATTACAGAGAACTTGATACGCCCGCACTGATCATTGACAGGGAGATTATGATGGACAACCTGCGCTTTATGCAGGATTACGCCAACCGCAAGGGGGTCGCCTTAAGGCCCCACACCAAGACACACAAGACACCCCGCCTGGCCCTGATTCAGGAGGAGCTGGGGGCAAAGGGCATCACAGTGGCCAAGGTGGGCGAGGCGGAGGTCATGGCTGCCGCCGGGCTGAAGGACATTTTCATCGCCAATGAGATCGTGGGGGATGCCAAGCTGGCCAGGATCAGGAAGCTGGCTGAGACTGTGGACATCACCTTTGGCCTGGACTCAATCCGGCAGGCAGAGCTTGTGGATCAGGCATTTGCGGGGGCGGATAAGCCGGCCGTGGTGCTGATTGAGATCGAGGTGGGGGAGGAGCGCTCCGGGGTCATTGAGGAGAAGGATTACATAGAGCTGCTGCGGTATCTGAGGACCTGCGGCAATATCCGGCTGAAAGGCATATTCTCCCATGACGGCAACTCCTACCAGGCAGAGGACATCCAGGCCTGCCGTGAGATCCATCTGACAGCCCAGCGGCGCACCCTGGACTTCGCCCGTCTGGCCAGGGAGGAGGGAATGACCCTTGAGACGGTGAGCATCGGCTCCACGCCGTCTATGATGCATGACTTCCCCATACTGGAGGGAGTGACTGAGATCCGCCCAGGGACCTACATTTTCATGGATGCCTCCCAGGCCAACGCCTATGGCAGTCTGGACCGCAACGCGGCCACGGTTCTGACCACTGTCATCAGCCGTCCCACGCCGGAGCGGGTGATCACGGACGTGGGGGCCAAGGGCATCACGGCCCAGACCAGAAGCCAGGGCTTCTGCGCCACCAGGGGACTGGGTCTGATCAAAGGCTGGAAGGATGTTGAGATCTTCGACGTGTACGATGAGCATGCGATTATTTACAACAGGGAATTCCGGGATGGGGTGAAGGTAGGGGACAAGGTGGAGATCATTCCCAACCATATCTGCCCTGTGGTCAACCTTCATGAGAAGGCGTATCTGGTATCAGGCGGGGAAGTGGTGGAGGTGCTGGATGTGGAGTGCCGCGGGAAACTTCAATAAATCAACTGAAAAGGTGGTGAGATAATGAAACACATAAAAGTCGCTATGCTGCAGACCAAGGTTCATGCAGACAAAATGAAGAATATCCAGCAGGCCGACGCTCTCATTGGCAGTCTGGCCCAGGAGCAGCCGGATCTTATAACCCTTCCGGAGATGTTCTGCTGTCCCTATCAGACCTTCAACTTCCCGGTCTACGCCGAGCCTCAGGGCGGCGAAGTCTGGAAGGCCTGCTCAGAGCTGGCGAAAAAGTACAATGTGTACCTGTCCGCCGGTTCTGTGCCGGAGGTGGATGAGCAGGGGCGCATCTACAACACAGCATATGTCTTTGACCGGGAGGGCCGGCAGATCGCGCGCCACAGAAAAGCCCACCTCTTTGACATCGATGTAAAGGGCGGACAGTGCTTCAAGGAGTCGGACACCCTGACCCCTGGGGAAGAGGTCACTGTGTTTGACACGGAGTTTGGGAAAATGGGCCTTTGTATATGCTATGACTTCCGTTTTCCGGAGCTGGCCCGCCTGATGGTGGCAGAGGGTGCGAAGGTTATTCTGGTGCCGGCGGCATTTAACATGACCACAGGACCGGCCCACTGGGAGATCCTGTTCCGCTGCAGGGCCATGGACAATCAGGCATATGTGCTGGGCACGGCGCCTGCCAGGGACCCATCCTCAGGTTATTCCTCCTGGGGGCACACCATGGCGGTATCTCCCTGGGGTGACATACTGGGACAGCTTGAAGAAAAAGAGGGGATTTTAATCCGGACCCTGGAACTGGGGCGGGTGGAAGAGGTCCGCGGGCAGCTTCCTCTGCTGAAGCACCGCAGGACGGACATGTACCGGCTGGAAGAAATCTGACAGCCGGATGGGGGATTGAAAAGTAGGAGGTTACGATATGTCAAATACAAGCAAGATAGAGACGTTAGATCCCGGCCTGAGTACCAGGGACGGAAGATGGCCTGTGTTCATCAGGCTGTTTGCGGTACTGATAGGAGCCAGCGTGCTGGCGGAGCTGATCGGCACGGTGTCCATTCCTCTGGGCCCCATCGGCAAGATCAGCATTATTCCCATGATCTTTGCCATGGTGATCGCCGTGGCCGTGACGCCGGATGCCCTGGGGCGCGTGATCCGGCCTGTGAAAAAGCTGTGCAGTGAGAAGGAGGTTCACCTCAGCGAAAATGTAATCATGCTGATGCTGCTGATACTGGGCGTGAAGCTGGGCACCAGCGCGGGGCCTAATATTGTAAAAATCATCCAGGCAGGCCCGGCCCTGGTCTTTCAGGAGTTCGGCAACCTGGGAACCATGCTGATCGGCCTTCCCTTTGCCATGATCCTGGGCATGCGCCGGGAGGCTGTGGGCGCCACCGTCAGCATCTGCCGTGAGCCGACCCTGGGACTGATCAGTGAGAAATACGGAATCAACTCCCCTGAAGGCCTGGGCGTTATGGGCACCTACATGGTGGGCAACCTGTTCGGAACCATATTCTTCGGCCTGATGGCCTCCCTGGCGGCCAACACGGGAATCCATCCCTACGCCCTGGCCATGGCCTGCGGCATGGGCTCAGGCTCCATGATGACAGCGGCCAGCACGTCCCTGGCAGAGACGATCCCTGCCATGAAGGATGAGATTCTGGCCTATGCGGCCACCTCCAATATTATGACAAATGTAACCGGCCTGTATATGGAATGCTTTATCGCGATCCCGCTGGCCAACAAGCTGTACAAGGTGTTCAGCAAAATGCTGCACCGCAAAGAAGCGTAAGGGGAGGGAGAATATATGTCAGCAAAGCTTGAAAATACGTTGAACCAGTTAAAGGTATTGATATTGTGCGGCATCGCGGTGCTGGTGACCCAGGCCGTGAACCTGAAGGGCGCCCTGGAGATGGGCCCGGCTGCACTGGGGATGGTGATCATCATTCTGGTGTCCGTTGTCTCCCTGAAGATCAAGGAGGTGCTTCCTCTGCAGATTCCGGCATTTGCCTGGGCTTCCCTGCTGTCCCTGATCTTGACCACCCCCTGGAGTCCTGTGCAGGGCCTGATCCTGGATCTGACCAAACAGATCTCCGCAGGGCAGATCGGAACCGTGATTCTGGCCATTGCAGGCGTGTCCATCGGCTGCAAGCTGGACGACATCAAGAAACTGAGCTGGAAGATAATACTTACCGCGTTTATCGTGTTCGTGGGAACCTTCTTCGGCTCTGCCCTGGTATCAGAGCTGATATTAAAGGCGCAGGGCATCATTTAGGAAAGGCAGGTACAGGCAGGTGAATATCCAGGAGATGAAGCAGAGGGCCATACAGGCCGTGGATGACAGGCGGGATGTATATCTGGCTTTGGGAAAGAAAATCTATGAGAACCCGGAGACTGGCTACAGGGAGGTAAAGACCACCAAAACCCTGGCAGATGCGCTGGAAGGGCTGGGGTTTGAGACGGAGCGTGGGATCGCTGTCACCGGCTGCCGCGCCAGGGCCAACGCTGACAAGAAAGGTCCCAAGGTGGTGGTGATGGGGGAGCTGGATTCGGTGATCTGCACGGACCATCCGGACTGCGACCGGGACACGGGTGCGGTTCACGCCTGCGGCCACAACATACAGACCACAGTGATGTACGGGGTGGCGGACGCGCTGGTCCACGCGGGAATCCTGGGGGAACTGGACGGCAGAGTGGACTTCATGGCAGTTCCTGCAGAGGAATATATTGAGATGGACTACCGTGAAAGCCTGAAAAAGGAGGGGAAGCTCCACTATTTCAGCGGGAAGGCGGAGCTGGCCTTCAGGGGCGCATTTGATGATGTGGACATGTGCATGATGGTACATAACTTCCCCATCAGCCAGGACGGCTACCGTCTGGCGCCCAGGAACACAGGCAACGGCTTTGTGGGCAAGAATACCGTATTTATCGGGAAGCAGGCCCACGCGGGGGCCGCTCCCTGGGACGGTATCAATGCCTTAAACATGGCCAGCCTGGCCATGACCGCCATGGCTTACCAGCGGGAGACCTTCAAGGAGGAGGACACGGTGCGGGTGCACCAGATCATCAACAAGGGCGGGGATATTGTCAATGCGGTGCCCGCCCAGGTGCGGCTGGAGACCACAGTGCGGGCAGGCAATTTAAAGGCTCTTAAAGAGACAAATGATAAGATCAACCGCTGCATCGAGGGCGCGGCCATCGCAGTGGGCGGCAGGGCCGTGGTCTCCGATATGCCGGGCCAGATGCCGCTGATGGCGGATCTGAACCTTGCACGCTGCTTTGAGGAGAATGCTCTGGCGTTCTATCAGAAAGAAGAGATTCTTCCCTGCTTAAAGAGCACGGCGTCCTTTGACATGGGGGACCTGTCCCTGTTTATGCCGGTGCTGCACGGCATCACATCAGGCATAGAGGGCGGACTCCATTCCCCGGATTACCGCATTGTAAGCCAGGACGACGCTTATATCACGCCCATTAAGATCATGGCGTGCACCCTCATTGACCTTCTGGCAGACGGAGCCGCCAGGGCGGAGAACGTGAAGCAGCAGTTCCGTCCGGTTATGACAAAGGAGGAGTATCTGGATTATTTAAAGGAGACGGAGCAGACCCATACATACGGCGTGTAACGCTGTTTAAAAGGAACCCTGTGGCGGGAGTACAGTAAATGAACTGACCCGCAGACAGGGTTCCTTCTATAATAATGGAGCAATTGGGAGAGGGTGCCTCTTATGCCTGAGTTCCCCTGTTCCCATCATTTTTTTTGATCTCATCCAGGTAGCTGTATACCGTTACCTTCGAGATCTTCATCCGCTCAGCCACCTTGTCCAGGGTGCCCTTGATGGTGAAAATCTCCTTGTCATTCATGAAACGGATCAGGGCAATCTTCTGGTCGCGGCTCATGGAGTCCACCTCCTGGTCGCCTATGGTCTTGTCGATGATGTCGTCCACAATCTCCCGGATGCTGGAGATCACCTCCACCTCCCCGGCGGGCTGTGTGATGGAATCCGGCATCCCCAGCAGTCCGCCAAGGCTGTCCATAAACTGGGTGATGCGGGTCAGGTCGATATTGACGCACAGGGCGCCGATGACCTTGCCGCCCAGATCGCGGATCAGGGCAGTGGAGGACTTGATCTTCTTGCCGTCCTTGCCCTCCATGATGTAGTTGGCACAGCAGTCATTGTTGAACTTGCGGGACAGCAGCACTTCCTTCACAAAATATTCGGTAAAGCTCTCGCCCACAGTCCTGTTGGTTACCACGTTGTTTTCCGTGTATACCACAGAATTCTGGGGTTTGGAAAAATCATGGATAATCACCTCGCAGTGGGAGCCGAAGGTGTTGGATATCAGTTTGGCTACAGGGATGTAATTCTCTAAAATTGGGTTCATACACTTCTCCTTGCATGGGATTCTCACGGCTTGGGCAAATGCCCGGCAGCCCAGTCCGTGTTAAGAATGTTCTACGTAACAGTATATAGAAAAAATTTTATGATTTCAACTGAAATTGACAGAAACGGTAAATTATTTTACAATATACATAGAAAAAATTATGGAGGAATTGGGATGACAGAGAAGTGCGTGGCAGTGATCGGATACGGAGCGTTGGGGAAAATACTGGTGCAGGGCATACAGGAGAAGCTGAAAGGGCTGTACCGGCTGGCAGGCGTGTGGGAACAGCAGCCCGAGGCCGCGGAGGCGGCCAGGAAAACGGGAATCAAGGTTTACGCTTCCTTTGAGGAGCTGGTGGAGGAGCGGCCGGACTATGTGGTGGAAATTGCCAGCAAGGAGGCGGTGGAGACCTGCGGGGAGCGGATTCTGGCCAATGGGATGGACCTGGTGGTCACCTCCGTGGGGGCCTTGGCTGACAGCGGGCTTTATGACAGGCTTCGCCTGGCCGCAGAGGCAGGAGGACAGAAAGTCTATGTGACCTCCGGGGCTGTGGGCGGCTTTGACGTGCTTCAGACCATTGAGGCCATGGGCGGCGCCAGGGGGCGGATTGAGAATTTCAAAGCCCCGGACAGCTTGAACGGCGCCCCGTACCTGGAGGGACGGAGCCTGTCTGAGGAGGTGCCGGAGCGTGTGTTTACGGGCACCGCCAGGGAGGCCATCAAGGGATTCCCTAAAAATGTAAATGTAGCTGTGGCTTCAGCCATTGCCAGCGTGGGTGTGGACCAGATGGAGGTAATCATTGAGAGCAGGCCCGGGCTGGCGGACAATATACACAAGATCACAGTGGAAAACGACAGCGTGCGTGCCGTTGTGGAGATCTCCTCCAAGCCGGATGAGAGCAATCCCAAGTCCAGCGTTATGACCGCCTGGAGCGTGGTGGCCTTGCTGCGGAATCTGGCGGGGGCGGTGCAGTTGTTTTAAAGAAAGATAAAAACTCCTTTACAGACTGGATTCTCAGCAGCTGTAAAGGAGTTTTTTGTTGGCCCGGTTACCCCACACTTTTCCGAATTACATTAAATTCAAATTTCTCGCTGATAAAATAGCTGTCTGAATAGAGTACAGGTATTCCTTTGGCAGAATAATGGATCTGCTGTAAAAGTAAGAGCGCGGAGGGTTCCGAAAGTGACAACTTGTTCTGAACCTTTGGCGTGCTGATCACTGCATGAATCGTACAGTCGCAGAATGTGATCTTTTGGCCGGACTTTTCCAGGAAAACCAACAGGGATTCATGATAGTCCTCTTTAAACTGCGCCATCATATCCTCATGATAAGGGAGATAGTCCTCCACATAAACGACGGGTTCATCATCGGCCGTCCGGACGCGCTCAATATAGAGGACATCCTCTGAAGGCTGTAAATGCAGATGATTGGCGATTCGTTTTGTCGCTTCTTCACGGCTGTAAAGTATGCTTTTTGTACCGGCCTTGTATCCATGGCTCTGGATGATTGTAGTGGCGCTTTCCAGTAAGGAGATATTATATTTAATGTTTTTCGTATCGCGGATTATAAATGTCCCCACACCGTGCCGGGATGTGACATATCCATCATTTTCCAGGGATCGGATCGCTTCGCGGATAGTATTGCGGCTCACACCAAGCCTCTCTGAGAGATCCTGCTCAGAAGGAAGTTTTTCCATAAATTCAGAATTGGTGTTAATTATTTCTAAAATGGCATCTCTTGCCTGCGCATATAAACTTCGATTAGATAGTTTCATAGGTTACACCTCCATATAGGTTTAAATACTAATTAAAACCCCCTTCATATAAGTCTATAGTCAGTATCCATATTTGTCAAGCTATTCCATTCTGGATATATGATGGCAGTCGTGTGTTATATAGCAAGTATTGTACAAAATTAATAATAAAAAGTAATAATATAAAAAGGTATTGACATAATAGCACAATAATAGTATTCTTGTTGTAGGACGACCGTCTACAGACGACATAGATTTAAATGGATTAGTATGAGGAGGTATTTTTAGTGAAGTTTGATGTTTCGTTGATACCCGATGATGTAAAGGATGGCGAACACAGCGTATGTATTCTGATTGATGTTTTACGGGCCAGCAGCACAATAACAACTTTAATGAACAAGGGCTGCGGGGAAATCCTTTTGACGGACAATATAGAAGCAGCGTTGGAGTCAGGTGAGCTTATGAGTGCGGATGATATTGTCAGCTGCTCAGAGGGCGTGGAAGGTAATTGCCGCAACGGCGCTGATTTCAGCCCATCTCTGATCGGGATTGAAAAGATGCCCGATTTTGATGAGAAACGCATACTAATGCAGACCACCAATGGAACTACCGCTATACATAAACTATATCAAAAAGGAGGAGGGAAAATATTAATTGGCTGTATGCGCAACGCCAGTGCCGTGATGGAGAAGGCGGTTGAGATTGCAGAGGAATTATCATTTGATATCAATGTCGTTTGTGCAGGACGGGAAGGCAGTACAATTTATACAATTGATGATCTTTACTGTGCAGCCAGGTTGATTGAGTATGGTGTTAAGGCAGCCGGGAGGCGCAGCATCCAGTGGTTTTTAAATGATTCAGCCAAGATTGCGTTACATTCACTGAAGGTATATGGCTCTGCCGAGGAAGCATTTGCAGCCTCAGCCAGCGGCAATGTAATGCGCAGCATCCACTGCGATGAGGATATCCTGTTATGTGCACAGGATAGCATTATGGAGACGGTTCCTTATATTAACAGGGAAGCATCTTCAAACTATATTGTAGTTAGGACAAGGTAAACAGATAAGAAATGAATACGGAGGATAAAACTATGTTAAAGAAATTATTTTTGTACTCATTAGCAACAGCATCAATTTTGTCTGCACTGGCCGGCTGCGGTGCAACGACCGCCGCCCCAAAGGATGTGGCGCCGGCTGAGACGGCGGGTTCAACATCAGTGGCTCAAGTGGATGCTGATACAAAGGAAGGCGGCATAAAGGTTGCCATGGTCATAAACCGTCTGGGGGATATGGGTTTTAATGACGAGGCCTTTGCAGGGCTTAAGAAGGCGGGCGAGGACTTTGAAGTTGAATATAACTACGTAGAATGCCCCCAGTCAAGCGAGGCAGAGACTCAAATGCGTATGCTGGCTGATACGGAAGAATATGCGTTGATTCTCGTAGTCGGGGCAGATCGCAAGGATGCGGTTGAGGCGGTAGCAGAAGACTATCCGGATCAGAAGTTTTCACTGATTGACTCTGTTGTTGCCGATATGCCCAATCTGCATGGCGTTGCCTCCAGAGATCCGGAGCAGACCTTTCTTTCCGGTGTGATCGCCGGCCTTGTTACAAAGGATGAGAGAATGGAGCTGGCCAATTCTGAGAATGTAATCGGCTTTGTCGGAGGTATGGATTCACCGGCCTCCAGAGCAGGTGCAGCTGGCTTTCTATCCGGTGTAAAGTATGTGAACCCAGAGGCGGAATTGATCTATACCATCGTTGGCAGTTACCAGGACCCCGGGAAGGCAAAGGAAATCGCCCTGACCGCATACGGGCGTGGAGCAGACATCGTATCTCACAACTGTGGCGCTTCCGGAATGGGGGTATTCAGCGCGGCAGAGGAAGTCAACCGGTATGTGATTGGAAGCAGTAAGGCCACAGTTGATCAGGCGCGGAGCCTGTGCACTTCCATAAAGAAAACGGATTTATTTGTATACCAGGAGATTGAGAGTATTTTAAATGGCACATGGGAAGCCGGCAGCACCCGCAAGGGGATAAAGGAAGGCGTGTGCGATTACGATACGGAGGGACTGGATACACAGCTTCCGGAGGATATGATTGAAATTGTAGAAGACATAAAAAAGAAAGTGTCTGATGGAGAACTGTCACTGCCGGAAGAGCCGGACGCTATCGACGAATGGCTTAAGACAAACCAGTATGGAAAATAAAAGGGGTGTATGGGGATGCAAGTGCTCAGCATGACAAATATACACAAAGAGTTCCCTGGTACAGTTGCATTGGATCAGGTTGACTTTTGGCTGAATCAGGGAGAGATTCTTTCCATGCTGGGGGAAAATGGGGCGGGAAAGACGACTTTGATGAAAATATTGTACGGCATGATACAGCCGGACAGAGGTACCATCTGCTATAAAGGAAAGAACCTGTCCGTAAAAAGCCCGGCTGAAGCCATCAAGCTGGGGATCTGTATGGTGCATCAGCATTTTATGCTGGTTCCGGCACTGACCGTGACAGAGAATATCATTGCCGCTGATGAGCCTCGCAAGGGTATTTTCCTGGATATGAGGACAGCCAGGATGCGTGTGGGAGAACTGATTGAACGGTTTGCATTTAATATTAATCCGAACAGCAGAGTATCGGAACTGTCAGTAGGCGAGCAGCAGCGTGTAGAAATATTAAAGGCGGTTTACCGTGATGCGGATATCCTGATATTGGATGAGCCTACGGCAGTATTGACTCCCAGGGAAGTGGAGGAGCTGTTCATCATTCTTGAACAGCTCCGCTCCCAGGGAAAGAGCATTATTATTATCACACACAAGCTGAAAGAAACCATGGCCATAGCAGACCGTATCTGTGTATTGCGTGACGGACGCATGATCAGAAATGATGTAACTCCAGCAGAATCAACCATAGAGCAGCTGTCGGAGATGATGGTAGGACGCAAAGTGGAGCTGAATATCCACAAAAAGGCAGAACATGTGGGGGACGTCAGCCTGAGTGTTAAGAACTTAAATCTATGCAGGAATGGCCATACTCTTTTGGACCACATTGAATTTGATATTCATGAGGGTGAAATACTGGGTATTGCCGGCATAGAAGGCAATGGCCAAAGCCAGCTTCTGGAGGCATTGACGGGCCTGTGTACGCCGGACACTATGAATCTGATGGTGAATGGAGAACCATTGTCAGGCAATTCTGATACCTTCCTGCGCAGACGCATTGGCCACGTGCCGGAGGACCGCCAGACAATGGGGCTGGTTGTCCAGATGGGTATGCGGGAAAACTGTATTCTTGGATATCACAGGGAGGCGTCAGTGTGCAGGAAGGGTATATTAAAAAGTAAGCAGATCGAGGCGTTTGCAGTCCGGTGTAAAGAGGACTACCTGGTGAAGGTCCCTTCCATTGACACGCCGATTAAGGCACTGTCAGGGGGCAATCAGCAGAAGGTAGTAATTGCACGGACATTCAGCCATAATCCGGACATACTGGTCATCGCCCATCCAACGCGCGGTGTTGACGTTGGAGCGATGGAATATATTCACCACCAGCTTCTGGCGCTGCGTGATCAGGGCAAGGCAGTTCTACTGATATCGGCGGATTTAGATGAGGTGCGTTCGCTCAGTGACCGGCTGATGGTGCTCTATGACGGGAAGATTGTAGTCCGATGCAAGCCGGATGATTATACTGAGGTGCAGCTGGGAATGTTGATGACTGGTAATTCTCTTGAGTCGGTAAGGGAGGTGCAGCGTTGAAGAATATAAAATCTGCTGTCGGAAAGCGGATACACAGCAGTTTGAAATCATTTGGACTTTCTGTTGCAGCCTTGATAGCAGCATTAATCTGCGGAGCGGTTATCATCGGGGCAAGTGGTTTTTCGCCAATAGAGACGTATACGGCAATCGTTGCCGGTTCACTGGGTAATCCGAAAGGAATTGTCTTGTCTCTCAGCCAGGCGACGCCGCTGATGTTTACAGGAATTGCCTTTGCCATTGCTTACAGAGTCAAGATTGTAAATCTGGGCGCCGAAGGCCAGCTTCATGCAGGTGCTATGGCTTCTGCCCTTGTGGGATGCATGATAACCGGCCTGGGTGCCGGGCCTCATCTCCTTCTTGCTCTCGCCGCAGGCGCACTGGCAGGCGGCCTGGTAGGCCTGTTCACCGGCTTCTTAAAAGTCAGATTCCGTGCGCAGGAAGTAATTACAAGCATCATGATAAACGAGATCATTATTTTGTTTACCTCTTACCTATGCAATGGTCCAGTAAAAGCAGCAGGCAGTGTGACACCACAGACTGAGAAGATCATGGAAACGGCAAGACTTCCAAGGCTGGTCCCGCGCTCCCAGCTCACGGTTGCAATCCTTCTGATTGTGGTGATTGCCATCCTGCTGCAGCTTCTCCTCAAAAAGACTGCTCTGGGATATGAGATGAGGGTTACCGGCTTTAATTTAAGGGCGGCAAAGACCGCAGGAATCAACGTGAACAGGGTTTATCTGCTTACATTTTTTATGAGCAGCGCCATTGCAGGATTGTGCGGTTCTGCGCTTGTTCTTGGGGTGAACGGCCGATTTGTGGAAGATCTCTCTGCAAATTACGGTTTTGGAGGGATCTCTGTAGCGGCTCTGGCCATGTACAATCCGGTTGCAGCATTGTTCTCTGCAGTCATATTTGGAATTTTGAAGGCAGGTGCACTGACGGTTAACCGTACCACCTCAATACCCATCGAATTTGTCAGCGTGATCCAGGCTTTGGTTGTGGTTTTCGTGGCGGCACCCATGCTGATGAACCGGATATTAACAGCCGGAGAACGATTCCGCAAGAAGGGCAGCCTGCAGGCAGAAGGGGGGAAGGGAGCATGAATGAGATGTCAAATGTGCTGTATGTTGTAATCGTGTCCACACTACGTATGTCAATTCCTTTGATCCTCACCACGACAGGGGCAACATTTTCCGTCCGGGCAGGAATCAGCGAGCTTGGCTGTGAAGGAATGATGATTGCCGGCGCTGTATTTGGGGTTCTGGGTTCCTACATAACAGGCAATGCCTGGATGGGACTTGTATTCGCCATTATATTTGGAATCCTGTTTTCCCTGCTTCACGCAGTCCTTCACATAACCTATAAAGTGAATCAGACCATCAGCGGTATGAGCGTGAACCTTTTGGGAGCGGCTGTTGCCCCGTTGCTGCTGCAGCTTGTCTGGGGATCTAAAAGCTTATCGGGAAGCGTTTCCGCGTTCTGTAAACTGGATTCCGTCTGGCTGCGCTCCATTCCGGTAGCTGGGCCGGTTTTAGC
>OKVW01001049.1_pt1 | contig 12649 bp, 10 predicted proteins | sample 1606991 | NCBI WGS metagenome assembly OKVW01 (sample SAMN03281021, study PRJEB24777) | human gut metagenome | isolation source: fecal sample PR177 from 1 month old male Malay infant, vaginal delivered...
TCTTAACAGAGAGAATCACAGAATTAACCGATCACCTTCAGAAGAACCCGAAAGACCATCACTCCAGAAGAGGACTTCTGATGATGGTTGGACAGAGAAGGGGACTTCTGGATTACTTAAAGAAGAGCGACCTGGAAGGCTACCGTTCCTTAATTGAAAAGTTAGGAATCAGAAAGTAATTGCAGTTCTAGGGTGGAGCGTAACTCCACCCTATTTTGCATCGAAGACGGTGGTTCCCGTGTAAAGCGCGGGTGTGACCGCTGCACGCGGCGAAGGGTTCGCTGCTGCAGATCTGGCAACTTCTGGCAGAGGGTTACTCCGAGACCGCTGATGTGCGCACAATGCTAATACGCTATTGTGCGTACATCAGTAGTTTCGGTGTCTTCTGTCAGCGTTAAATAAAATCAAATAAAAAAGGAGACAACCATATGTTCAAAACATTCAGTATGGATCTGGCCGGACGTAAGCTCACTGCCCAAGTGGGAAGAGTAGCGGCTCAGGCAAACGGCGCGGTATTTATGCACTATGGCGATACAGTGATTCTGTCCACAGCTACCGCTTCCAGCAAGCCCAGAGAGGGAATTGATTTCTTCCCCCTGAGCGTAGAGTACGAGGAGAAGATGTATTCCGTTGGTAAGATACCCGGCGGTTTCAATAAGAGAGAGGGTAAGGCTTCTGAGAATTCCGTTCTCACCTGCCGCGTGATCGACCGTCCCATGCGTCCGCTGTTCCCCAAGGATTACCGCAATGACGTAACCCTGGACAATATCGTGATGTCAGTAGATCCCACCTGCAGCCCGGAGCTTACCGCTATGCTGGGTTCTGCTATCGCAGTCAGCATTTCCGATATCCCCTTTGCAGGCCCCTGTGCCACCACCCAGGTAGGGCTGATCGGCGGAGAGCTGATTATCAACCCCACAGCTGAGCAGAGAAAGGTATCTGATCTGGCTCTGACCGTAGCTTCCACCCGTGAGAAGGTGATCATGATCGAAGCCGGCGCCAACCAGGTTAAGGAGTCCATCGTACTGGACGCCATTTTCAAGGCTCATGAAGTAAACCAGGAAGTCATCAAATTCATCGATACAATCGTAGCTGAGTGCGGCAAGTCCAAGCACACCTACGAGAGCTGTGCGGTTCCGGAAGAACTGTTTGCAGCTATCAAGGAGATCGTTACTCCTGCTGAGATGGAAGTAGCCGTATTTACCGACGACAAGCAGACCCGTGAGGGCAATATCGCCGCGGTTACCACCCGTCTTGAAGAGGCATTTGCCGGCAACGAAGAGTGGCTGAACGTGCTGGATGAGGCTATCTACCAGTATGAGAAGAAGACTGTCCGCAAGATGATCTTAAAGGATCACAAGCGTCCCGACGGCCGTGAGATCACCCAGATCCGCCACCTGGCTGCTGAGGTTGACCTGCTGCCCAGAGTTCATGGCTCCGGCATGTTTACCCGCGGACAGACCCAGATTCTGACTGCCTGCACCCTGGCTCCCCTGTCAGAGTCTCAGAAGATCGACGGCCTGGACGCAAACGAGACCACCAAGCGCTATATGCACCACTACAACTTCCCCTCCTTCTCCGTAGGCGAGACTAAGCCCAGCAGAGGACCAGGACGCCGTGAGATCGGCCATGGAGCTCTGGCAGAGCGCGCACTTGTGCCTGTACTGCCCACTCCTGAGGAATTCCCATATGCAATCCGCACTGTGTCTGAGACCATGGAATCCAATGGTTCCACCTCCCAGGCCAGTATCTGTGCTTCCACCCTGTCCCTGATGGCAGCAGGCGTGCCCATCAAAGAGATGGTTGCAGGTATCTCCTGCGGACTGGTGACCGGTGACACGGACGATGATTATCTGGTACTGACCGACATCCAGGGCCTGGAAGATTTCTTCGGCGATATGGACTTTAAGGTAGCGGGTACCAAGAACGGCATCACTGCCATTCAGATGGATATCAAGATCCATGGCCTGACTAAATCTATCATCGAGGAGGCGATTGCCAGAACCAAAGAAGCCAGAATGCACATTCTGGAAGACGTGATGGAGCCGGTTATCTCCGCGCCCAGAGCGAATCTGAGCCAGTATGCGCCTAAGATCGTTCAGGTCATGATCGATCCCACCAAGATCGGCGATGTGGTAGGCAAGCAGGGCAAGGTAATCAACAAGATTATCGAGGAGACCGGAGTGAAGATCGATATCACCGATGACGGTGCAGTTGCCGTGTGCGGCACCGATCAGGAGATGATTGACCGCGCAGTTACCATCATCAAGGGCATTGTGACGGAGATCACCGCAGGCATGGTATTCACCGGTAAGGTGGTACGTCTGATGAACTTCGGCGCATTCGTGGAGCTGGCTCCCAACAAGGATGGTATGGTTCACATTTCCAAGCTGTCCGACAAGCGGGTTGACAAGGTTGAAGATGTAGTGAATGTAGGCGACGAGGTGACTGTAAAGGTCATTGAAGTTGACAAGATGGGCAGAATCAACCTGAGCATGAAGCCAGGCGATCTGGCCGTAACCACAGAAAAATCCAAATAGGATTAATATACAAGAGGAGAGAATGAGAAATGAAATTAAGAAAAGTATTAACAGCAGCTGTATTGACAGCAGTAACAGCCTGCAGCCTTCTTCTGACAGGCTGCCAGCAGAAACTTGTACCGGCAGACCAGGTAGCTACCGCTCTGTATGATCTGGCAGTGAAGGATGATGCAGTTCCAATGAAGGACCTTCTGGGCTTTGCATCCGAGGAGGACGTAAGAAAGTCCCTGATCGAGGGCGGCGAGTCCACCGATTTCGTTGACGAGTTCAAGCAGGAGTTCACAAATGCAGGAATCGACTTTACCGATGAGGAAATCCAGGAGATGACCGATCAGCTGATGGGACTTCTCACCAGAATGACCTGTACCGCTGAGATCACCGAGCAGAGCAGCAAAGAGACCACTGTTGTTCTGAAGGTAAAGGGCTATACCTACGCAGAGGTTGAGAAGATCACCACAGAACTGCAGGAGAAGGCTCTCACAGAGGTTGACGAGGAGACTCAGATGGCTCTTGCAACAGGCGACGAGGAAGCAACCATGAAGTTCATGCAGCAGTTCATGAAGGACTATGTTGCCGAGGTAAGCGCCATGGAGCCCACCGAGGAGAGCGAAATCACCATCAAGATGGAGAAGATGAAAGTCGATGTCAGCGGAAAGACCAAGCTTAGCTGGATGCCCGTTGATATGCCCAAGATGGAGAGCGATCTGGATAAAGCAATGATGAAATAAGATTTCTTAAGAGACAATGCCTGGGTACAAAACAGGCATTGTCTTTTTTTTACCTTCGGTATATAATGTTGTGAGAAACAGAAAAAGAAATATAGGAGAAACCGAAATGAGCAGAGTAAGGACAAGATATGCCCCCAGCCCCACCGGCCGGATGCATGTGGGAAACTTAAGAACAGCGTTGTACGCTTATCTGATCGCTAAGCACGAGGGGGGAGATTTCCTGCTTCGTATTGAAGATACGGACCAGGAGCGCTTTGTGGAGGGCGCGGTGGAGATCATCTACAGGACCCTTGAGGACACAGGCCTGGTTCATGATGAAGGACCTGACAAGGACGGGGGCTGCGGGCCTTATGTCCAGAGCGAGCGCCAGGCAGCAGGCATCTATATGGAATATGCCAAGCAGTTGGTGGACAAGGGCGAGGCCTACTATTGTTTCTGTACCTCGGAGCGGCTGGAATCCCTGCGCCGCACTGTCAACGGCGAGGAGATCATGTCCTACGACAAGCACTGCCTGAACCTGACCAGGGAAGAGGTGGAGGCTAACTTAAAGGCCGGGTTACCATATGTGATCCGTCAGAATAACCCCACAGAGGGAACCACCACTTTCCAGGATGAGATCTACGGCGATATCACTGTGGACAACGCCCAGCTGGACGACATGGTGCTGATCAAATCCGACGGCTACCCAACCTATAATTTCGCCAATGTGGTGGACGACCATCTCATGGGAATCACCCATGTGGTGCGTGGCAATGAATATCTGTCCTCCTCGCCCAAGTATAACCGCCTCTACGAGGCATTTGGCTGGGAGGTTCCGGTGTATGTGCACTGTCCGCTGATTACGGATGAGAACCACCACAAGCTGAGCAAACGCAGCGGCCACTCCTCCTTTGAGGATCTGCTGGAGCAGGGCTTTATCTCCGAGGCGGTTGTGAATTATGTGGCGCTGCTGGGCTGGTCCCCTGAGGACAACCGGGAGATCTTCTCTCTGGAGGAGATGGTGAAAGACTTCGATTACCGCCGTATGAGCAAATCCCCGGCTGTGTTCGACATGGTTAAGCTTAAATGGATGAACAGCGAGTATATGAAGGCCATGGATCTGGACACATTCTATGAGATGGCCAGGCCCTTTATCCAGAAAGTTATAAAGAAAGATCTGGATCTGAAGAAGATAGCCGCCATGGTTAAGACCAGAATTGAAGTGTTTCCGGACATTGCAGAGCACATTGATTTCTTCGAGGCACTGCCTGAGTACGACAGCGCCATGTACACTCACAAAAAGATGAAGACCAATGCAGAGACCTCCTTAAAGGTGCTTACCGACCTGCTGCCGCTTCTGGAGGGACATGAGGACTATACCAATGACGCGCTGTATGCCCTGATATCAGGCTATGTGGAGGAGACGGGGGTGAAAACCGGCTTTGTGATGTGGCCCATCCGCACCGCAGTGTCCGGCAAGCAGATGACGCCCGCCGGTGCCACGGAGATCATGGAGGTTCTGGGCAAGGAAGAGTCCCTGGCAAGAATCCGCAGGGGAATCGAAAAATTATCATAAGGCGGGATGCAGATGGCCTTTAATCAGTCACAACTACAGGCAATCCGGCATGTAAAGGGGCCAGCCCTGATCCTGGCAGGCCCCGGTTCCGGCAAGACCACGGTAATTACCAACCGCATCCGGTATCTGGTGGAGGAGCAGGGAACAGACCCCTCCTCCATTTTGGTCATAACCTTTACACGGGCCGCGGCCCGGGAAATGCAGGAACGCTACGAAGCAATGGCACAGACAGGATGTAAAAAACCCGCCTTCGGGACCTTTCATTCTGTCTTTTTTCTGATCCTCAAACTGGCCTACCGCTACGATGCCGGCAGCATTGTGAAGGAGGAGCAGCGCACAGAGTTTATCCGGGAAATGCTGGCGCAGTATGAGCTGGAAATGGAGGATGAGAATGAGTTCATTTCCGGCGTGTTGAGCGAGATCAGCGTGGTCAAGGGGGAGATGCTGGATTTAAACCATTACTACGCCAAGAACTGCCCGGAGGAGATCTTTAAAAAGTTTTACCGGGGCTATGAGACGCGGCTGAGGAAGAGCGGTCTGCTGGATTTTGACGATATGCTGGTAATGTGCCATGACCTTTTTGGGCAGCGCCCGGACATCCTGCAGGCATGGCAGAGGAAATACCGGTACATACTAATTGATGAGTTCCAGGATATCAACCGGATTCAGTATGAGATTATCCGGATGCTGGCCCGCCCGGAGAACAACCTGTTCATTGTGGGAGACGACGACCAGTCTATCTACCGTTTCAGGGGAGCCAGGCCTGAGATCATGCTGGGTTTTGAGCGGGACTATCCTGATGCCGTGAAGATCCTTCTGGATACCAACTACCGGTCCACCAGGGAGATCATTGAGTCCGCAGGCCGGGTGATCCGCCACAACGAGACCCGGTTTGCCAAGACTATCCGGGATGTGAGGGGACCTGGCCGCTGCCTGGCTGTTAAAATGTGGGATACCCCCAGAACCGAGGCCAGGGCCATTGCCACCCAGCTGAGGGATTACCAGAGGCTGGGGGTGGACTACGAGGACATCGCCGTGCTGTACCGGACCAACATGGGCCCCAGGCTGCTGGTGGAGATCCTGATGGAATATAACATCCCGTTCCACATGCGGGACACCCTGCCCAATCTCTATGACCACTGGATTGCCCGGGATCTGCTGGCGTATATACGGGCGGCCGGGGGAGCCATGGACCGGGCCAATCTGCTGCGCATCATCAACCGTCCCATCCGCTATATCAGCAGGGATGCCCTGGACGGGCACACCATCAGCCTGGAGTCTGTTAAATCCTTCTATCAGGATAAGGAGTGGATGATGGACAGGGTGGAGCGGCTGGAGTACGATCTCAGGAGCATCAGGACCATGTCTCCCTCCAAGGCGGTGAACTATATCCGCAAGGCGGTGGGATACGACGACTATATCCGGGACTACGCCAGGGAGCGGTCCCTGGATTACGAGGAGCTGCGGGAGATATTGGACCAGCTCCAGGACAGCGCAGCAGGTTATGAAACCATGGAACAGTGGCAGCACTACATGGACCAGTACCGTGAGAAACTGGCGGCCCAGTCCCTGCACCGGCAGCAGAAAAAGGAGGGCGTCAGCCTGATGACCATGCACAGCTCCAAGGGCCTGGAATTCCGCGTGGTGTTCATTCTGGACGCCAACGAGGGGGTGACGCCCCACCACAAGGCAGTGCTGAAGGCTGATCTGGAGGAGGAGCGCAGGATGTTTTACGTGGCCATGACCAGGGCCAGGGACAGGCTGCACATCTACTATGTAAAAGAGCGCTACCACAAGAAGCAGGAGGTTTCGCGATTCGTGAAGGAGGCTGAGGAAGAATGACAGGTTTGGTGCATATCTACTGCGGAGACGGCAAGGGTAAGACCACAGCGGCCCTGGGCCTGGCCCTGCGCGCTGCGGGGAGCGGGCTAAAGGTTATGGTAGTCCGTTTTATGAAGACCGACAGCTCCGGTGAGGTTGCGGCCCTGAAAGCCATACCCGCCATACATCTGGTGCCATGCACAAAAAGCTTTGGCTTTTCATGGAATATGACCAGTGAACAGAAGGCAGAGGCAGCGGAGTATTACAGCGCCCTGTTTGCAAAATGCTGGGACGAGGCGTGCAGGGACTATGACATGGTAGTATTTGACGAGATGATGTCCGTTGTCAGCGGGGGCTTTGTGTCCGGGGAGGCGCTGTTTAAAGCCCTGCGGGATAAACCGGAGGGACTTGAGGTGGTGATGACCGGGCGGAACCCTTCAGAACAGCTGCTTGAAACAGCTGACTATGTGACGGAAATGCGGGCCGTGAAACACCCCTACAGCCGTGGGATTGAGGCCAGAAAAGGCATAGAATATTAACTTGCTTTTTTGCCCATTGTTTGATAAAGTGTAGGCATGGGCAAATGTTTACAACTACAATTTAAGAGAGGTACTAAAACATGGCAGATGAGAAGAATCTGAATGAAGAAGAAGAGCAGGAGGAGATGACAGTCACCCTCACTCTGGATGATGATACAGAGGTGGAGTGTGTTGTACTGACAATCTTTACCGCAGGCGAGAGGGAGTACATCGCACTTCTTCCTGTGGATGGCGCAGATTCGGAGGAAGGGGAAGTTTACCTGTACCGTTACAGCGAGAGCGAGGACGGAGAGCCTACCCTGGACAACATCGAGGACGATGATGAATACGAGATCGTTGCCGACAAATTTGACGAGCTGCTGGATTCCCAGGAGTACGATGAGCTGGTTGGCGAAGACGAAGTGGAAGAATAAGAAGCATAAGAATTAAGAAGCATAAGATGAAGGGCTGTATACGGACAACAACCGTGTGCAGCCCTTCTTTTATTGTGCGCGGTGAAGCGCTCGCAAAGCGTGCGGTTCATCGTTGCGTGCGGTTCATCGTTGTGCCCGCGGATGAGACAGGGCAAATAAATTAATCCCCCCAAGGGGATGGAATGACTCGAATCCGGTACAATAACAGTAAATTCGAAAAAGGAGACGCTGTTATGAGAAATGTGACTAAGATTCAATCCCTTAGCTCTGAAGGAATTCTGCGGTATGCAGCCTATTTGAGAGATCAGGAGCGCAGCCGGCCAACCATTGAAAAATATCTTCGGGATCTCAGGGCGCTGGGAGGCTATCTGGAAGGCAGGACCCTCACCAAGTCCGAGATGATTGGATGGAAGGAGCACCTGTCGGACCGTTACGCCCCCGCCACAGTTAACTCCATGCTGGCCGCGGCCAACGGCTATCTGGCATTTGCAGGCATGGGTGACAGAAGGGTGAGGCTGCTGCGGATTCAGAGAGAGCTGTTCGCCCGTCCTGAGCGGGAGCTGAACCGGGGGGAGTATCACCGTCTGGTGACAGCTGCGGATAAAAAGGGGGACAGGCGGCTGGCCCTGATCCTGCAGACCATCTGTGCCACAGGAATCCGCGTATCGGAGCTTCAGTATATCACTGTGGAGGCTGCCAGGACCGGTTATGCCAGAGTGGACTGCAAGGGTAAGCGGCGCACCGTATTTCTGCCGCAGAAGCTTCGGCAGCTGCTGATCCGCTATCTGAAGAATCAAAAAAAGACCGCCGGAGCGGTATTCACAACCCGCACAGGCAGACCTGTGAACAGAAGCAATATATGGAGGGAAATGAAGGAACTATGCGGAGCGGCAGGCGTGCAGCCGGAGAAAGTGTTCCCCCACAACCTGCGTCACCTGTTCGCCAGGACCTACTACCTGCTGGAGAAGGACCTGTCCCGTCTGGCTGATATTCTGGGCCACAGCAGTGTGTCCACAACCCGTATCTACACGGCGGAAAGCGGCGTGGTCCACGCAAGGCAGATGGAGCGCATGGGACTGGTTGTCACATAATTTCCCTTTTGTTGTTAATCTCCTGATTATCCCTGCTCATTTTACATAGCAAGTATACTACACCAGGCAGCATTTGACAATCTAATTCACGTTTTGAGGGGTGACAGGCATGAGAAACAGGCCAGCAGAAGCGGACGTTCTTCCGGCCTGTTAAAGTGCGTCGGTTTCCGGCAAAAAATGATTCTTATGGCCGTCGCCGGATATTTTATGCTGTCAATGTACAACAAAAGGGAAATTATGTTGTTTAGGCCTTTTACAAACGAAAAGGAAGGTTCGGCTGAGAATGGATGCAGAAGGTTTTTGCAGCTTTATGTGGCATACATATTTAGAAAAAAAAGATCGCAGCGGTTTGGATCATATATTGAAGCCCGGACTGACGATGATCGGCCCAGGTACCCATCAGATGGCATGGGATATGGAACAGGTGCGCAGCCAGATGAAGCTGGAACAATCGGAGAAGTCCGGCCTGTTTAAAATTGTCAATGAGTGTTACCAGACCACGGATCTGGGGCATCATCTGTATCTGATAATGGGAGAACTCTGGATTCAGGAGGTATCGGAGGAGCCGCTGTCCTATGACACCCGGCTGCGGTTTACTGTGGTGGCAGAGGAGCAGGCCGGCGGCAGCTGGCGGGTAATTCATATACACCAGTCCGTGCCTGACCCGTCCCAGGGGGGCGGAGAATCCTATCCCAGGCGGCTGGTCCGGCAGAGCAACCGCAAGCTGAAGGAAATGCTGGAGATCCAGCGTAAGGAGCTGGAGGATGCCAACCAAAAGACACTCTACTACGCCAGGTACGATTATCTGACGGATCTGATGAACAGGCCCTATCTGGAGTCCAAGATACACGATCAGATGGTGGAAAAGCCCTGCGGCATCATGATGATGATGGATGTGGATGATTTTAAACAGGTTAATGACCGGCATGGCCATCCCTTTGGGGACCAGGTGCTGAGCTCCCTGGCCGTCAGCCTGAAGCGGGGATTCCCGGATCAGCTGGCAGGCCGCATCGGCGGAGATGAATTCCTGGTATATGCAGGCGCAGACCGGCTGGATATGGATGGGTTTCTTGAGATGACAGAGCATTTCCAGATGGACTGGATACAGCGGCAGGAGGAGTTCGGCCTGGATTACAGAATCGGCATCTGTATGGGAATTGCAGTCTATCCTATCCACGGCAATACATATGAGAGCCTGTGGCACAATGCCGACAAGGCGCTGTACTGTTCCAAGCGAAATGGGAAGTCGGCCATGGCTTTTGCAGAGCCACCTGTGAAATCTCTGTGAAATGGTAGAAAAGTATATGTCTTTTTGCTAAAATGGTTCCTATAAGGAAAGTCCCCTTTGCATATGCTAAGGGGAGAAGTAAGGAAAGAATTACAGCAAGGAGGCGTTGTTCATGGATGGCTTAAGAATATTGGTAGTGGATGATGAAGCCAGGATGAGAAAACTGGTGAAGGATTTTTTGACAAATAAAGGGTTTCAGGTTATAGAAGCTGGGGACGGCGAGGAGGCCGTGGACATTTTCTTTGCGCACAAGGAGATCGCTCTGGTGCTGCTGGATGTAATGATGCCCAAGATGGACGGCTGGGAGGTGTTAAAGACCATTCGTAAATACTCCCAGGTCCCGGTGATCATGCTGACGGCCAGAAGCGAGGAGCGGGATGAGCTTCAGGGTTTCTCCCTTGGGGTGGACGAGTACATTTCCAAGCCCTTCAGCCCCAAGATCCTGGTAGCGCGGGTGGACGCAATCCTGCGCAGAAGCAATGTGGTTTCAACAGACGTCGCAACAATCGGCGGCATCTGCATCGACAAGGCCGCCCATCAGGTGACCATTGACGGGAAGGAGATCGACTTAAGCTACAAGGAGTTTGAGCTGCTCACCTATTTTGTGGAGAACCAGGGAATTGCGCTGTCCAGGGAAAAGATCCTGAATAATGTGTGGAACTACGACTATTTCGGCGATGCGCGCACCATAGACACCCATGTTAAGAAGCTGAGAAGCAAGATGGGTGACAAGGGAGAATACATCAAGACCATCTGGGGAATGGGCTATAAATTCGAGGTGAGTGAAGGATGAGACGTTCCATCAGAGTAAAATTCACCTGGGTATTCGTTGGTCTGATGGCGGCAGTGCTCTTTACCACATGGGCGGTGAACAGCTTTTTTCTGGAAGGCTTTTATACGGCCCAGAAGCTGAAGATCCTCCAGAGTGCCTACGAGAATCTGAACCAATTGGCCCTGGATAAGGTGGAGAAGGGGGAAAATATCAGGGACGACTTCCAAAGTCTCTATTCCCAGGAACAGGAACAGACAGAGCTGACCCAGCTGCTGCGTCTGATGAATGAGAAATACAATACCACGGTTGTGATCGTGGACAGCTTAAATGACAGCAGCCTGCCCATCCGGGACAGCAGGTTCCTGGCAGACAGGGTCCATCAGTATATTCTGGGGCGCAATGATCCTGAGACCGAGGTGCTGGAGGACGAAAACAACTACAAGATACAGAAGAGTTTCGACCGGCGGACCAAGTCCTTCTATCTGGAGAGCTGGGGATTTCTGGAAGATAACAGGACTATCTTCATTATGTCTATGCCCATAGCCAGCATCCACGACAGCGTGGCTCTGTCCAACCGGTTTATGGCTTACGTGGGATTGGCGGCCCTGGTGCTGGGAAGTATTGTGATGTACTTTATCACCAAGCGGGTGACTTCGCCCATCCTGTCCCTGGCAGCCCTGTCCGCCAGAATGTCGGAGCTGGATTTTGAGGCGCGGTATAACGGGGAACTGGAGGACGAGGTGGGTGTGCTGGGGCACAGCATGAACATCCTGTCGGAGAAGCTCAAAGAGACCATCGGTGAACTGAAGACTGCCAACAATGAGCTGCAGCACGATATTGAGGAAAAGATCCGCATCGATGAGACCCGCCGGGATTTTATCGCCAATGTATCCCATGAGCTAAAGACCCCTATTGCCCTGATCCAGGGATATGCGGAAGGCCTGACAGAGGGGATGGCAGAGGATGCCGACAGCCGGGATTATTACTGCGAGGTGATCATGGACGAGGCCACCAAGATGAACAAGATGGTGAAGCAGCTCTTGACCCTGACGGCTCTGGAGTTTGGCAACGATATGCCTGTGATGGAGCAGTTTGACATCACGGTGCTGATCCGGGGCATTCTGTCCTCCGCCAGTATTTTGCTGCAGCAGAAGGAAGCGGATGTGCTCTTTGAGGAGCCGGGCCCGGTCTACGTGTGGGCAGATGAATTTAAAATAGAAGAAGTGATCACCAATTACCTGAACAATGCCTTGAACCACCTGGATGGGGAACGGCGGATTGAGATCAGTCTGGAGCGGTCGGAACACGAGGTGAAGGTGAGCGTGTTCAACACCGGGAAGAATATACCGGAGGAGGACCTGGAGAATCTGTGGCTGAAATTCTTTAAGGTAGACAAAGCCCATACCAGGGAGTACGGGGGAAGCGGAATCGGCCTCTCCATTGTCAAAGCCATTATGGATTCCCACAACAAAAAATGCGGTGTCACCAACCGTGAGGACGGGGTCGCATTCTGGTTCACACTGGATTGCAGTAATAATTAAAAAAAGAAAGAAAAGTGTTGACTTTTGTCGAAGGGTCTGGTATTATATCTCTTGCGCTGCTAAAAACGGCAGCCGCAAGAGATTTTTCGAAGAATAACTTCTGAGGAAAATGAAAAAAAGTGTTGACAAGATTCGACAACAGTGATAAGATATAAAAGTTGCTGTCGAGAAAGAATGACAACACACCGAAAAAACTTTTTAAAAAAGTTGTTGACAAACAAAAGTGACTGTGGTAAGATATAAAAGTTGCTGCTGAACAAACAACAACAAACAAAACCAAAAACGAACCTTGAAAATCGAAGATTGAACAGTATGTAAAACCCTGAAAATTCTAAAAACAAAAGGTCGGTATTGACCTTTG
>OKVW01001050.1_pt1 | contig 12646 bp, 10 predicted proteins | sample 1606991 | NCBI WGS metagenome assembly OKVW01 (sample SAMN03281021, study PRJEB24777) | human gut metagenome | isolation source: fecal sample PR177 from 1 month old male Malay infant, vaginal delivered...
CAGACATTGTTTCCCATGGTCATCGCTCTGATCATGGTGGGCGGCTTTGTCTGCAACCTGATTATAGCGAAGCTGACCAGATTTAAGTACATATTCCTCACCGGAGGACACAGCCTGTTCCTGTCCGCCCTGCTGGCCATTCTCTTAAAGGCCCTGGGGCTGTCCGATGTGGCTGCCATTCTCACGGGTTCTGTGATTCACGGTTTCGCGGCTGCCCTGTATCCGGCAATTGCCCAGAAATCCATGAACGCGGTCACAGGTACAGACGAAATCGCAATCGGCCATTACTGCACCCTGGCCTATGCATTTTCCGGCTGGCTGGGCAGCAAGGTGGGCAATCCCGAGGACAGCACGGAGAAGATCAAGCTGCCGGGCTGGCTGGCCATGTTTAAAGACTATATTGTGTCCGTGTCCCTGTCCATCGGCGTGATTTACTATATTGCCGCGGCAGTGGCAGGGAGGCTGTGGAAGCCATCTCCGGCGGAACCCACTGGCTCATATTCCCGCTGATGCAGACCCTGACATTTACCGGGGGCCTGTACGTGATTATCACCGGCGTGCGCCTGTTCCTGGGTGAGATTGTGCCTGCATTCGTGGGTATTTCCGAGAAATTCATTCCCGGCGCCAAGCCGGCCCTGGACTGCCCCGTTGTATTTCCCTATGCGCCCACAGCCACTGTGCTGGGCTTTATCTCCGCATACGCCGCGGGCCTGATCTGCATGTTTATTATGGCGGCCATGCACACTGTGGTGATGATTCCTGTAGCCATCCCCTTCTTCTTCATAGGGGCCACGGCAGGCGTGTTCGGCAATGCCAGAGGCGGCTGGAAGGGCTGCGTGCTGGGCGCGTTTGTCACCGGTGTGCTGATATCCGTCGGCCCGGCGGTGATCTATCCCATCATGCAGAGTGTGGGGCTCAACGGAACCAGCTTCCCTGAGACAGACTTTAACCTGATCGGTATTTTCTTTAACTTTATCGGCAAGGCGCTGGGCAAGTGGTAGGGCCAGGCGTATGGAGGAACTTAAGATTATGACAGATATCAAACAGCTGGAAATGACAGCGAACCGCAACAGGAAACGGATTATAGAGATGGTCTACCGGGCCGGGGTGGGCCATGTGGGGGGAGCGCTCTCGGTGATTGACCTTCTCACCGCTATCTATGAGCGGGAGGTGGACTTTAACCAGGAGAAACGCACCCGGGTGGTGCTGTCCAAGGGCCACGCCACCCCCGCGCTCTACGCGGAGCTGGCCCAGAAGGGGATCATCGACGAGAAGGATTTCCCAACATTCCGCCAGATTAACTCCAGGCTTCAGGGACATCCCTACACCTGCGACATACCCCAGGCCGATGCCACCACAGGGCTGCTGGGGCAGGGCTTTTCCACCGCCCTGGGCATGGCCCTGGTGAAGCAGAGGGAGGGGGACCCACACAAGGTCTACGCGGCAGCCGGGGACGGGGAGACCCAGGAAGGCCAGATATGGGAGGCCCTGATGGCCGCGGCCCATTATAAGCTGGACAACCTGGTGTACATCTTCGACTGCAACAATCTGTCCTCAGGGCATCCGGTCAATGAGATCATCAACCTGGAACCCCTTGAGGACAAGCTGAAGGCATTTAACTTCCATGTGATCGTGATCGATGGCAACGACATGAGGCAGGTGGTGGACGCCATAGAGGCGGCCAAGGCGGTAAAGGGCGCGCCCACTGCGATCATCGCCCACACGGTAAAGGGAAAGGGCGTCAGCTATATGGAAAATGTTCCTAAATGGCACTCCAGCGGGCTGACCCGTGAAGAATATGAGACTGCCATGAAGGATTTAAACGCCCGGGAGGAGGAGATCTGCAATGAGATATGAGACAATTACCCTCAGGGAGCTGGTGGGAGATGTGCTGGTGGAAGCCCAGAAGGAACACGGGAATCTCTATGTCATTGACAGCGACCTGGCCAAATCCACCACCACGGATAAATTCGAAGCCGCGTTCCCGGAACATTTCATAGAGACGGGGATTGCGGAGCAGAACGCCATGTCCATTGCCGCGGGCGTGGCAGCGGAGGGAAGGATTCCGTTTTATGTGAACTTTGCAATCTTTGTGTCGGGAACCTGCTGGACCCAGCTGCGGCAGATCTGTTATGCCAACCTGAATGTGAAGATGATTGCCACCCATCCGGGAATGGACGGTGGATATGACGGGGCCACCCATCACGCCAATGAGGATCTGGCCCTGATGCGGGTGCTGCCCAACCTGAAGGTGCTGGTGCCGTCCAGTCCGGATGAGCTTAAGGAGGCGGTCCGGATCGCCGTGGCGTACAAAGGGCCGGTGTATATACGCTGCGTCCGCGACAGTGTACCCAACCTTCCGGCCAGGGAGCAGGTGCGGCTGGGCAAGGCTGTGGTGGTGGAAGATCAGGGCAGTGATTTTGCCATGATCTATGAGGGTTCGGTTACGGACCTGGCATATAAGAGCTTTGCAGCGGCCAAGGAAAAGGGAAAATATGGGAAATTAATCAACATTTTCTCTGTAAAGCCAGTGGACCGGGAGCTGATCCGCGGCATCGCTGGGACAGTGGGAAAGATGGTCACCATTGAGAACCACTCAGTGATCGGAGGCTTGGGCAGCCTTGTGGCGGAGACAATCTGCGATATGGAGAGACACGGGCCGCTCCTGCGGGTGGGTGTTGAGGATGTATTTACGGAATCCGGGCCATCGGGGCAGCTGAAGGAGAAGTATGGGCTTTCGGTGAACCATGTGCTGGAGGTGCTGGGGTTCTGATATGAATTAAGATGCAGCTTGAGAGGGCGTTCAATTTTGGACAGCCCTCTTCTGCATCTTTTTTTAGTGTCCGAAAATGTTGGACACTAACTGTTTAGTGTCTAAAAATCCAATTCAGATACTGTTCAGATAATTTCTTATATTGAAAATTGCTGATAAAACTGTACTTTTTCAGAGTGAAGAAAAAAGTTGGCATGGAAGTTGCTCTATATATAGGCAAGAGGAAAAACTTGAAAGGAGTTTTGAAATGAAAAAAATCCTAATAGCCACCCACGGTACATTTGCCTCAGGCGCCAGGAGTACAATTGAGTTCCTGATGGGCAGCGTGGCGGATATCACCTGCATTGACGCGTATGTCAACCCCGAGGAAAATCTGGTGGAAACGCTGGAAGCATATTTTTCCGGGACGGAGCCGGATGACAGGGTAATCGTGATGACTGATATTAAAGGCGGCAGCGTGAACCAGAAGATTGTGCCGTACATAACGAGGGAAAATGTATATCTCATCGCCGGTTTTAACCTGCCGCTGCTGGTGGCGCTGGCCATAGCGCCGGAGGACATGACCAGGGAGGATATCAAAAAGACCATTGAGGATGCAAAAAAACAGATGGAGCTTGTGGAGGTAACTGCTGAGGAGACAGGCGAGGACGACTTTTTCGAGGGCTGAAGCAGATCAATTATAATAATAGGAGGAAACAGGAATGATCAAAGCATTGAGAGTAGACGAACGTTTAATACACGGACAGGTAGCCATGGCCTGGACCAGGGATTTATCCATTCAGGGAATTATCGTGGCATGTGATGAGGCCGCGGCCAATGAGATGCAGAAGATGACACTGAAGATGGCAGTGCCTGACGGTGTGAAGTGCATGATTAAACCGGTGAGCGAGGTGATCACCGCGCTGAAGAACCCGAAATCAGCCAATATGAGGATGCTCGTGCTGACGAAAACAGTGAAGGACGCGCTGGAGATATACAAGAATGTGCCGGGGATTGAGTATGTGAATATCGGCAACGCAGGCCGGTTCACCAGCGGGGACGGCACCCAGCGCACTGTTTTGTGCAGGTCCGTAAGCCTCACGCCCGAAGAACTGGAGTGTATGAAAGAGCTTGTAAAGCTGGCGCCGGATACGGCCATGCAGATGGTGCCTTCTGATGAGAAGAAACTGGTAGTGGACGTATTACAATAAATTGCATTTGTGAGAGGAGATCAAATATGTTAGCACATTCATCGTTATTTATTACTGCACTGGTTATAGCCATTCTGGTGCTGTTCGCATCGGGCGTCAGGGATCTGATCGGATTTTCCATGCTGGACCGCCCCATATTCATCTGCCCCATAGTGGGATGGTTCTTCGGCGATATGCAGATGGGGCTGAAGATTGGGGCTTCCCTGGAAGCGGTGTTCATGGGGATTGTCAACATCGGCGGGGCGTCGGCTGCGGAGTGCGGCATCGCCAGCGTGGTGGGAACTGCCTTCGCCATGATGATCGGCGGAGGACCGGAGGTAGCCCTTCCCCTGGCCCTTCCCATCGGACTGCTGGGACAGCAGGTCAAGAATGTCCTGTGGATCGGCATGGTGAGCTGGTTTGCACCTGTGTTTGACCGTCTGGCGGCAGAGGGACAGGACAGGAAGTTTACGAGAGTACATTATGGTGTCTGGTGTTTAAACTGGGGCCTGTACTGTCTGATTCCATTTTTTGCGATTCTCTTTGGATCGGATGCCGTGGCAAAGCTGGTATCTGCCATACCGGAGGTGATCATGAACGGCCTGGCGGTCTGCGGCAACCTGCTTCCCGCTGTGGGCATGGCCATGCTGCTGAAACTGCTGTGGAGCAATAAGATCTGTGTTTACTATTTCCTGGGATTCATCCTGGTGGCCTACTTAAAGCTTCCGCTGATTGCACTGGCGTTCCTGGGCGTGATTGCAGCGGTGGTGATTGCCCAGAGGGATCTGGAGATCAACCAGCTGATGAAGATGAGAACCGCAGTGGCCGGCGCAGGAGAATATGAACTGGATGAGGAAGAGGAGGAATTTTTCAATGACTAAGATAACCAATGTATCAAGTGAAGAGAAGAAAATGCTGCGTTCCGTGTACCTCAGGTCCTTCACCCTGTATTCTTCGGTAACGCCGTCCAAACAGGGGGCGTCCGGCTTCTGCTACTCCATGTTCCCCTTTATAAACCGTTTCTACAAGGAGGATTCTGAGGGCAGGAAGGATGCTATGGCCCGCCATATGTCCTACTTCAACACCACGGTCCCCATGTCCACATTTATCATGGGACTCTGCGGCGCTATGGAGAAGGAGAACAGCGAGCGGTCCGGGTTCGACACAAGCTCCATCAACCCCATCAAAACCAGTTTAATGGGCCCTCTGGCGGGCATCGGAGATTCCATATTCTGGGGCGTATGGCGTGTGATCTGCGCGGGGATTGCCATCAGCATGGCCCAGGCGGGCAATATACTGGCGCCCCTGGTATTCCTGCTGCTGTTCAATATCCCCACCAACCTGGTGCGCTATTACGGAACATTTCTGGGCTACACACTGGGCTCCACATACATAGAAAAGCTGTATTCCGGCGGATTGATCAATGTGCTGACAAAGGCGGCCAGTATCATGGGCCTCATCATGGTGGGCGGCATGACCAGCAGCATGATCAGCTTTAACTCTAAGGTGAGTATGACCGTTCAGGGCGCTGAGGTGTTCAACCTCCAGAACATGCTGGACCAGCTGCTGGTAGGTCTTGTGCCCCTGGGACTGACCCTTCTGTGCTACTATCTGCTGACCAGGAAGAAGATCAGCATCAACGTTCTGATTATCGGCGTGCTGGTGCTGGGTATCGTCCTGTCCCTTCTGGGGATCGCATAACTGCAGGCTGGCCGCACAGTGCTCAAAACAAGGAGGAATTGAGATGGAAAATTGGTGGAAAAACGCGGTGGTATACCAGATATACCCCAAGAGCTTCCAGGACAGCAACGGAGACGGCTATGGTGATATTCCCGGCATCATTTCCCGTCTGGACTATCTAAAGGAGCTGGGGATTGACGTGTTATGGCTGAGCCCGGTCTATGAATCGCCCCAGGATGACAATGGATATGATATCAGCGATTACAGGAAGATCTATGAGAAATTCGGCACCAATGAGGACATGGAGCAGCTGATTCATGAAGCCCATGAGAGGGGAATCCGGGTGGTTATGGACCTGGTGGCAAACCACACCTCGGATGAGCATCAGTGGTTCGTGGAGAGCCGGAAGTCAAAGACAGGGCCGTACAGCGACTTCTATATCTGGAAGGACCCCAAGCCGGACGGAAGCGAGCCCAACAACTGGGGGTCCAGCTTCTGTGGCCCGGCCTGGGAGTACAGCCAGGAGAGAGGGCAGTATTACCTGCATTTCTACAGTAAAAAACAGCCGGATTTAAACTGGGAGAATCCCCAGGTGCGCGCTGCGGTGTATGAGCTGATGAAATTCTGGATGGACAAAGGCGTGGACGGCTGGCGGATGGATGTGATTGCATCCATATCCAAATATACGGAGTTCCCCGACTATCCGCCCCAGGAGGGGAAGCAGTACATCACGGGCTTTATGCACCAGAACGGACCCCGGCTCCATGAATTTATCCACGAGATGAACAGGGAGGTGCTGTCCAGGTACGACTGCATGACCGTTGGGGAGGCCCCCGGCTCCACGGCTGAGATAGCCAGGCTGTTCACCGATCCCAAACGGGAAGAGCTGAACATGATCTTTACCTTTGAGCACATGAACGTGGACCGCGTGCCGGGCAGTGTGAACCGGAAATGGGCGCTGCGGCCCATGGAGCTGACTGAGCTGAAGCAGGTGATGAGCCGGTGGCAGGATACGCTGCGGGATCATGGCTGGAACGCCCTCTATTTTGAGAACCACGACCGGCCCAGGGTCATCTCCCGGTGGGGTAATGACACAGTGTACCGCAAGCAGTGCGCCAAGGCATTTGCCACTGTCCTTCACGGAATGCAGGGAACCCCTTATGTATACCAGGGGGAGGAGATCGGCATGGTGAACTGCCACTATGAACTGGATGAGTACGATGATATTGAGATCAGAAACGCGTACCAGGAGCTGGTGGTGAAGAACCGGTCCATCTCAGAGGCGGACTTTAAGAAGGCCGTGTGGACGGTGGGGCGGGATAACAGCAGGACCCCCATGCAGTGGAGCGGCAAGGAAAATGCAGGATTTACCACAGGTGAGCCATGGTTTAAGGTCAACCCGCGCTATGGGGAGATCAATGTGGAGGAGGCGCTGGCAGACCCGGATTCCATCTTCTATTATTATAAGAAGCTGATCAGGCTCCGCCATGAGGAGGAGATCCTGACAGAGGGGAGCTACCGTCTGCTGCTTGACGGCGACAGCAGTATATTCGCCTATGAGAGGGCCTGGAATGGGGAGAAATGGCTGGTTGCGGCCAATCTGACGGAGAAAGAGGCGGAGGCTGATCAGCTGTGGAAGGATTGGCATACAGGCTGGAGCACGGTTATCTCCAACTATCCGCAGGTGCGGCCACAGGGGTTTATGCGGCCTTTTGAGGCGTTTATTATTAAACAGGAATCATGATGCAAAACCCTGTGTTTTAGTATATACTTGGATTAAAATACAGAGGTGAAGGGGGATTCCATGCAGGCGCAGGAGAGGGTCTATGAACAGCTGATTAAAATAACATGTGACAAGGGAAGAACCACGGCCTCAGAGCTGGCAGAACAGCTGAATCTGAGCCGTCAGGTCACAAGCCATTATCTGAACCGGCTACTGGAGCAGCAGAAAGCTGTGAAAACAGACACACGGCCCGTGTATTGGAGCGCGTGGAAGGCGGCTCAGGGGGAGGAAGGCGCGGCCTGGGGGCAGGAAGGCGCGTCCCAGGGTCAGGCAGGCGCCACCCCGAGCCAACCAGGCTCCCTCCGGGAGCCTGGCGATGTCTTTTCCGTCCTGATCGGAGCGGGCGGAAGCCAGAGGAATATCACCATGCAGTGCAAGGCCGCTGTCAATTACCCGCCGGACGGCCTTCCCATCCTGATCATCGGGGAGAGCGGCGTGGGCAAGAGCTTTATGGCGGGGCTGGTGTGCAGCTATGCCAGAAGCCAGAATGCGATTCCCGGCAATGCGCCGTTTGTGGTGCTCAACTGTGCGGATTATGCCAACAACCCTGAACTTTTGTCAGCCGCCCTGTTCGGGTATAAGAAGGGCAGCTTTACCGGGGCGGTCTCCGACAAAACGGGGCTTCTTAAGGAGGCGGACGGGGGGATGCTGTTCCTGGACGAGGTACACCGCCTGTCCTATGAGAACCAGGAGAAGCTGTTTGTGTTCATGGACACAGGCAGGTACCGTCCCCTGGGGGACAGCAGCTGGAAAGAAGCCAGAGTCAGATTTATATTTGCCACCACGGAGAAGCCGGAGGATGTGCTGCTGGAGACCTTCCGCCGCAGAATTACCGTTCAGGTCAATGTGCCGTCTATGATGGAGCGCCCCTTGTCAGAGCGTCTGGAGCTTCTGCACCGGTTCTATGAGAAGGAAGCAGGGAAAGTGGGAAGAGACATGGAGATCGATAAAAAGGTGGTCTCCGTGCTCTGTTTTTCCAAAATGAAAGGAAATATCGGCAAGCTGAAAAATCTGGTCCAGTTGAGCTGCGCCAACGCGTATTTCCGCCATGGCGGCAGCGGTATGCTGCAGGTCACTATGGCGGACCTGCCCCAGGAGGCATGGACCATGCCGGATGGCCGCGCAGAGGGGCCTAAGTCCATGGTGGTTTCAGCTGCCGGTGAGGGCAGCCCCACCCCGTACAGGGAGCAGGCGGACGGCGGGGCGGGACAGCTGCTGCAGCTGTTCGCAGACATTGGGCAGACAGATTATAAGCAGTTTTCAGAGCTTGCTCCTGGATTTCTGCTGCGGTTTAAGCGCTGCGCCATGGATATCCTGCGCGGGGAACACCGGGGGGAGATCCAGGGTGGGGATGTGCTCAGAGAGCTGTACACCCATATCTGCACAAAGGTGATGGCAAGGTACGGTGTCCGCGGGCAGCGGGAGATGATCGGCCGCATGTACGCATTGACTGAGGCGACGGTCGTACGGGACCTGCCGGAGCTTTCGGACGGGCGGCTGGCGGATTACTTCGGGGCCGTGATGCCCAGAGCCTTTTATGTGGCCGGGAAGCTGGAGGAGGAGCTGGACAACTGCTTTTTTGCAGCAGGTTCCTTAGGCGGAGGGCCGCTGCTGCGCTTTATCTGCAGTTTTTTCCTCTCGGAGTGTATTGCGGAACATATAGAATTCCGCGGCCTTATAGCAGCCCACGGGGATTCCACGGCCAGCAGCATCCAGGCGGTGGCCAACCAGGTCTGCGGCACCTATGTATATGAAGCCATTGACATGCCCATGGACGCCTCCGTGGAGGAGACCATCCAGAAGGTGAAACAATATCTGGAACATGAGAACACTGGAAAAGGAGTGATACTCCTGGTGGACATGGGGTCCTTAAGCCAGATGTATTCCTCCATAAAAGCCAGTGTGTCCGGGGATCTTCTGATTGTGAACAACCTGACTACCTGCATTGCCCTGGACATCGGTTTTAAGATGGTGAGGAAGATGGCATTTAAGGAGATCGCAGAGGCTGCCGGCAACGGGTATCCGGTCAGCGTCCAGTATTTCGAGGGAGTGGCAAAGGGCAACAATATCATCGTTTCCTGCATGTCGGGCGTGGGAATCGCCGACAAAATCAAAGATATGCTGGTCCGTGTCCTTGGGGAGGACGGCCTTGACATCATTTCCATGGAATACCGGGAGTTAAGACGGCTGCTGGCGGAGAACCAGGAGGACTATTTCAGCAAAACGAAGCTGATCCTGACCACCTCCAACCTGTCGGGAGACATCTCGGTGCCCTGGATTAATATCTACGATCTGATAGGCGGAGCCGGAGAGCGGAAAATATGGGCTTATCTGCGCAGCTTTCTGGGACCGGAGAAACTGGAACTTCTGAACCGGGAATTTGTGAAGTTCTTCTCCCTGGAGGGCATTGTGAGCCGGCTTCAGTTTTTAAATCCCACTGTGGTGATCAATGAAGTTGAAAATGTGATTATGAGGTATGAGCAGCACTACCATCTGGAGCTGCCCGGCCGGACGAAGCTGAATCTGTACATGCACATTGCATTTATGATTGAACGGCTCATGACCGGCGAACAGGACCAGGAGGAGAGCGTCACCCTCTCACCTCAGGAGAGTGCGTTCTGTCAGGTGTCAGAGCACATTTTCAAGGATATTGAGAACCGGTATCATATCAGTTTAAACCAATATGAACTGTCCCTGCTTTACGAGCTGTTTCGCAGGGTAATCGAGTAATGAAATAAAGGAGTAAAGGAATGCCAATTATCGTTCATCAGGAGCCCAGAGAATTTCATATTTACAACCAAAATATGAGCTACATATTTACCGTGCTCAGAAACGGGCAGCTGGGCCAGCTCTACTACGGGAAAACCATACGGGACCAGGAATCCTTCGCCCACCTTCTGGAGACCCGCATCCGGTCCATGGCCCCCTGCTTTTACGAGGGCGACCGGGTGTTCTCCATGGAGCACATCAAACAGGAGTACCCTTCCTGCGGACACGGCGATATGAGGTATCCGGCCTACGAGATACAGCAGAAAAACGGCAGCAGGATCTCCGAGTTCGTCTACATTTCCCACAAAATCTATGCCGGAAAGCCGGAGCTTAACGGGCTTCCCGCCACCTATGTGGAGTCAGAGGATGAGGCGGAAACGCTGGAAGTGCTGCTCACTGATGAATATATGAAAACAGATCTGGTTCTGACCTATACAGTCTATGAGGGCTATGGAGCCATCACCAGAAATGCCAGGTTTATCTGCCGCAATGAGGATGGCATTGTCCTGAACAGGGCAATGAGCGCCAGCGTGGACCTGCCGGACAGCAGCTTTGAGATGGTGGAGCTGACCGGGGCGTGGGCCAGGGAACGGAGCGTGAAGTTCCGCAAGCTGGAACACGGCATCCAGGCGGTCTACAGCATGAGAGGGTGCAGCAGCAGCAACTATAACCCCTTTCTGGCCCTTAAGCGTCCGGAGGCAGATGAAAACCAGGGGGAGGTCTATGGCTTCAGCCTTGTCTACAGCGGCAATTTTCTGGCCCAGACAGAGGTGGACACATATGAGGTCAGCCGGATTACCATGGGAATCCATCCCGCATACTTTGAATGGCCGTTGAAGGAGGGGGAGCAGTTCCAGACGCCGGAGGTGGTCATGGTGTACTCTGAACGGGGGCTTAACGGCATGAGCCGGATCTATCACGGGCTTTACCGCAGCCGTCTGGCCAGAGGGACGTGGAGGGATGAGCCGCGGCCGGTCCTGATCAATAACTGGGAGGCCACATACTTTGACTTTAACGAGGAGAAGATCCTGAATATTGCGAAGACCGCAAAACGTCTGGGGATTGAACTGTTTGTGCTGGATGACGGCTGGTTCGGACGCAGGAACAGCAGCAGCAGCTCCCTGGGGGATTGGTATCCCAATCTGGAGAAGCTTCCGGGCGGTATAACAGGAATTGCAGAGAAGGTGGAAGCCCTGGGCATGAAGTTCGGACTGTGGTTTGAGCCGGAGATGGTGAACAAGGACAGCGACCTGTACCGGGCGCATCCTGAATGGGCCTTCTCCACTCCCGGGAGAAGCACCTGCCACGGAAGGAACCAGTATGTTCTGGATTTCTCTAAAATAGAGGTGGTGGACTATATATTCGGCCTGATGGCCGATATTCTGGATAAGGCCCCGGTGTCCTACATTAAATGGGATATGAACCGCTGCATGTCGGAGGTATTTTCCGATGGAATGGATGCCGGCTATCAGGGCACTGTTATGCACCGATATATCCTGGGGGTCTACGACCTGTATGACCGCCTTACCCGCCGCTATCCGGAGATCCTCTTCGAATCCTGCGCCAGCGGGGGCGCCAGATTTGACCCTGGGATGCTCTATTATGCGCCCCAGTGCTGGACCTCGGACGACACGGATGCCGTGGAACGCCTGAAAATCCAGTACGGCACCTCCTACGTCTATCCGGTGAGCAGTATGGGAGCCCACGTGTCCGCGGTTCCCAACCATCAGGTGCTTAGGATGACGCCCATTGAGACCAGGGCTAATGTGGCTTACTTTGGGACCTTTGGGTATGAACTGGACTTAAACAGCCTGTCTGCAGAGGAGCAGGAGAAGGTGGCGGAACAGGTCCGGTTCATGAAGGAACATCGGAGGTTGATCCAGTTCGGCGATTTCTACCGCCTGGCAAGCCCTTTTGAGGGGACTGGAAATGTGACTGCCTGGATGGTGGTGTCGGAGTGCCGCACAGAGGCGCTGGTAGGGTATTACCGCGTGCTGGAGCCGGTCAATGTGGGGTATCAGAGGCTGAAGCTGCAGGGGCTGGAGCCTGGATTTAAGTATCATATATCGATTAATGATACGGTTCATTATGGAGATGAGCTGATGAATGCGGGGATGATTGTCTCGGATGCTTCGGCTGGTGATAATAAGGAGAAATTTAATGGGAGGAATGGGGATTATCAGTCTAGGGTTTATCATTTGAAGAGAGTATGAACCCCGGCTGGCTCTCACCCATTGCGCGGCAGACCGCTCGCTGGCGTATCCGGGCGCGGGGGGAGGAAGGAAGTGCAGAGAATAGAATTACTAGATTAAGCGGCTATTTAAGTATCGGTTCTTTCTTGGGTTTTGTATATGGGGATTTAGGCGTGGAAAGGTTACGCGGGCGGAGTTAGATTCATCCGTCCGTGAGAGCCAGGGGCTGCGGGCGGGAAGGTTCGGGGACGGGTTACGGCGCAAAGTAATTCTAGGGCTC
>OKVW01001055.1_pt1 | contig 12626 bp, 11 predicted proteins | sample 1606991 | NCBI WGS metagenome assembly OKVW01 (sample SAMN03281021, study PRJEB24777) | human gut metagenome | isolation source: fecal sample PR177 from 1 month old male Malay infant, vaginal delivered...
GACTCGAACCGGCACGTATTTCTACGGTTGATTTTGAATCAACTGCGTCTACCGATTTCGCCACTTCGGCACTGAAGAGGTATGCGGAAAACGTTGTGGATTATACCTGTCGTACGCCACCATGCAAGCAGTAGCGAGTCTCTTCTCCGCTAAGTGTCGAAAAAATCAACATGCTTCCCTTCGTCCACTTCTGAATCCCCCTTCTGTAAAGCGACGCCGTTTGCCATGCTCTACACTTTTCAATTCAACACACACTGAGGGAAACACGATGGCGAAGATAAAAAGCTATGCCGCAAAAGAGGCAGGTAGCGAACTCGAACTCTTTGAATACGATGCGGGCGAACTCAAGCCGGAAGATGTTGAAGTACAGGTCGATTACTGTGGGATCTGCCACTCCGATTTATCAATGATCGACAATGAATGGGGATTCTCTCAGTATCCGCTGGTCGCCGGGCACGAAGTGATCGGTCGCGTGGCGGCGCTTGGCAGCGCGGCGCAGGATAAAGGCCTGAAGATTGGGCAGCGCGTAGGGATTGGCTGGACGGCGCGCAGTTGCGGGCACTGCGACGCCTGTATCAGCGGCAATCAGATTAATTGTCTGGAAGGTTCGGTGCCCACCATTCTCAATCGCGGCGGGTTTGCCGAGAAGCTGCGCGCTGACTGGCAGTGGGTGATCCCCCTTCCGGACAGCATCGATATTGAATCTGCCGGTCCGTTGTTATGTGGAGGCATCACGGTGTTTAAACCTTTGCTGATGCACCACATCACCGCCACCAGCCGTGTCGGGGTGATCGGCATTGGTGGGCTGGGACACATCGCCATCAAGCTCCTGCACGCGATGGGATGTGAAGTAACCGCATTCAGCTCTAATCCGGCGAAAGAGAAAGAAGTGCTGGCAATGGGGGCCGATAAAGTGGTGAACAGTCGCGATCGGCAGGCGTTAACCGCGCTGGCGGGCCAGTTCGATCTCATCATCAACACCGTCAACGTCGATCTCGACTGGCAGCCCTACTTCGAAGCACTGGCCTATGGTGGCAACTTCCATACCGTCGGTGCCGTGCTGAAGCCGCTGCCGGTGCCTGCATTCACGCTGATCGCCGGCGATCGCAGCATCTCCGGTTCGGCGACCGGTACACCGTATGAATTACGTAAGCTGATGAAGTTTGCCGGACGCAGCAACGTCTCGCCAACGACCGAACTGTTCCCAATGTCGCAAATCAACGACGCCATTCAGCACGTCCGTGATGGTAAAGCCCGCTACCGCGTGGTGTTGAAAGCCGATTTCTAATCATCAGGCCCAGCGCGTTAATGTTCAGATTGATGCGCTGAGTCGCTCCCGCACGTGACGAAAAGCCAGCACCGCCTTCTCACACTGCGCCGTCACGTTCTCAATATCATGATTGATGTCGATACGGGCAATATCTGCTTCATCTGCCTGCGGACGTTCCAGCGCCTCAAACTGACTTTTCAGTAACCCTACCGGCATAAAATGCCCGGCCCGACGCTGCATCCGTGCCAGGATAATGTCGTAGTCACCATCCAGCCAGAGAAAATGTACATGCGGACTGCCCTGACGTAAAAAATCGCGATACTGTTTTTTTAATGATGAGCAAACAATAAACCCGGTCTCATTTTTTTTATAAAGGCTGTAAGAGGCGTCATTTAATCGTTCCAGCCACGGCAAACGGTCTTCATCCGTTAACGGTATTCCCTGAGACATTTTGTCAATATTTTTCGCGGGATGAAGATCGTCACCATCTATGAATTTCGCCGATAATAACGCAGCCATTTTACTGCCAATTAATGATTTACCGCTTCCTGAAACACCCATCAAAATATAGCTTTCTCCGGCCATGTAAAAATCCCCTGGTTATATTCCATGACGCGATACTACGCTCGCACAATCATCGATTTCACGTTTTTTTATTTCTATAGATAAGAATTATAAAGCGCATCACGTTATGCGTAACATTGTAGTGTAACAATTTTTCAGCGTGACCATGATCACAAATAACAATAAACAAAACCGCTTAAATGCCTCTGAACAAAGACCTGACCCAGTGAGGCATTTATGGAAGTGAAAACTCAATCCTGCGTTGTCGCGGGTAAGCGTGCTGTTGCCGTAACACAACAGAATATTGAATGGAATAACCAAGGCACACTCGTAAAAATAACCCGAGGGGGAATTTGCGGTTCCGATTTATATTATTACCAGGAAGGAAAGGTCGGTAATTTCACCGTAAAATCACCGATGATTTTAGGCCACGAAGTTATTGGTAAAGTGGTCCATAGTGATTCTGGAAAATTACATGAGGGGCAGCCCATTTCGATTAATCCGTCGAAGCCCTGTGGTCGTTGCAAATATTGTCTGCAACATGAAGAAAATCAGTGTACGGAAATGCGTTTCTTTGGCAGTGCGATGTATTTCCCGCACGTCGATGGCGGTTTTACGCAATTTAAAACGGTGGATACCGCCCAGTGTATTCCTTATCCGGAACATGCAGACGAAAAGGTAATGGCCTTTGCCGAACCGCTGGCAGTAGCGATTCATGCCGCACATGAGGCAGGCGATCTGCAGGGAAAAAAGGTGTTTATCTCCGGCGTTGGCCCCATCGGTTGTCTGATCGTCAGCGCAGTGAAAACGCTGGGCGCAGCGGAAGTGGTTTGTGCAGATATCAGCGCTCGCTCCTTGTCGCTGGCACACCAGATGGGTGCCGATACGCTCATTAATCCACAGCAGGAGTCGCTCGACGAGTGGAAAAAAGAGAAAGGCTATTTCGACGTAAGCTTTGAAGTGTCAGGACATCCCTCTTCTGTCACTACCTGTCTGGAAGTGACTCGCGCAAAAGGGGTGATGGTGCAGGTTGGCATGGGCGGCGCCGTGCCGGACTTTCCGATGATGATGCTGATTGGCAAAGAGATCTCGCTCAAAGGCTCGTTCCGCTTTACCACCGAGTTCAACACCGCGGTGTCGTGGCTGGCGAATAACGTTATCGATCCGCTGCCGCTGCTCAGCGCCGAATATCCGTTTACCGACCTGGAACAGGCGCTGATCTTCGCCGGGGATAAAACCCAGGCGGCGAAAGTTCAGCTCGTATTTGAAGACATTAAATAAGGAATAGCATGATGAACGATCTTTTTTCACTGGACGGCAAAAACATTCTGATCACCGGTTCAGCTCAGGGGATTGGTTATTTACTGGCGACCGGGCTGGGTAAATATGGCGCACAAATTATCGTGAATGATATTACACCGGAGCGGGCGGAAGCGGCGGTCGTCAAATTGCAACAGGAAGGGATCCGCGCCGTAGCCGCCCCATTTAATGTCACCCATAAAACAGATATTGATGCCGCGATTGAACATATTGAAAAGGATATTGGCCCGATTGACGTTCTGGTAAACAACGCCGGGATCCAGCGTCGTCACCCGTTTACCGAGTTCCCCGAACAAGAGTGGAATGATGTGATCGCCGTTAACCAGACCGCCGTCTTCCTCGTCTCCCAGGCGGTAACCCGCCGGATGGTGGCGCGTCAGGCCGGGAAAGTCATCAATATTTGCTCCATGCAAAGCGAACTGGGCCGGGATACCATCACCCCCTACGCCGCATCAAAAGGTGCCGTGAAGATGCTGACTCGCGGTATGTGCGTAGAGCTGGCGCGGCATAACATTCAGGTTAATGGTATCGCACCAGGATACTTCAAAACCGAAATGACCAAAGCGCTGGTTGAAGATGAAGCCTTCACCTCATGGCTGTGTAAACGTACGCCAGCCGCACGCTGGGGCGATCCGCAGGAGCTGATTGGCGCTGCGGTGTTTCTCTCTTCGAAAGCCTCCGATTTTGTGAACGGACACCTGCTGTTCGTCGATGGCGGCATGCTGGTCGCTGTGTAACCGCAGCCCCTCTACGCAGCGCGCAGGCGCTGCTTTTTTGGCACACATAAGAGATAAGATTATGCCATTAATCATAATTGCGGCAGGCGTCGCGTTGCTTCTGGTCCTGATGATTGGCTTTAAAGTCAACGGCTTCATCGCGCTGGTTCTGGTGGCAGCCGTCGTAGGATTTGCCGAAGGGATGGACGCGCAGGCCGTTTTACATTCCATTCAAAGCGGGATTGGCGGCACCCTGGGCGGGCTGGCGATGATCCTCGGTTTTGGCGCGATGCTGGGAAAATTGATTTCCGATACCGGGGCCGCGCAACGCATCGCCACAACCCTTATTGATACGTTCGGGGCAAAACGCGTGCAGTGGGCGCTGGTCATCACCGGGCTGGTTGTCGGCCTCGCGATGTTCTTCGAAGTTGGTTTTGTCCTGCTGCTGCCGTTAGTCTTTACGGTGGTAGCCTCTTCCGGTTTGCCATTGCTGTATGTCGGCGTACCGATGGTTGCCGCACTCTCGGTGACGCACTGTTTTCTGCCGCCGCACCCCGGTCCCACCGCCATTGCGACAATTTTTGAAGCCAATCTCGGCACGACGCTGCTCTATGGATTCATTATCACTATTCCAACGGTGATTGTCGCAGGCCCGCTGTTTTCAAAATTTCTGACCCGCTTTGAAAAAGCGCCGCCGAAAGGACTATTTAACCCACATCTGTTCACCGAAGAGGAGATGCCGTCTTTCTGGAACAGTATCTTTGCTGCGGTGATCCCCGTCATACTGATGGCCGTTGCCGCAGTTTGTGAAATTACGCTGCCAAAAAACCATTCGGTACGGGTATTCTTTGAGTTTATCGGCAACCCTGCGGTCGCGCTGTTTATCGCCATCGTACTGGCTATTTTCACGCTGGGCCGCCGCAATGGCCGCACGATAGAACAGATCATGGATATTGTCGGTGACTCTATCGGCGCTATCGCCATGATTGTGTTTATCATCGCAGGCGGTGGGGCATTTAAGCAGGTTCTGGTGGACAGCGGCGTGGGCCAGTATATCTCGCACCTGATGACCGGCACCTCGTTGTCGCCGCTGCTGATGTGCTGGACAGTCGCGGCGTTGCTGCGTATTGCGCTGGGATCGGCGACAGTCGCCGCGATCACAACCGCAGGCGTGGTGCTGCCGATTATCAACGTTACCCATGTCGACCCGGCGCTAATGGTGCTGGCAACCGGGGCGGGTAGCGTAATCGCTTCGCACGTAAACGATCCGGGATTCTGGCTGTTTAAAGGGTACTTTAACCTCAGCGTGGGTGAGACGCTTAGGACGTGGACGGTAATGGAAACGCTGATTTCAATTATGGGGCTGCTGGGTGTACTGGCACTGAACGCCATTCTGCATTAAAGCGTGATTAACAATCGGGGGACGATGCCGCCGTCCCCCGGTACTGGAGAGAAAATGAGGAACCACAGAATTTCTTTGCAGGATATCGCCACGCTCGCCGGCGTAACCAAAATGACGGTCAGCCGCTATATTCGCTCGCCGAAAAAGGTCTCGAAGGAAACCGGCGAACGTATCGCGCAGATCATGGAGGAAATTAACTACATCCCGAACCGCGCCCCCGCCATGCTGTTGAACGCGCAGAGTTACACCCTTGGCGTGCTTATTCCCTCCTTTCAAAACCAGCTTTTCGCCGATATTCTTGCCGGGATTGAATCGGTCACCTCCGGTCATAACTACCAGACGCTGATTGCAAACTACAACTACGATCGCGAATCGGAAGAAGAGTCTGTCATTAACCTGCTCTCTTACAACATTGACGGCATTATTCTTTGCGAAAAGTACCACACCCTGCGAACGGTAAAATTCCTGCGTTCGGCCGCCATTCCGATCATCGAGTTAATGGATATTCAGGGCGACCGCCTGGATATGGAAGTCGGGTTTGATAACCGCCAGGCAGCTTTTGATATGGTCAGTACGATGCTGGATAAACGCCAGCGACGCAAAATTCTCTATCTCGGTTCCAAAGATGATATCCGGGATGAACAGCGTTTTCGCGGGTATTGCGACGCAATGACGCAGCGAGGCCTGACACCGTTACGAGCCAATCCTCGGGCCATCTCGTCGATTCATTTAGGGACACAATTGATGCGCGACGCGCTGATCGCCCATCCGGATTTAGACGGTGTCTTTTGTACCAATGATGATATTGCGATGGGCGCGCTGTTGTTCTGCCGCGACCGCGATCTTTGCGTACCAGAACGCATCTCCATCGCGGGTTTTCACGGGCTGGAGATGGGCCGGCAGATGATCCCCAGTCTGGCCAGCGTGATAACCCCCCGCTTCGACATTGGTCGCATGGCGGCGCAGATGTTACTGAGTAAAATCAAGAACAACGACCACAACCATAATACGGTTGATTTGGGTTACCAGATTTATCACGGCAATACGCTTTAGGAGTATTTCTCTCTTCCACGCATATTCTCTTTCATCGACATTGCCTATACTCGACGCAGAATAAATGGAGGAAATCTCATGATCGCACCTTTGCTGATTGCCCGCACGCCGGACACTGAACTGTTTTTACTTCCCGGCATGGCTAACCGCCATGGGCTGATTACCGGCGCGACCGGAACCGGGAAAACCGTCACGCTGCAAAAACTGGCGGAATCGCTGTCGGAGATCGGCGTACCGGTATTTATGGCCGATGTGAAAGGCGACTTAACTGGCGTCGCCGCAGAGGGACAAGCCTCTGAGAAGCTACTTGGCAGACTGAAAAATATCGGTGTGACCGACTGGCAACCTCACAATAACCCGGTGGTGCTGTGGGATATCTTCGGCGAAAAAGGCCATCCGTTGCGCGCCACGGTCTCTGATCTTGGGCCGCTACTGCTGGCGCGTCTGCTGAACCTCAACGAGGTGCAGTCTGGCGTGCTGAATATTATCTTCCGGATCGCCGACGACCAGGGGCTGTTGCTGCTGGATTTCAAAGATCTGCGGGCCATCACCCAGTACATCGGCGACAACGCTAAATCCTTCCAGAATCAGTATGGCAATATCAGCAGCGCCTCGGTCGGCGCTATTCAGCGTGGGTTGCTGACGCTTGAGCAGCAGGGCGCCGAACACTTCTTTGGCGAGCCAATGCTTGATATCAAAGACTGGATGCGCACCGATACCAACGGTAAAGGGATCATCAATATTCTCAGCGCAGAAAAACTCTACCAGATGCCAAAACTCTACGCAGCCAGCCTGTTGTGGATGCTCTCTGAGCTTTACGAACAACTGCCGGAAGCAGGCGATCTGGATAAACCGAAACTGGTCTTCTTTTTTGACGAAGCGCATCTGCTGTTCAACGACGCGCCACAGGTACTGCTGGATAAAATCGAGCAGGTAATCCGCCTTATCCGCTCGAAGGGCGTCGGCGTCTGGTTCGTCTCGCAGAATCCGGCAGATATTCCGGATAACGTGCTTGGTCAGTTGGGTAACCGTGTTCAGCACGCTCTGCGCGCCTTTACGCCGAAAGATCAAAAAGCAGTGAAAACCGCCGCGCAAACCATGCGGGCGAATCCGGCGTTTGATACGGAGAAAGCGATACAGGAACTGGGCACCGGCGAAGCCCTGGTCTCATTTCTTGATGCCAAAGGGAGTCCGTCCGTGGTAGAACGGGCAATGGTGATCGCCCCGTGTTCACGCATGGGACCGGTGACGGACGACGAGCGCAACGGGCTGATTAACCACTCTCCGATTTACGGCAAGTATGAAGACTGTCTCGACCGGGAATCCGCATTCGAAATGTTGCAAAAAGGCGTACAGGCAGCAACCGAAGCACAGAACAACCCAACGGTGAAAGGTAATGACGTCGCGGTTGACGACGGTATTCTGGGCGGGCTGAAAGAGATTCTTTTCGGCAGCACCGGACCGCGCGGCGGTAAACGGGATGGCGTGGTACAGAGCGTGGCGAAAAGCGCCGCGCGTCAGGTCACGAATCAACTTATCCGTGGCATGTTGGGGAGTTTGATGGGCGGGAGAAAACGCTAGGCATTGCGCCGCAGTTTGCCGGATGGCGGCGTAACCGCCCTATCCGGCCTACAAGAGATGACGACTTACGCATCATAGTTCCGCGAGTAGGCCTGATAAGCGCAGCGCCAGCAGGCACTGCACCAGAACGTGCCGGAGATTATGACTTACGCATCATCAGCCAGAGGCTAATCAAGAAGAATGACGCGCTTGGCAGCAGTGCGCCAATCATCGGCGGAATGCCATACACCAGCGTCAGCGGGCCGAAAATCTGGTCCAGCACGTAGAACACAAAACCAAAGCTGATCCCCGTCACCACACGTACGCCCATCGGTACGCTTCGCAGCGGCCCAAAGATAAACGACAGCGCCATCAACATCATTACCGCCACAGAAAGCGGCTGGAAGATCTTGCTCCACATGTTGAGCTGGTAGCGTCCGGCATCCTGGCCGCTCGACTTCAGGTATTTCACATAATTGTGCAGACCGCTGATGGAGAGCGCATCCGGATCCAGCGCCACCACCCCCAGTTTGTCTGGCGTGAGGTTAGTTTTCCAGGTGCCGCTCACCGTTTGCGAGCCGGTTATCTGCTTGGGGTCGGTGAGGTTCGACTCATCCACCTGCGACAGACGCCAGACCTTCTGTTCCGGGTCAAATTTTGCCGACGCCGCATAGCGTACAGACTGAAGACGACGCTGATCGTTAAAGCCGTAAATACTGATCCCGCCTAACTCTTCTTCGCCCGTTACCCGCTCGATATACACAAAGTTATTGCCATCTTTCGCCCACAGACCTTCCTGAGTTGAAAGCAGCGAACCACCATACATCGCCTGCGCACGGTAGTTACGCGCCATTTGTTCGCCCTGCGGCGCCACCCATTCGCCGATAGCCATGGTCAGCAGCACCAGCGGGATAGCGGTTTTCATGACAGAAAGCGCCACCTGCATACGGGTGAAACCCGATGCCTGCATAACCACCAGCTCACTGCGCTGCGCAAGCATCCCGAGTCCCAGCAGCGCGCCAAGCAGCGCCGCCATGGGGAAGAAAATCTGCACATCTTTCGGCACGCTGAGCAGGGTATACATCCCTGCCCCCAACGCATCATAGTTCCCTTGTCCGGCTTTTTTCAGTTGGTCAACGAACTTGATAATGCCGGAGAGCGACACCAGCATGAACAATGTCATCATGATGGTGGTGAAAATGGTTTTACCGATATAGCGGTCAAGTACACCAAATGGTTGCATCACACCGCTCCTTTACGCGCAAAACGGGCGCGCAGACGGCGCACCGGTATGGTATCCCACAAGTTCAACCCTATCGCCAACGCCAGATACAACAGGTTGACGACCCACATCCAGAGCACCGGGTCCAGCTTACCTTTACCACCATTGGATTTCAGAGAGGTCTGGATCAGGAAGAACAGCAGATACAACAGCATCGCGGGCAGCATCGACAGCACCCGTCCCTGACGTGGATTCACCACGCTCAGCGGTACAACCATCAGCGCCATCATAAATACGGTGAATACCAGCGTGATACGCCAGTGCAGTTCCGCACGGGCGCGGTCGGTATCCGTTGACCACAGAGTACGCATATCCATCTGGTCAGTGTCGTTCGGATCCAGCGCCACCGCTTGATGACCGATGATCGCCTGATAACCCTGGAAGTCCGTAATGCGGAAATCGCGCAGCAACGCAGTGCCTTCAAAGCGAGTCCCTTTATTCAGCGAGACCACCTGCGACCCATCACGCAACTGCGATAAATGACCGGAATCCGCGACCACAACGGACGGACGCGCATTGCCTTTCGGGCGAATCTGCGCGAGAAACACATCTTTAAAATCGCTACCGTCTACGCTTTCAATAAACAGAACCGAGCCACCGTTGGTCGCTTGCTGGAATTGCCCTTGCGCCAGTGCCGCCATACCCGGGTTCGCTTTGGCTTCGGCGAGCACTTCATCCTGATGTTTCGCCGACCATGGTCCCGCCCACATGACGTTTACGGCCGCGACAATGCCGGTGAACAGCGCCAGAATCATGGCCGCTTTAACCAGTACGGACTTGCTCAGACCGCAGGCGTGCATCACCGTAATTTCACTTTCGGTATAGAGTTTGCCCAGCGTCATCAGAAGCCCGAGAAACAGGCTGAGTGGCAGAATGAGCTGCGCCATTTCAGGTACGCCAAGCCCCAGCAGCGAGAGCACCAGATTTGCCGGAATGTCGCCATCAACCGCCGCGCCGAGGATCCGCACTAACTTTTGACAAAAGAAGATCAAAAGCAGGATGAAGAGGATGGCAAGTTGGCTTTTGAGCGTCTCCCGCACCAGATATCTTATGATTATCACTTTAAATACGCCCGTAAAAACTCGTTTTTTGCAGGAATTTAGCTTGTTTCATGGCTTAAACGTCATTTATTCTCTTGAGTCGTCGAAATCGTCGCTAAAATTATTATACTCAGCGGATTCGCCACTCAGAACGCGTTCTGATGTGCCAATGCCGTAATAACGTTAAGATTAACACGAAGTCATCGCAACTGCGGACATGAGTTACGAAAGCTTGCAATTCTAACCGCAGGCGCCGCCGTTGTCTTTAAGATTCAGGAGCGTAGTGCATGGAGTTCAGTGTAAAAAGCGGTAGCCCGGAGAAACAGCGGAGTGCCTGCATCGTCGTGGGCGTCTTTGAACCGCGTCGCCTTTCTCCGGTTGCAGAACAGCTCGATAAAATCAGCGACGGGTACATCAGCGCCCTGTTGCGCCGTGGCGAACTGGAAGGCAAACCGGGTCAGACCCTGTTGCTGCACCATGTGCCTAATGTGCTGTCCGAGCGTATCCTCCTCATTGGTTGCGGCAAAGAGCGCGAACTGGATGAGCGTCAGTATAAGCAGGTTATTCAGAAAACGATAAACACGCTGAATGATACCGGCTCGATGGAGGCCGTCTGCTTCCTGACTGAACTGCACGTCAAAGGGCGCAACAACTACTGGAAAGTGCGCCAGGCGGTTGAGACGGCCAAAGAGACGCTGTACAGCTTCGACCAACTGAAAACCACGAAAAGCGAGCCGCGTCGTCCGTTACGTAAAATGGTTTTCAATGTGCCGACTCGCCGTGAGCTGACCAGCGGCGAACGCGCCATTCAGCACGGGCTGGCGATTGCGGCAGGGATTAAAGCCGCGAAAGATCTCGGCAACATGCCGCCCAATATCTGTAACGCCGCTTATCTGGCCTCTCAGGCGCGCCAGTTGGCCGACAGCTACAGCAAGAACGTGATCACCCGCGTCATCGGCGAACAGCAGATGAAAGAGCTGGGCATGCACTCTTATCTCGCCGTTGGTCACGGTTCGCAGAACGAGTCGCTGATGTCGGTCATCGAATACAAAGGCAATTCCTCCGACGATGTGCGTCCTATTGTGCTGGTCGGGAAAGGTCTCACCTTTGATTCCGGCGGTATCTCCATCAAGCCTGCCGAAGGTATGGATGAGATGAAATACGACATGTGCGGCGCGGCGGCCGTTTATGGCGTGATGCGCATGGTGGCGGAACTCCAGTTACCTATTAATGTCATCGGCGTACTGGCAGGCTGTGAAAACATGCCTGGCGGTCGTGCCTATCGTCCGGGCGACGTGCTGACCACCATGTCCGGTCAAACCGTAGAAGTGCTGAACACCGATGCCGAAGGCCGTCTGGTGCTGTGCGACGTCTTAACCTATGTTGAGCGTTTCGAGCCGGAAGCCGTTATTGATGTGGCAACCCTGACGGGCGCCTGCGTGATTGCGCTCGGTCACCACATCACCGGGTTGATGTCGAACCATAATCCGCTGGCGCATGAACTGATCGGCGCGTCCGAACAGGCAGGTGACCGTGCGTGGCGTCTGCCGCTGGGCGATGAATATCAGGAACAACTGGAGTCCAACTTCGCGGATATGGCGAACATTGGCGGTCGTCCGGGTGGGGCCATCACGGCGGGCTGCTTCCTGTCACGTTTTACCCGTAAGTACAACTGGGCACACCTGGATATCGCTGGTACCGCATGGCGTTCCGGGAAAGCCAAAGGCGCCACCGGTCGTCCGGTGGCGTTACTGTCGCAGTTCTTGCTCAATCGTGCCGGTTTTAACGGCGAAGAGTAAGTTGAAGGTTGCCCGTAGGCCTGATTAGGCATTTTGCCGGATGGCGCTGCGCTTATCCGGCCTACGGGACATGCTCTACGGCAACACATTTAAATTCACCACAAGAAGCCCCATATCATGAGAAACGCAACGTTCTACCTTCTGGACAACGACACCCATCAGGACGGTCTCAGCGCCGTGGAACAACTGGTGTGTGACATTGCCGCAGAACGTTGGCGCAGTGGCAAGCGCGTGTTGATTGCCTGCGAAGACGAAAAACAGGCGATCCGCCTGGATGAAGCGCTGTGGGCCAGACCCGCCGACAGTTTTGTACCGCATAATCTGGCGGGCGAAGGACCGCGCGGCGGTGCGCCAGTCGAAATCGCCTGGCCGGAAAAACGCAACAGCAGTCCGCGCGATCTGCTGATCAGCCTGCGCGTCGGCTTTGCAGATTTTGCCACCGCTTTCACAGAAGTGATAGACTTCGTCCCTTATGAAGATTCTCTGAAACAATCGGCGCGCGATCGCTACAAAGCCTACCGCGTGGCTGGTTTTAACCTGAATACGGCAACCTGGAAATAATGGAAAAGACATACAACCCACAAGATATCGAACAGCCGCTTTACGAGCACTGGGAAAAG
>OKVW01001058.1_pt1 | contig 12598 bp, 11 predicted proteins | sample 1606991 | NCBI WGS metagenome assembly OKVW01 (sample SAMN03281021, study PRJEB24777) | human gut metagenome | isolation source: fecal sample PR177 from 1 month old male Malay infant, vaginal delivered...
CTGGAAATAGGCTGCCTGCCAGAGATGGGTACAGTAGAAGTCCCGGGCCAGCATGGCCATGGCTTCCCCGGTAAGGAGCTGTCTGGCGTCCGCTGTCTTTGTGACCAGGGGAATCCGGCCGGCTGCCTTGATGGCGGACAAGAGGGGAGCAGCGCTCCTTCTAAAGCCCAGCACCCTTGCGTAAGGCCCATAGCCCATGGCCCTGCCTGCCCCAGTCTGCCCGGCGGTGATTCCCAGAAGCACATGGAGCAGGCCGCGGCTGATGCGGGTATAGGTGTACTGCCTTGTTTTAAGCTGTCTGATCCTTCCCTCCCAGCCCTGGGGGGACAGCAGCAGTTTCTGCAGCCGGTCCTCCAGCTCCTTGTTCATCCCCTCATAGTCCGCCAGGTTCCGCCCCTCCTGGAGCCCGGACAGCAGCGCGTAATTCAGCAGCAGGGACAGGTCGTCCGGGAAGATAGGCAGCGCTTCCCTGAAGATGTCCATGGCGGCATCCGGCACATGGGCGGAGAGATCCACGTCCTCGCCCGCCGGCCCGCCGGCTCTGCTGCTATCTGTATCCGCCGTTGTCCCGGCGCCCTTGTCCCGACCCATTCTCAGCCTTCTGCGAATAGCCGAAGCGCTGGCCATCTCCCCCTTCAGACTTTCGTCATGATACCCATTCCCCTTCCGCAGCACAGCCAAAGGCTCTAAAGGGCTGCCCTGCTTCAGAATTGCCTTGCAGTATTCGAGGCCCAGAATATTGTTGGGGGTCTTAAGTGCATCTGCGGCCCCCTTGCTGACAGCCCCGCTGCCTGTACATTCCAGCTGTTCCAGGGCGCGGCTTCTGGCCTGGGGCCATGTGAGGCCGCATTTCATTCCCTCCCTCAGCAGGCTGGAATAATCCGCCGGCTCTTGCTGCAGATACCGGGCAGCTTCCATCAGAAGCCCCGTATCCCCGCATTCGCTGCCGAAACACAGTGTGTCCACCACCCCAAGCCCGGTCAGCAGCGCCACGCCGCAGGCTCCGAAATCCTCGGCGCTGCCGGTGGCAAAGACCGCGGGGATCTCCAGCACCAGATCCGCGCCGCAGCTGAGCGCGGCTTTGGCTCTCAGATATTTGGAGAAAACAGCAGGCTCACCCCGCTGCACAAAATCCCCGCTCATCACCGCCACGCAGTAATCCGCCCGGGACAGGCTCCTGGCCTGCTCTATATGATATTCATGTCCCCTGTGAAAGGGGTTGTACTCTGCTATGATTCCGGTCACTCTCATATGTGCAGTTCTCCTTCCTGGACATTACACAATGTTCCACGTCATTATATCCAAAAATCCCATAGATTACAATCAAAATCCCGGTTCCTGAACAATCCCCGGCGGGCCGAAGCGCTGCCGGATCAGATTGATAAAGTCCATATCCGCCTGCTGCAGCCGGTAATTCTTCCGGCAGGCCACAATAAATTCCACCTGGTGGGGATGGCTTCCCACAGAGAGGAATACCGGAGGCTGAAGGTAATTCTTAAAACAGCGGATGCTGATATCAAAGGAAAATGTGAACCCAAGGCCGCGGCTTGCCAGCGCCAGGCAGGTATCGAGGCTGCGCAGCACCGTGATATCAGAGCGGATGCGCGCTTCCCCCAGAAGCTGGCGGCTGATCCTTCCGATCCTCCACTGGGCGGCATCGTTAAGGAAGAACACCTCACCGTCCAGGTAGGATAGGTCCAGCCATGGGTATTTAAACCCCTCCCTGGGGGCGGAATACTGGATATAGGGACTGTCCGCTGCCATGCAGATCACCACTTCCTCAGTATTGATATGAAAGTAGTTGAATTCCGGGTTGCGTTCGCTCAGGGCGTACACTGCCAGGTCCACGGCCCCATTGCTCAGCGCCTGCTCCACCTCGTCCACGCTCCGCTCCAGGAATTCGATATGATAGCCCGGATACTGGGCTTTAAATAGAGGGAGTACCTCAGGCAGCACGTAATATCCCCTGGTGGAGGTGCTGGCCAGGCTAAGCCGTCCCATGGTCTTGTGGACTACCTGAGCCAGGGTGTGGTCCAGTCTGGACTGAAGCCGGAAGATCTCATGGCCGGTGGCCAGGAACTGTTCCCCGGCGTAGGTGGGAAACATCCGTTTGTTGATGCGCTCAAACAGCGGCGTCCCGATTTGATCTTCCAGCTTCTGCAGAAACTTGGACAGGGAGGGCTGGGAGATGTACAGTGCCTCCGCAGCCCTGGATATATTCCCATGCTGGGCAATGGCCTGGACATAGGTATAATCTCTGAAATCCATGGAGTATCCCATCCTTTCATTATGTTGTTCAAAAATCATAACACAATTTTTACAAGATGTATAGTTTTAAAGCATGAAATTTATAGAATAAATATATTTTACATATACAAATCAGAATGATACACTACCATCATGCTTCGAAACATAGAAAGATGTACAAAACACACATGGGAAGGAGGGGGAATATGAACAAGGGATATTTAAAGACAAGTGACCGGGCCTACATTTATTATGAGGACCATGGCCAGGGGAAGGATGTGATTCTGCTGGTTCCGGGTCATATGTGCACTACTAAATTCTATCAGAAGAATGTGGAGTTCCTCTCAAAGACGCACCGGGTCGTGACCATGGATAACCGAGGATTCGGCAATTCATCCAAACCGCTTCACGGCAACAACATAGAACGTCACGCGGATGATATCCAGGAGCTGATCAGCTTTTTGGGGCTGGAACAGGTGGTGCTGATCGGCTGGTCGCTGTCCGGAAGCATTGTGGTTACATACGCTCACAAGTACGGCTGCGCAAAGCTGAAGGCCCTGGGGCTTCTGGACTGCTGCCTGTTTCCGTTCTCAGCCGCAGAATGGAACTCCTACAATTCCAGGGATTACAATATGGATGACTGGAACCGGAAATACAGGCTGTGGTACGCGGACCCGGAGACCTATGTGGACAATTTCGTCAGCCGGGTGAAGGAGGGCCTGACGCCTGAGGAGGTGCAGATGGTCAGGGAGGAGATCAAAAAGACTCCGCCGTGGATCGGGTTTGCGCTGCATACGGACTGGTGCCACACAGACTGCGCCGCGCTTCTGCCTGACATGACTGTTCCGGTGATCATATTCAGCGGAGAGTCGAAGGGGCACAGCGCCACCATGGGAAGCTTTTATGAGACACAGGTCAGGACGTACTGTGAACATCACAGGTTTGACCGGGGAGGCCATATGCTGTTTGCAGTTGAACACGAGAAGTTCCACAGGATTTTAGAAACATTTATACAAAGGATTTCGTAACAGTCTTTTGGGGTGAAACGAACAAATAGGAGGGTGTTAATATGTTATATGCAATTGTTGGATACGCAGTCATCTTAGTGATGATGTTTATGATTCTAAAGAGCAAAGCCACGCCGGCTTTCTGTTTCTCCGTACTGCCGGTAATCGGCGCAGTTATCTGCGGTTTTGGATTCGCCGATATTCTGGGCTTTATTGACAAGGGGATGGCCACTGTGTGGAAGACCGCCATACTGTTTATCTTCTCAGTCTGCTATTTCAGTGTGATGAACGATGCGGGGATGTTTGAACCTCTGGTGAAGGGACTCGTCAAGAAGGCCGGCAACAACATTGTGATGATCATGGTTGCCACCAGCCTGATTGCAGTTGTGGCCCATATGGACGGCGCATGTGCCTCCACATACCTGATAACAATCCCGGTTATGCTGCCCATTTTCAAGAAAATGCGCCTGAATCCTCTGATGCTCCTGCTTCTGGTTGGATTGTCTGCTGGGGTGATGAACCTGGTTCCCTGGGGCGGCCCCACAATCCGTGCGGCCACGGCCATTGGGATGGATGCCACGGAGCTGTGGGTTTCCATGATCCCCATGCAGATCTTCGGCCTGGTGGCCTCTGTGGCGGCGGCAGTGATCTGTGCAAAGGTAGAACAGCGCCGCCTGATGAGAGAGGGCGTGGACATCTCCAGTCTGACGGCAAAAGACGAGAATGAATCCGGCGGATCCGGTGAGGACACCAGCCTGCGCCGCCCCAAACTGTTCTGGGTAAATTTAGGCCTCACCGCAATTATCATCGCTCTTCTGGTAGAGGGAAGCATCACACCTTACCTGATCTTCTTATTCGGAACCATGATCGCCATGGGCATCAACTATCCGGACATGAAGCTTCAGAGCAGCCTGCTGAAAAAGTACGCGCCCAGCTGTATTGACCTGACCGTTACCCTGATGGCTGCAGGTGTGTTCCTTGGGATTTTTGCCAACAGCGGAATCATCACCAGCATGGCTCAGGTTCTGATCAACCTCCTTCCCGGATTTATGAGCAAGTACCTGTACCTGATCATGGGTGTTCTGGGCGGACCTCTTGGAATCATCATGGGACCGGACCCCTACTACTATGCGGTTATGCCCCTTGTTATTGAGACAGTTGCACCCTACGGGATCACAGCCACCCAGGTGGCCCACGCCATGCTGATCGGCGAGAACGTGGTACTCAGCGTAAGTCCCTGTGTGGCCGCCAATTACCTGGCATTCGGCATCAGCGGCATTGAACTCAACGAACACATGAAATTCTCCTTCAAATGGGAGTGGCTTGTAAGCATCCTGATGCTGATCTTTGCCGTAATGATCGGAATTGTGTAGAAAGAAGAGCGTGAAAATGAAAGTTTTAGGTACAGCAGTTAAGAAAAAACCGGTGCTTTTATGCCTTGCCGGGAACCTGTGCAGCCCCTCTGTGTTCGACAGGATTCATGTGCCGGACGGTATGCAGAAGCTTTATCTGGACTATCTGGGACAGCCCGGCCCGTGGGATATGGAGTCTATGGGCTGGGAGGTGGTCCGCCTGCTGGACAGCTTCGCAGGAGCGCCTGTGATACTGGCAGGCTACTCCGCAGGCGGGGTGCTGGCTATCTCCACAGCGTGCAAGGCCCCGGATCAGGTGGCTGGCCTGGTCCTGTCCAACACAGGCCCCTGCAGCATTGGCCATGGAAATCCCGGTTTTGTCCGGGAACTGCGGGAGAATTATGACAGCGAGCCCTATATGCGGAGCTTTCTATCCAGCTGTTTCTACCATCCCGTGGCAAAGGAAATGGAGGATGAGCTGTGGGCTTACACCAGAACCGTGTCCATGGAAGCCGGCTGCAGCGTTTCCCAGTCCCTGCGGGAAGTGGATTACCGTGAGTCGCTGAAGCTGTATCACAATCCTGCGGCCATCATCCACGGCCGGCTGGACACGCGGAGGAAAATGGACAGCGTGGAGATGATCCGGTCCAGCCTGCCGCAGGCTGAAAACACTTTTCTGCAAACCGGCCACACCCCCATGTGGGAGGACCCGGAGGGGTATCAGAAGGCTCTGGACCGTCTGATCCGGCGCGTCCTGGACCGCGGCTGACAGGCAGAAGCCTTATAATATGTTGACAATATATAAAAGCAGGAGTCACTGGCATATGGTATGAACACATACGTCCGGTGATTCCTGCTTTTATGCATTCATGTTTAAATCAACTGGATCTCATAGTGCTTCAGCCAGAAATTAACCTGAAGGATATAGGCCAGCATCTGGGGGCCTGCCATCAGCTGGCCGTACCAGGGTTTCCCATAGTCTGAAGGTCTGGCCAGAAAGGCTTCCAGCTTTTTCCTATCCAGGAACTGGAGTACAGGCGCCTGGCTGTCCTCTGTCATTTCCCTTACCCTGGACGCCAGAAGCGCCTCATATCCGGTGTCATAGGTCTTGGGATAGGGCGATTTGCGGCGGAACAGGATCTCATCGGGCAGCAGGCCGCTGGCAGACTGCCGCAGCAGGCTTTTCACAACGCCTCCTCTGGACTTCATTTCCCAGGGGACATTCCAGGCATACTCGATGATCCGGCGGTCGGCAAAGGGGACGCGGGCTTCCAGACCGGCGCTGGCGCCCGCCCGGTCCATGCGGCCCAGCAGGGTCTGCATAAACCAGCGCAGATTTAAATAGGATATTTCCCTGCGCCGTGCCTCCACCGGGTCCTCACCGGCCAGGGCCGGAGTCTCTGCCACAGAGCGTTCATAGGCTTCCCTCACATAGCTGTCCATTCCCAGATATTGGATGAAATCCTCCTTCAGCAGCACCTTTCTCGGCTCTAAATCCATGGTCCAGGGGAAGGCGCGGGCCTCAAAGCACTCCTTTTTATGAAACCAGGGGTAGCCGCCGGAGATTTCGTCCGCACACTCTCCGGTCAGGGCCACCCTGCTGTGCGTCTCTGTGACCAAAGAGCAGAAATGCAGCATGGAGGAGTCAATATCCCCCATGGCGGGCAGGTCGTGGGCCAGGACCGAGTCATATAGGCGGTCCGCCTGGGTCAGGCTGCTGCACTCCAGAAAATGGTGGCTGGAGCCAAGGTACTGAACCATTTTGTCCACATAGGGCCGGTCCAGGGAAGGCTGGAAGGCGTTGGGCCTGAAATATTTATCATTGTCGGTAAAGTCAAAGGAGAAGGTGTTTAACTGCCGGCCCTGTTTTTTCAGGCTTGCGGCGCAGACAGCGGACACCAGGCTGCTGTCCACTCCGCCGGACAGGAAGGTGCAGACCGGAGCATCGGACACAGTCTGGCGCAGAATGGCGTCCTGCACCAGGAAGGAGGTTTTCTCCACGGTCTTTTGGTAGCTGTCCAGGTGGGGCCGGCTCTCCAGCGTCCAGTAGCAGTGCCGGGAGACGCCGCCGGGGGAGCAGCAGAGGTAGTGTCCCGGCAGAACCTCCTCCATGCCTGTGAACACGCCGCACCCGGATGTTCTGGCCGGGCCCAGGGAAAATACTTCGTTCAGCCCGCGTTTGTCCAGCTGCGGCCGGATACCGGGGCAGGCAAATATCCCCTTTAACTGGGAGGCGAAGAGGATCTCGCCATCCCGGACCGTGTAGAACAAAGGTTTGACGCCCACCTGGTCCCGGAACAGAAACAGGCTGTTTTTAATAGGGTCCATGACGGCATAGGCAAAGACACCGTTGAGGCGTTTGACAAACTCAGGGCCGTATTCCATGTAGCCTGCCAGCACAATCTCTGCGTGGTCGGAGGTCTGAAAGGTGTGTCCGAAGGATTTCAAATCCTCCCGCAGTTCTTCCGGGTTGTAGAGCGTTCCGCAGAAGGCGGCTGCGAAGGTGAGCCCGGCTTCTGTTTTGGAGATGGGCTGATGTGGCTTGGGGCCGGCGCCCGCCCCTTCGGTATGGGCCAGCCCGCAGTGTTCCGACAGCCAGACCCCGTGATGATCCTGTTCCCGGCGGCTTTGAGCCGATGCCATGGATGACAGAATGGATTTCTTATGTAATTTATCCAGCAGATAGTGTTTATCCGGGTTGTAGAAACCAGCGATTGTACACATGACAATTCCTCCTCATTACTCTTTATAATATGCAGCATTTAAAAGCACAATGTTTCATTCTGAAAATACCAGTTTATAATTCTATAATAATTCGAACACAAATTCTCCATATTCATATCACAAATTCACCACAATTACTCCGTATATTAATAAATGTAAAAAAACAAAAAGCCAAAGGGCGCCGGCAGATTAAATACCGGCAGGAAAGGAGAAGATAAATATGTATGAAGACGAGAGAAGAACAAATGAATATATGAATCAGGATGAAGGTTTGAAACCCACAGGAGGCTATCGCCCGGAAGGCCCGTCAGGCCAGCCACAGAGGAACAGACAGCGCGGCGGTCTGGCTAAAAAGGCGGCGCTGATCACCGCTGGGGCAGTGCTGTTCGGCACTGTTTCAGGAGGCGTGATGACAGGTGTCAACCTGGTGGGGAACCGGCTGCTGGGCCAGTATGGCCAGACAGCCGCCGCGGAGAGCGCCCAGACCCAGGCAGCGGCCCCGGCGCTGACAACCGCACAGAACGGAAACCCGGGACAGACCACCAACGTATCCACAGTCACAGATGTGTCCTCCATCGCGGAGGCGGCTATGCCGTCGGTTGTGGCCATCAACGATACCATGACCGTACAGCAGCGGGACTTCTTCGGGATGCCCCAGACCTATGAGGCCAAGAGCAGCGGCTCCGGCATCATCGTGGCCAAGAGCGACACAGAGCTTCTGATCGCCACCAACAACCATGTGGTGGAGAGCGCCAGCGATTTAAAGGTAACATTTGTGGACAGCAAGGATGTGAAGGCAGCGGTCAAGGGAACGGACGCAGCTTCAGACCTGGCCATCATCGCCGTACAGCTGTCGGATATCCCGGCGGACACCATGAGCCAGATCAAGGTTGCCACCATGGGTGACTCTGACCAGATCAAGGTGGGCCAGCAGGTGATCGCAATCGGCAACGCCCTGGGATACGGCCAGTCGGTGACAGTGGGCTATGTCAGCGCCCTGGACCGTGAGATACAGGATGAGAAGGGAATCAACCGCACATTTATCCAGACGGATGCAGCCATCAACCCCGGCAACAGCGGCGGCGCGCTTCTGGACTTAAACGGCAATGTGATCGGCATCAACGCTGCCAAGACCGCATCAACCGAGGTGGAAGGTATGGGCTTTGCCATCCCCATCTCCAAGGCACAGGACATTTTAAATACCCTGATGACCAAAAAGACAAGAGTCGAAGTGGCTGAGGACGCCCAGGGAACACTGGGAATCCGCGTGACCAACATTGATGCCACAGCCTCCAAGGAATTCGGAATGCCGGTGGGAGTATTCGTTTATCAGATTATGGACGACGGCGCGGCAGCCGGCTCCGGTTTAAAGGAGAAAGATATTATTACTAAATTCGACGGCCAGTCTGTCACAAGCATGGAGGAACTGACCAGAATGCTGACTTACTATGAGAGCGGCTCCACGATCACCCTGACTGTGCAGACCCTGGAAAACGGCTCCTACACAGAGCATGAAGTACAGGTAACCCTTGGCGCAAAGACAGCAGCCAACTCCTAATTTAGCGACTATTTGCCGAATTAACAAAATGTTTAAGAAATATTAACACTTATTTCTGGTAAAATGTGTTATAATAAAGGCTATCAGATTGTAAAGGAGGTCATCGTATGAAGTTAGTATACGCAATCGTTCGTAATGACAACGAAGACGATGTGGTAAGCCAGCTGACCCAGCATCACTACAGCATTACCCGCCTGGCCACTACCGGCGGATTCCTGAAGAAAGGCAATACCACGCTGATGATCGGCGCTGAAGATGACAAGGTTCAGGAAGTGATCGATATTATCAAACAGGAATGCGGGCAGCACCAGAAGATTACTGTGAATATGCCCTATATATCCGGCACCACAATGGTGAATTACGCAACCATGCCCATGACAGTGGAAGTGGGAGGCGCCACCATCTTCGTGATCAATGTGGAGCACTACGAGAAGATTTAATCCATAGGTATTATAACACGCTGGGGGCCGCAGGAATCTGCGGCTCCCGCTTTTTGTGCGGCCTGTCAACAAGGCACTGCATTGATGGTCATAGGGGCACTGGTTGAAAGCGCAGCGATCAAAGGGATTTAGTCAGCGCCAGGTTGGGGATTCTTTGAAACGCGTGATGCTTGTATGCCAGCGTATTAAAAAAAATGCAAGATATTTTCCGACAGGGCTTGCAAAATCTGGGACAAACCAATAGAATAGTATACAGAATACAGAACTGCGTATTTTTTGCGGAAGCTGTGAGCACTTTAATTATTTAAAAGGATAAAAGGAGAGCGTAATTATGAAATTTTTAGTTGAAACATCCGCGCGTCACGTACACTTATCACAGGAAGATTTAGAGACCCTGTTTGGTGCGGGTTATGAGCTGACCAGGAAGAAAGATCTGTCCCAGCCAGGTCAGTATGCCTGCGAAGAGAGAGTAACCATCGTAGGTTCCAAGAAGGAGATGCCAGGCGTTTCCATCTTAGGACCAGTCAGAAAGGCAACCCAGGTTGAGCTGTCCTTAACCGACGCACGTTCTATCGGCGTTGCAGCTCCCATCAGAGAGTCCGGAGACATTGCCGGAACCGGCGCATGTAAGATCATTGGCCCCAAGGGCGAGATCGAGATCAGCGAAGGAATCATCGCTGCAAAACGCCACATTCATGCAACTCCCGCTGATGCAGAGGCTCTGGGCGTGAACAACGGCGACGTTGTATCTGTGAAGATCGACACCGACGGCAGAAGCCTGATCTTCGGCGATGTGGTTGTACGTGTGAGCGACACCTATGCCCTGGCTATGCACATCGACACCGATGAGTCCAATGCGGCTGGCTGCGGAAGAGAAGTATACGGCGAGATCGTTTAATAACCACCGTCTAAAAAGTCATTTAAGGAGAATAACGGATATGAAAATTTTAGTGATCAACTGCGGCAGCTCATCCTTAAAATATCAGCTGATTGATATGGATAATGAGAGCGTACTGGCAAAAGGCCTGTGCGAGAGAATCGGTATCGAAGGTTCCAAGCTGACCCATGAACCGGCCGGCCAGGACAAGTTCGTAATCGAGAATCCAATGCCTACCCACAAAACAGCCATCAAGATGGTTATGGAAGCTCTGCTGGATGCAGATCACGGCGTGATCAAGGATACCAGCGAGATCTCCGCAATCGGACACCGCGTGCTCCACGGCGGCACCATCTACAGCGATTCCATCGTTGTTAATGAGGATGTGAAGAGAGTTATCCGCGAGTGCTTTGACCTTGGACCTCTGCACAATCCGGCCAACCTGATGGGTATTGAGGCCTGCGAGGCAGCTATGCCGGGAACTCCCAACGTGGCTGTATTTGACACCGCATTTGGTATGTCCATGCCCGAGAAGGCGTATACTTACGCCATTCCTCACGAATACTATGAGAAGTACGGCATCCGCCGCTACGGCTTCCACGGTACCAGCCACAAGTTCGTCTCCGCTGAGGCCATCCGCTTTGGTGGCCTGGACCCTGAGACTGCGAAAGTCATCGTCTGCCATCTGGGCAACGGCGCCAGCGTATCTGCTTCCATCGGCGGCAAGTGCGTGGACACCAGCATGGGCTTAACTCCTCTTGAAGGACTGATCATGGGAACCAGAAGCGGTGATGTAGATCCCGCCGTGCTGCAGTTCATCATGAACAAAGAAGGCATGAACATCAACGAGATGCTGGATATCTTAAATAAAAAGTCCGGCGTATACGGCATGACCAATGGCATCTCCAGCGATTTCCGCGATATCGAGAACGCCAAGGCTGATGGCAACCACCTGGCCGAGGTAGCCTTAGACGCATTTGTATACCGCGTGATCAAGTATATCGGCGCATACGCAGCAGCCATGAACGGTGTGGATGCAATTGCATTTACCGCAGGCGTGGGCGAGAATGACAGACCCGGAAGAAAGGCAATCTGTTCCTCTCTGAGCTACATGGGCGTTGAGATCGATGACGAGGCCAACAATGTGCGCGGCAAGGAGAGAGTGATCTCCTCACCGGCTTCCAAGGTGAAGGTGATGCTGATCCCCACCAACGAGGAACTGGCTATCGCGAGAGAAACGCTGGCATTAGTATAAAATTGCCGGATAATTTCTGTTAACTGGAAAAATTATGTTGACAAACCACATGCGCCTATGTATAATATCATAGGTGCATATAAGGATTTAATAATATGCTGATTAATTTATCTGAACTGTTTTCCGTTGAAGGAAAAGTGAAAAAGTACACCTGTGATCTGGAATTCTGCCAGTTTCAGGGCCCTCACGGCGCCTATGAGATTGTGGAGAAGCACCCGGTTGCTCTGGAGATAACCAACCAGGGGAACAAGGTATTTGCAGTGAAGGGATCTGCTGAGTTAGCTCTGGAGATGCCGTGCGGCCGATGCCTGGAACCTGTGCGTATTCCTTTCAGTCTGGAGATTGACGAGGTGATCGACATGAAGCAGACGGATCGGGAGCGGATGGAAGCACTTGATGAACAGTTCTATGTTAAAGGTTACAATCTGGATGTAGACCAGCTGGTTGGCAATGAACTAACGTTGAACCTGCCTATGAAAGTTCTCTGCGCAGATGACTGCAAGGGGATCTGTAATAGATGTGGCACAAATCTCAACCTAGGGACTTGTGACTGCGATACCAGGTCACTTGACCCGAGAATGTCAGTTATCCAGGATATTTTTAAACAGTTGAAGGAGGTGTAAACCATGTCTATCTGTCCTAAGAATAAGTCTTCTAAAGCTAGAAGAGACAGCCGTAGAGCAAACTGGAAGATGAGCGCTCCAAATCTGGTAAAGTGCTCTAAGTGCGGCGCTTTAATGATGCCTCACAGAGTTTGCAAAGCTTGTGGTTCTTATAACAAGAGAGAAATCGTCAGCGTTGACTAATCTCAGTAAGTAATGCAAATGGCCCTGTAGGCCCCAAAAAAGGTTCTCCCGATGAGGGAGAACCTTTTTTGGGGCTTTTTTTCGCCGGTTGAACTGAATCTTGACCTCTCGTATTACAATTTACTTTTCCTTTCAGTGCCCGCTAAAACCACTTGTAGTCAAAGTAGGAAAGATGTATAATTACAAGGGAGCTGCAAAGCCATGACCTGAGGAGGAAGATATATGGAAATACTAAATGAGGCGCTCAAGCGGACTGGCTACGAATATGATACTCTGATGAATCTGCTGCAGGTCAGCGTCAGCAAGCATATATTGGATGAGTATTATACCCT
>OKVW01001059.1_pt1 | contig 12587 bp, 9 predicted proteins | sample 1606991 | NCBI WGS metagenome assembly OKVW01 (sample SAMN03281021, study PRJEB24777) | human gut metagenome | isolation source: fecal sample PR177 from 1 month old male Malay infant, vaginal delivered...
CCAGGCGAGATGGCATTCCTGACCGGCCATTCCGGCGCGGGGAAAAGTACCCTGCTCAAGCTTATCTGTGGGATCGAACGGCCCAGCGCCGGGAAAATCCTCTTCAGTGGGCATGACATTACGCGTCTGAAAAACCGTGAAGTGCCGTTTTTGCGTCGTCAGATCGGCATGATTTTCCAGGATCACCACCTGCTGATGGACAGAACGGTCTATGACAATGTGGCGATCCCACTGATTATTGCCGGGGCCAGCGGGGACGATATTCGTCGTCGTGTGTCGGCCGCGCTGGACAAGGTCGGGCTGCTGGACAAAGCGAAAAACTTCCCGATTCAACTCTCCGGGGGGGAACAGCAGCGTGTCGGGATCGCCCGTGCGGTGGTGAATAAGCCTGCGGTACTGCTGGCGGATGAACCGACCGGTAACCTGGACGACGCGCTGTCGGAAGGGATCTTGCGTCTGTTCGAAGAGTTTAACCGCGTCGGGGTGACGGTTCTGATGGCGACGCATGACATCGGGCTTATCTCCCGTCGTTCGTACCGCATGCTGACCTTAAGCGATGGACACCTGCATGGAGGCGAAGCCCGTGAATAAGCGCGACGCGATTAACCAAATCAAACAGTTCGGTGGACGTCTGGACCGTTTTCGTCGTTCCGGCGGCAGCTCCGGCGACGGTGGGCGTAACACGCCAAAACGTGCGAAACCGTCACCGAAGCCGAACTCGCGTAAAACCAACGTTTTTAACGAGCAGGTTCGCTACGCGTTTCAGGGGGCGTTACAGGACCTGAAAAGCAAACCACTGGCGACGATTCTGACGGTGATGGTGATTGCCATCTCTCTGACGCTGCCGAGTGTCTGCTACATGGTCTACAAAAACGTCAACCAGGCGGCGACACAGTATTATCCGTCTCCGCAAATCACCGTTTATCTGCAAAAAACGCTGAATGATGATGCAGCGGCAGGCGTGGTGGCGCAACTTCAGGCCGAGCAGGGCGTGGAAAAGGTGAATTATCTGTCCCGTGAAGATGCCCTGGGCGAATTCCGTAACTGGTCCGGATTCGGCGGTGCGCTGGATATGCTGGAAGAGAACCCGCTGCCCGCCGTGGCGGTGGTGATCCCGAAGCTCGACTTTCAGGGTACCGATTCGCTGAACACCTTGCGCGACCGAATTTCCCGCATCAACGGGATTGATGAGGTGCGCATGGACGATAGCTGGTTTGCGCGCTTGTCGGCGTTGACCGGGCTGGTCGGACGCGTTTCGGCGATGATCGGCGTACTGATGGTGGCCGCAGTCTTCCTCGTCATTGGTAACAGCGTGCGTTTAAGCATCTTTGCCCGTCGCGATACCATTAACGTGCAAAAACTGATTGGCGCAACGGATGGATTTATCCTGCGTCCGTTTCTCTACGGTGGCGCATTGCTCGGTTTTTCCGGTGCATTTCTTTCACTGATTTTGTCAGAGATTTTGGTGTTGCGTTTGTCGTCGGCGGTCACGGAAGTGGCGCAGGTTTTCGGCACGAAGTTTGATCTCAATGGCTTATCGTTTGATGAGTGCCTGTTGCTTCTGCTGGTGTGCTCAATGATTGGCTGGGTGGCGGCATGGCTTGCGACGGTTCAACATTTACGTCACTTTACTCCCGATTAATAAAAGCGTGATATAATCTTTCCCTGCAATGGATTTCCGTTCGCAGGGAAAGAGCCTCCGTTGGCTCTTCCCCGTTTTTCATCTTCGTGTCACAATTTGTGAGTAATTTATACACAGTGTTGCATTGAACTTGTGGATAAAATCACGGTCTGATAAAAGAGTGAATGCTAATCTCGTTGCTCGTTAACGCTGGCACGGTTGTTGCTGATATCTATCGCTGTGGTGCCAGACGATAAAAATTGAGAGGATTTGAATGACCAAAGAAATGCAAAATTTAGCTTTAGCCCCTGTTGGTAACCTGGAATCTTACATCCGGGCTGCGAACGCGTGGCCGATGTTATCGGCTGACGAAGAACGGGCACTGGCTGAAAAGCTGCATTACCAGGGCGATCTGGAAGCAGCTAAGACGCTGATCCTGTCTCACCTGCGCTTTGTTGTTCATGTTGCTCGTAACTACGCGGGCTATGGCCTGCCGCAGGCGGATCTGATTCAGGAAGGTAACATCGGCCTGATGAAAGCCGTGCGCCGTTTCAACCCGGAAGTGGGTGTGCGCCTGGTTTCCTTCGCCGTGCACTGGATCAAAGCTGAGATCCACGAATACGTATTGCGTAACTGGCGTATCGTCAAAGTGGCGACCACCAAAGCACAGCGTAAGCTGTTCTTTAATCTGCGTAAAACCAAGCAGCGTCTGGGCTGGTTTAACCAGGACGAAGTGGAAATGGTGGCGCGTGAGCTGGGTGTTTCCAGCAAAGACGTGCGCGAGATGGAATCGCGTATGGCGGCGCAGGACATGACCTTTGACATGTCTTCAGACGATGAGTCTGACAGCCAGCCGATGGCGCCGGTCCTGTATCTGCAGGATAAAACCTCTAACTTTGCTGACGGCATTGAAGAGGACAACTGGGAAGACCAGGCTGCCAACAAGCTGACTCATGCGATGGAAGGCCTCGACGAGCGTAGCCAGGATATTATCCGCGCCCGCTGGCTGGACGAAGACAACAAGTCCACGCTACAGGAACTGGCCGATCGCTACGGCGTTTCTGCTGAACGTGTTCGTCAGCTTGAAAAGAACGCGATGAAAAAACTTCGCGCTGCTATCGAAGCATAATTCCCGCGACGTCCCCGCTAAAACCCTGGATAACTGTCCGGGGTTTTTGTTTTTTTTAACGCCTGCTCTGGCGAATTCCTCTCCCCTGGCAAACACTTACCGATGGGTTGTGCGCATCTTAGGGGAATGAAAATGAAAAATAATGAACTGAATGAGCGGCGCTTACAGGCGACGCCGCGCGGGATCGGTGTGATGTGTAGTTTTTACGCGCAGAGAGCGGAAAACGCCACATTGTGGGATGTGGAAGGCCGTGAGGTGATTGATTTCGCTGCGGGCATCGCGGTGTTGAATACCGGGCATCGCCATCCAAAAGTCGTCGCCGCCATTGAAAAACAGCTCCACTCTTTTACCCATACCGCTTACCAGATTGTTCCTTATGAAAGCTATATCCGGCTGGCGGAACGGATCAATGCGCGCGTCCCGGTTCAGGGACCGGCGAAAACGGCGTTCTTTTCTACGGGGGCCGAAGCGGTAGAAAACGCAGTAAAAATTGCCCGCGCATACACAAAACGACCTGGATTAATTACCTTTGGCGGTGCTTTTCATGGGCGCACTTTTATGACAATGGCGCTGACCGGTAAGGTGGCGCCATATAAAATCGGTTTTGGCCCGTTTCCCGGCTCGGTGTATCACGCCCAGTATCCGAACGCGTTGCATGGCGTGAGCACCGCGCAGGCATTGCAAAGCCTTGAGCGTATTTTCAAAGCGGATATCGCGCCGGATCAGGTGGCGGCCATTATCCTTGAACCGGTTCAGGGGGAAGGGGGTTTTAACGTCGCCCCCACGGATTTTATGCAGGCGCTTCGGGCCTTGTGTGATACCCACGGGATCCTGTTGATTGCCGATGAAGTGCAGACCGGCTTTGCCCGTACGGGAAAATTGTTTGCGATGGAACACCACGGCGTGCAGCCAGACCTGATAACCATGGCGAAGAGTCTGGCGGGCGGTATGCCGCTTTCTGCGGTCGCAGGACGGGCTGAGGTGATGGATGCGCCTGCGCCGGGCGGTCTGGGGGGAACCTATGCCGGGAATCCGTTAGCCGTTGCGGCGGCGCACGCGGTACTCGATGTGATTGATGAGGAGCGTCTTTGCGCCCGCGCCGCTGAGTTGGGCGCGATTCTTGTCGGGACGCTTAATGAGGCGAAAGCGGCGTGTCCGTTTATTGCTGATATTCGCGCGCAGGGCTCGATGGTGGCAGCGGAATTTAACGATCCGCACACCGGGCAACCTTCCCCGGAATTTACCCGCCAGGTGCAGGATCGCGCCTTGCAGGAAGGACTTCTGCTGCTGAGTTGCGGTGTGTATGGCAATGTCATTCGTTTTCTCTATCCGCTCACCATCCCGGATGCGCAATTTCGCCATGCGCTCAACATTATTACCCGCTCGCTGACACGATAAACCTGTGCCGTCCCTGACCGGGCGGCACGACGTTATGTCACTAAGTTGTTATCTGTCTGTCAAATTAGCTATTCCAAAATTATAAAAATGGGGTATGTTTTAGCAGAGTGTGCTGAAAAAGCGCGTGATGCACACCAATAACTGGAATAAAGCGCTACAAAACAACATCACAACAATCGTAATAACCAGAAGAATGGGGAAAGTCAGGATGAATATGAAGGGTAAAGCGTTACTGGCAGGATGTATCGCGCTGGCATTCAGCACAATGGCTCAGGCTGATATCAAAGTGGCCGTTGTCGGGGCGATGTCCGGTCCGGTAGCTCAGTACGGCGACCAGGAGTTTACGGGCGCCGAACAAGCGGTTGCAGACATTAATGCCAAAGGTGGAATCAAAGGCGAAAAGCTGCAAATCGTAAAATATGATGATGCCTGTGACCCGAAACAAGCGGTCGCGGTCGCAAACAAAGTGATCAATGACGGCATCAAATACGTTATCGGCCATCTGTGCTCCTCTTCCACTCAGCCCGCGTCTGATATTTACGAAGACGAAGGCATTCTGATGATCACCCCGGCAGCCACCGCGCCGGAACTGACCGCCCGCGGCTATAAGCTGGTGCTGCGCACGACCGGGCTGGATTCTGATCAGGGCCCAACGGCGGCGAAATACATCCTGGAAAAAGTCAAACCGCAGCGTATTGCGATTGTCCATGACAAACAACAGTACGGCGAAGGTCTGGCGCGTGCGGTGCAGGAGAATCTGAAGAAAGGCAACGCGAACGTGGTGTTCTTTGACGGGATCACCGCCGGTGAGAAAGACTTCTCCACGCTGGTGGCGCGTCTGAAGAAAGAGAATATCGACTTCGTTTACTACGGCGGCTATCACCCGGAAATGGGCCAGATCCTGCGCCAGGCGCGTGCAGCGGGTCTGAAAACGCAGTTCATGGGGCCGGAAGGGGTTGCGAACGTTTCGCTGTCTAACATCGCCGGTGAATCCGCAGAAGGTCTGCTGGTGACGAAACCGAAGAACTACGATCAGGTTCCTGCGAACAAACCTGTTGTGGATGCGATCAAAGCCAAGAAGCAGGATCCGAGCGGCGCGTTCGTCTGGACCACCTACGCCGCGCTGCAATCTTTGCAGGCGGGCCTGAACCAGTCAGCCGATCCGGCTGAAATCGCCACCTGGCTGAAAGCGAACTCTGTGGATACCGTAATGGGGCCGCTGTCGTGGGATGAGAAGGGCGATCTGAAAGGCTTTGAATTCGGTGTGTTTAACTGGCATGCCAATGGTACGGCGACCGACGCGAAGTAATTGAATGCCGGGTAAGCGATAGCGCCACCCGGCTTTTTTATCGTTTTTCCCAGCCGGTTTGCTGTGCGGTAAATCCCAGCGCTTGCATAAACGCCGCCATCACGCCCCGGTCTTCCACGCCAACATCCGCCATCCACCAGGCGGTGACGGCGGGATTGTCGTGAATCACCTCTTCCAGCAGATATTTTCCCACCCCACGACGCCGCGTGATGTCACGGATGCGCAGAGAGTCCAGCGCGCCCTGAGTGCCGCTCAGGGTAACGCGCACCGCGCCTAACAAACGCTCGTTAAACCGTGCCGCGTAGATCCGGTGCGTTTCATCTACGCTTAAAGAGGCGGCGGAGTACTCCGGCCAGATTTTGCCCAGGTCGATCAGGTCCTGATCGCTAAAGTGTTCTAAACGAATGATGGTCAGCTTCATCGACAGCGTGTCCAAATCACAAAAGAGCATGCAGTGTACCGAAATAATTCATCCGGACGCTTTCTCTTTTTTAAATCATTTGGCAGGTGATTAGTTTTTTGAAGGTCAGAACCTCAGTTCGAAACATCAAAGAATGAAAAACAGGCAGGATAATACCCTGGAAGGTAGCGTTTTATTCGGCTCTTTATGCCGTTATTTTATGCTGACAAGTGCGCTTTTTTTTGTTTATCTATGGTAAAAAGCAGAATATTATCTGTTCTTAATAGACTGAAAAATAGAGGTTTTACTCTGTTTTTGCGAAAAATACTGCGCTAAACCATTAATCAGACTGGTAAAAATAGTGTAGTTCAAAAAAAGCACAGTCTGCTTTTTAACCATATAAATACAAAATAAGTACATCATCACGAATGGGGATTCAGTCAATGAAACGGAATGCGAAAACGATCATCGCAGGGGTGATTGCACTGGCGATGTCGCAGGCGGCAATGGCAGAAGAGATAAAAGTTGCCGTGGTGGGGGCGATGTCAGGCCCGGTGGCACAGTGGGGCGACATGGAATTCAACGGCGCGCGCCAGGCCATCAAGGACATCAACGCGAAAGGCGGCATCAAAGGCGACAAACTGGTCGCTGTGGAATATGACGACGCCTGCGATCCGAAACAGGCCGTGGCGGTGGCGAACAAAATCGTCAATGACGGCATTCAGTATGTGATTGGTCACCTCTGCTCTTCTTCTACTCAGCCTGCGTCGGATATCTACGAAGACGAAGGCATTCTGATGATCTCGCCTGGCGCGACCAACCCGGAACTGACCCAGCGCGGTTACGCGCACATCATGCGTACGGCCGGGCTGGACTCTTCTCAGGGGCCGACTGCCGCGAAATACATTCTTGAAAACGTCAAGCCGCAGCGCATCGCCATCATTCACGATAAACAACAGTATGGTGAAGGTCTGGCGCGTTCCGTTCAGGACGCGCTGAAAGCGGCGAAGGCCAATATCGTCTTCTTTGATGGCATCACCGCCGGTGAGAAAGATTTCTCCGCGCTGATCGCACGTCTGAAAAAAGAAAACATCGACTTTGTCTACTATGGCGGCTACTACCCGGAAATGGGCCAGATGCTGCGCCAGGCGCGCTCCGTCGGACTGAAAACCCAGTTTATGGGGCCGGAAGGCGTGGGCAATTCGTCATTGTCTAACATCGCCGGTAAGGCTGCTGAGGGCATGCTGGTCACCATGCCGAAACGCTATGACCAGGATCCGGCTAATAAAGCGATCGTTGACGCGCTGAAAGCCGAGAAAAAAGATCCGTCCGGTCCTTATGTGTGGATCACCTACGCTGCGGTGCAGTCACTGGCCACGGCAATGGATCGTTCTGGCAGTAAAGAACCGCTGGATCTGGTGAAAGATTTAAAAGCGAACGGTGCTGATACCGTGATTGGGCCGCTGAAATGGGATGAAAAAGGCGATCTGAAGGGATTTGAATTTGGTGTCTTCCAGTGGCACGCGGATGGTTCCTCAACCGTCGCGAAGTAGTACCTGAAGACAAGTTATCCCACCGCCCGCTCAACGCGGGCGGGTTGAGAAAGGTTACCTTATGTCCGAGCAGTTCCTGTACTTTTTGCAGCAGATGTTTAACGGCGTCACGCTGGGCAGCACCTACGCGCTGATCGCCATCGGTTACACCATGGTGTATGGCATTATCGGCATGATCAACTTCGCCCACGGCGAGGTGTATATGATCGGCAGTTATGTCTCTTTCATGATTATCGCGGCGCTCATGATGATGGGCATTGATACGAGTTGGCTGCTGGTGGCTGCCGGGTTTATCGGTGCAATTATCATTGCCAGCGCCTACGGCTGGAGTATCGAACGCGTGGCCTACCGGCCTGTGCGGAGTTCCAAACGTCTGATTGCGCTCATCTCCGCGATTGGGATGTCTATCTTTCTGCAAAACTACGTCAGCCTGACGGAAGGGTCACGTGATGTGGCGCTGCCCAGCCTGTTCAACGGGCAATGGGTCGTCGGCGCCAGCGATAACTTCTCGGCATCTATTACCACCATGCAACTGGTTATCTGGGTCGTGACCTTCCTGGCGATGCTGGCGCTGACGCTCTTCATCCGTTACTCCCGCATGGGACGCGCCTGTCGCGCCTGCGCGGAAGACCTGAAAATGGCCAGCCTGCTCGGAATTAACACGGACCGCGTGATTGCGCTTACTTTCGTTATTGGCGCGGCGATGGCGGCGGTTGCCGGTGTGCTGCTCGGACAGTTCTACGGGGTCATCAACCCCTATATCGGTTTTATGGCCGGGATGAAAGCCTTCACCGCCGCAGTGCTTGGCGGGATCGGCAGTATTCCTGGCGCGATGATTGGCGGCCTGATTCTGGGTGTCGCTGAAGCGCTTTCTTCTGCTTATCTGAGTACGGAATACAAAGATGTGGTGTCGTTCGCCCTGCTGATTCTGGTTCTGCTGGTGATGCCGACCGGTATTCTGGGTCGTCCGGAGGTAGAGAAAGTATGAAACCGATGCATTTTGCGATGGCGCTGCTCTCTGCCGCCATGTTTTTCGTTCTGGCAGGCGTCTTTATGGGCGTTCAACTGGAACTGGACGGTACGAAACTGGTGGTGGATACCGCCTCGGACATCCGCTGGCAGTGGGTATTTATTGGCACCGCCGTGGTTTTCTTCTTCCAGATGCTGCGCCCGGTGTTCCAGAAGAGCCTGAAGAGTGTCTCCGGGCCGAAGTTTATTCTGCCGGCGATTGATGGCTCAACCGTAAAGCAGAAGCTGTTCCTGATTGCGCTGCTGGTCATTGCCGTGGCGTGGCCGTTTATGGTTTCGCGCGGTACGGTGGATATCGCCACGCTGACCATGATTTACATCATCCTCGGCCTGGGGCTGAACGTGGTTGTCGGGCTTTCCGGCCTGTTGGTTCTCGGATACGGCGGCTTCTATGCCATTGGCGCGTATACCTTCGCGCTGCTGAACCACTATTACGGTCTCGGTTTCTGGACCTGTCTGCCGCTGGCGGGGCTGGTGTCGGCAGCCGCGGGCTTCTTGCTGGGCTTCCCGGTGCTGCGTTTGCGCGGCGACTATCTGGCGATTGTCACACTCGGATTTGGCGAGATCGTCCGTATTTTGCTACTCAATAACACCGAAGTGACCGGCGGTCCAAACGGGATTAGCCAGATCCCGAAACCAACGCTGTTTGGCCTGGAGTTCAGCCGGACCGCGCGGGAAGGCGGCTGGGATACCTTCAGCAACTTTTTTGGCGTGAAATACGATCCGTCCGATCGCGTGATTTTCCTGTATCTGGTCGCCCTGCTGCTGGTGGTGCTGAGCCTGTTTGTGATTAACCGTCTACTGCGTATGCCGCTGGGCCGTGCGTGGGAAGCGCTGCGTGAAGATGAGATTGCCTGTCGCTCGTTAGGCTTAAGCCCGACGCGCATCAAACTGACCGCCTTTACCATCAGCGCCGCGTTTGCCGGGTTCGCCGGTACGCTGTTTGCGGCGCGTCAGGGCTTTGTCAGCCCTGAGTCGTTCACCTTTGCCGAATCGGCGTTTGTGCTGGCGATTGTGGTGCTTGGCGGAATGGGCTCGCAGTTCGCGGTCATCCTGGCTGCTATCCTGCTGGTGGTGTCGCGTGAGCTGATGCGTGACTTCAATGAATACAGCATGTTGATGCTGGGTGGTTTGATGGTACTGATGATGATCTGGCGTCCGCAGGGCTTGCTGCCGATGACCCGTCCACAGTTGAAGCTGAAAAACGGGGAAACGAAAGGAGAGCAGGCATGAGTCAGCCCTTATTATCGGTTAACGGCCTGATGATGCGCTTCGGCGGTCTGCTGGCGGTGAACAACGTTGAACTGGAACTGCATCCGCAAGAAATTGTGTCGCTGATTGGGCCGAACGGCGCCGGTAAGACCACGGTGTTTAACTGCCTGACCGGTTTTTATAAGCCGACGGGCGGCACCATTAAGCTTCGCGATCAGCACCTTGAAGGGTTGCCGGGACAACAAATTGCCCGGATGGGCGTGGTGCGAACCTTTCAGCATGTGCGTCTGTTTCGCGAAATGACGGTGATTGAAAACCTGCTGGTGGCACAGCATCAGCAACTGAAAACCGGCGTGTTTTCCGGTCTGCTGAAAACACCGGCGTTCCGGCGGGCGCAGAGCGAAGCGCTGGACAGGGCCGCGACCTGGCTTGAGCGTATCGGGTTGCTGGAACATGCGAACCGTCAGGCCAGCAACCTGGCCTATGGCGATCAGCGTCGTCTGGAGATTGCCCGCTGCATGGTGACGCAGCCAGAGATTCTGATGCTGGATGAACCGGCGGCGGGTCTTAACCCGAAAGAGACCAAAGAGCTGGATGAACTGATTGCCGAACTGCGTAACCATCACAACACCACAATCCTGTTGATTGAGCACGATATGAAGCTGGTGATGGGGATTTCAGATCGTATTTATGTGGTGAACCAGGGGACGCCGCTGGCGAACGGGACGCCGGAGCAGATTCGTAATAACCCGGACGTGATCCGCGCATATCTGGGTGAGGCATAAGATGGAAAAAGTCATGTTGTCTTTTGACAAAGTCAGTGCCCACTACGGCAAAATCCAGGCGCTGCATGAGGTAAGTCTGCACATTAATCAGGGTGAAATTGTGACGCTGATTGGTGCGAACGGCGCAGGGAAAACCACGCTGCTCGGCACGCTGTGCGGCGACCCGCGCGCGACCAGTGGTCGGATTGTGTTTGATGACAAAGACATTACCGACTGGCAAACGGCGAAAATCATGCGTGAAGCGGTGGCGATTGTCCCGGAAGGGCGTCGCGTCTTTTCCCGTATGACGGTTGAGGAGAACCTGGCGATGGGCGGTTTTTTTGCCGAGCGCGACCAGTTCCAGAAGCGCATCAAGTGGGTATACGAACTGTTCCCACGTCTGCATGAGCGTCGTATCCAGCGGGCGGGCACCATGTCCGGCGGTGAACAGCAGATGTTGGCGATTGGTCGTGCGTTGATGAGCCAGCCGCGCCTGCTGCTGCTTGATGAGCCTTCACTGGGGCTGGCGCCGATTATCATCCAGCAGATCTTCGATACCATCGAACAGCTTCGCGAGCAGGGGATGACTATCTTCCTCGTCGAGCAGAACGCCAACCAGGCGCTGAAGCTGGCCGATCGCGGCTATGTGCTGGAGAACGGTCATGTCGTTCTTGAAGACACGGGCGACGCGTTGTTGGCCAACGAAGCGGTGCGTAGCGCGTATTTAGGCGGCTGAGCCGTTTGTATTGCCCGGTGGCGCATACGCTTACCGGGCCTACAGGATCGACCAGGCCGGGTAAGGCGAAGCCGCCGCCCGGCTTTTTTCTGTTTTCTTGCCACTGAAACGTCATTCATCTGAAGCCTGACTGTCATCGCTTCGTCATCTGACGGTTATCTTTCTGTCATTCGCGCATGTCATGTTACCTCCCGAGCATAAAACGCGTGGTTTCGCGCATCCGGCACAATAAGAGAGATAATGACAATGACATCGTTACGACACACCGCTTTGGGTCTGGCTGTTGGTCTGACTTTTGCGACGAATGCAATGGCCGTCACTACCATTCCGTTCTGGCATTCCATGGAAGGAGAGTTGGGGAAGGAGGTTGACTCCCTGGCGCAACGTTTTAACGACACCCACCCGGATTACAAGATTGTGCCGGTGTACAAAGGTAACTACGAGCAGAGCCTGAGCGCAGGCATCGCCGCGTTCCGCACGGGGAATGCGCCGGCGCTGTTGCAGGTTTATGAAGTGGGTACCGCCACCATGATGGCCTCGAAAGCGATCAAACCGGTTTACGAAGTCTTCAAAGACGCGGGCATCAACTTCGATGAGTCTCAGTTTGTTCCGACCGTTTCCGGTTACTACACCGATTCAAAAACCGGGCATCTGCTGTCGCAGCCGTTTAACAGCTCCACGCCAGTGTTGTATTACAACAAAGACGCTTTCAAGAAAGCCGGTTTAGATCCTGAGCAGCCACCGAAAACCTGGCAGGATCTGGCGGACTACACTGCGAAGCTGAAAGCCGCAGGGATGAAGTGTGGCTACGCCAGCGGCTGGCAGGGCTGGATCCAGATTGAAAATTTCAGTGCCTGGCATGGTCTGCCGGTCGCCACCAAAAACAACGGTTTCGACGGCACGGACGCGGTGCTGGCGTTCAACAAGCCGGAGCAGGTGAAGCACATCGCCCTGCTGGAAGCACTGAACAAGAAGGGCGATTTCAGCTACTTCGGACGAAAAGACGAATCCACCGAGAAGTTCTATAACGGTGATTGTGCTATCACCACGGCCTCTTCCGGATCGCTGGCGGATATTCGTCATTACGCCAAATTCAATTATGGCGTAGGTATGATGCCTTACGACGCCGACGTTAAAGGTGCGCCGCAGAACGCCATCATCGGCGGGGCGAGCCTGTGGGTGATGCAGGGTAAAGACAACGCTACCTACAAAGGCGTTGCCGAGTTCCTCGACTTCCTGGCCAAACCGGAAAACGCGGCGGAATGGCATCAGAAGACAGGATATCTGCCAATCACCAAAGCCGCTTACGATCTGACCCGCGAGCAGGGCTTCTATGACAAGAACCCTGGCGCAGATATCGCGACGCGTCAGATGCTGAACAAGCCACCGTTACCGTTCACTAAAGGGCTGCGTCTGGGCAACATGCCGCAGATCCG
>OKVW01001065.1_pt1 | contig 12539 bp, 12 predicted proteins | sample 1606991 | NCBI WGS metagenome assembly OKVW01 (sample SAMN03281021, study PRJEB24777) | human gut metagenome | isolation source: fecal sample PR177 from 1 month old male Malay infant, vaginal delivered...
TCTGCCAAGTCATAATTTCTGTAAAAACTTTTTCCAAATCTTCTATCTGTTCAATTCCCCCATTCTCCGCTATGATAAAACACGTAAGGAACAAACGCTTCTTCTTAAGCGCTTAAGATCAAGCTTAATAAATATCCGGCGCAGCCGGGCAGGAGGTAAAATATGGGTAAACTGATCGAAAAGAATTGTATTGTATTTGACATTGAAGGAGAGAAACAGGATGTGATCCGCACGCTGGTGGGAGAGCTGTTCAATGCGGGGAAGATCACTGACACAGAAGAATTTTTCCAGGACGCGCTGGCCAGAGAGGCCATTGCCCCCACCTTCGTAGGCTTTGACATGGGTCTGCCCCACGGCAAGACGGACCATGTGCTGGAGGCCAGTGTCTGCTTCGGGCGGACTAAGGCTCCGGTGGTGTGGAACGAGGAGAGCGGCGATACGGCGGACCTGGTGATCCTGATTGCGGTGCCCCTTAGTGAGGCTGGGAACACCCATATGAAGATTCTGGCGAATCTTTCCAGAAAGCTTATGCATGAGGAGTTCAGAGAATCTCTGAGAAACAGCACCAAAGAGCAGGTATATAACATATTAACTGAAGTATTGGAGGGGTAATCAGATGAAAGAGCAGTTAAAGACTTTAAAGAAACACATATTGACAGGTACATCCCATATGATCCCGTTTATCGTGGCGGGCGGTATCCTGTTCTCCCTGGCGGTTATGCTGAATCCGGAAGGCGCGGCAACCCCTGAGGTGGGCTGGCTGGCCGGACTGGCACAGATCGGACTCGGCGGACTGACCCTGTTTGTACCGATCCTGGGCGGCTATATCGCCTACTCCATCGCCGACAAGCCAGGCCTGGCTCCCGGTATGATCGGCGCGTATCTGGCCAAGGAGATGGGCGCAGGATTCCTGGGCGGCATGGTTGCCGGTCTCATCGCCGGTGTGGTTGTTAAGCAGCTGAAGCGGATTAAGCTTCCTCTGGCTTTAAAGACCCTTGGCTCCATCTTCATCTATCCCTTAGTGGGCACATTTATCACCGGCGGTATCATCGTCTGGGGAATCGGCGGACCCATAGCCGCAATCATGAACGGCCTCACTGGCTGGCTGTCCGGTCTTGGCGACGTGGGCAAGGTACCGCTGGCTTCCATCCTGGGCGCTATGACAGCATTTGACATGGGCGGCCCTGTGAATAAAGTTGCAACCCTGTTTGCCCAGACCCAGGTTGACACCCTTCCCTACCTGATGGGCGGCGTGGGTGTAGCCATCTGTACACCTCCCATCGGCATGGGTATCGCAACCCTGCTGGCCCCCAAGAAGTACAATGCCGAGGAGAAGGAAGCAGGAAAAGCTGCGATCCTGATGGGCTGTGTCGGTATCACTGAGGGAGCGATCCCCTTTGCTGCAAATGATCCGCTGCGCGTGATCCCTTCCCTGATTGTGGGTGCTGTTGTGGGCAATATCATTCCTTTCCTGACCGGCGTGTTAAACCATGCGCCATGGGGCGGGCTGATCGTACTGCCTGTGGTTGAAGGCAGAATGTGGTACTTCATATCCGTATTAGCAGGTGGATTTGTAACCGCAATTATGGTAAACTTGTTAAAGAAGAACAATATGGATGACGCGCCACAGAAGGCTGTGGAGGACGACAGCCTGGACGAGATCACATTTGACGACTTATAATCCAATCATTCAACAAACATAAACCAAGGAGGTATATCAATGAAAGTAGTGGGAATCACATCCTGCCCATCGGGCGTGGCACATACATATATGGCGGCAGAGGCTTTAAAGCTGTCCGGAGAGAAACTGGGTATCGAGGTGCTCATTGAGACACAGGGCGGAGCCGGCGTGGAGAACCAGCTGAAGCAGAAGGATATTGATGAGGCGGTCTGCGTTGTAATTGTAAATGATGTGGCACTGAACGGCCTGGACCGTTTCAAGGGCAAGAAGGTCTTAAAAATGGGTGTGTCCGACCTGATTAAGAAGTCAGACGCAGTGATGAAGAAAATCCAGGATACATTCCAGTAAGGGATCAGGGGAGTCTGTCAATAGAATAGATACTGAAATCACGGATAAGAGGAGAAGGGGAGCATTCTCCTCTTGTCCTGTTGTACGCGGTGCAGCGCTCACAAAGCATGGTGGTTACCGCTTGTATGACGGGAAGCCGCGGCAGGGGGGAAGAGGAAATGTTTAATGGCAGAATGCTGAATATCATCCGGCATCTGAAGGCGCAGGGACAGTCGTCTTACAAAGATACGGCCAGGGCGCTGGATGTCTCTGAGCGGAGTGTCCGCTATGATGTGGACCGGATCAATGATATCCTGTCCCTGGAACACCTTCCGGAGATAGAGAAGCGCTCCAAGGGGGTGCTGGTGTACCCTCAGAATCTGGATTTAAAGGGTATGGAGAACGGAAATGAAGTGATCTATACCAGCAGGGAGCGGATGTCCATCCTGCTGCTGATCCTGATGATCCGCAGTGAGGATCTGAAGATCAACCAGCTCAGCGACCAGTTCCGGGTGTCCCGATCCACTGTGAAGAACGATATGGCGGCCCTGGATGAACAGCTGAAGCAGGACGATATGGGGATTGGCTACTCCGGCCATTTCTACCTGGCCGGGCCGAAGTTAAAGCGCGCCACCCTGTTAAACCGGGAGTTCAGAAAGTATATAGAGTACCTGATCAACCCCTTCACAAGCTACAATTCCTATGAATTTTACTGTATCCATATCATCCATAAGGCATTTGAGGGGGTGTCGGTGGCCAATGTGGTGATGTCGGTGGACGTGCTGTTGGAGAAACTGAAATGCACCCTCACAAGCAGTTCCTACCTGTGGTACATGTCCAACATTGTGGTTCTGGTGTGGTATATTCTCCACGGCAAGGAGTATCCACTGGATCTCACCGTACTGCCGGAATTCGACCGGCAGCCCTACAAGGAGTTCGGCGCAGAGCTGGAAGTGATCATCGGGCGGCCGGTGCTGGAACAACATCTGTGTATGATGGCAAAGATGCTGGATTTCACCAACAAGATGGCCGGAGGCAGTGTGGACGTGGACCCGGTTCACGCTGAGGCGGTGACCTTCTCCCTCATATCCGCTATGTCCAAACGGCTGGATATGCCCTTTGACAAGGATGCCACCCTGGTGGAGGGGCTTTTGAACCACATGATCCCCCTGATCCAGCGGATCAACAACCATGTGGATATCCATGACAATATGATGTCTCTGCTGCGCCCTGAAGATTATCCCATGTACAACCTGATGATTCAGGTGTGCAGGGAGATCGACACCTTGAAGGAGATTGGCAATGAGGATGAGCTGGTGTATCTCACCGTCTGCTTCATGGCCAGCATCAAGCGGATGAAGAGCGCGCCCTACAAGCGGGTGCTGCTGGTCTGCGGCCACGGCTACGGAACCACCACCATGCTGAAGGAATCCCTGCTCAGCGAGTACCAGATCCACATCCTGGACACGATTCCCATCTATAAGATCTCCTCCTACCCGGACTGGACGGCCATTGACTATGTGCTGTCCACCATTAAGCTGAACAACAGCCTTCCGAAGCCGTGCCTGGTTGTAAGCCCCATACTGCAGCCCGAGGACCGGGCGGCCCTGGACCGCCTGGGCATTCCCAGAAAGACCATCCTATCCGGCTATTACTCCATAGAGGAGAAGCTGAGCTTTTTGGAGCCTGTGACCAGGGCCAGGGTAATGGATGTAATCGAGCGGGAGCTGGGTTACCAGACCGTGAAGAGCTTCCACAATCCCAAGAGCTTCAGCAGCTTCTTAAAGTTTGACTGCATCGCGCTGTCGGACAGGAAGTTTGAATGGAGAGAAGCAGTGAGGGAGAGCGCGGGGCTGCTGGAGCGCCGCGGTTTTATCGACAGCTGCTATACGGAGAATATGACAGCATTTATTGAGGAACAGGGCTTTTATGCCGTGTCCGACGGCTCCTTCGCCCTGCTCCACGGCAAGGGGGTGGAGGGAATCCACCATACCAGCCTGAGCCTGCTGCTGTGCCGGGAGCCGGTCTCCTTTGGGGAGAAGCAGGTGAAGGTGATCTTCTGCCTGGCCAGCAAGGATGCCAAGGAGCACATCCCTGCAGTGGTGACCCTGATGCGCATGGTAAAGACCACTGCTTTGATCAGGGAGCTGGAGCAGTGCGCCAGCCCTGAGGCAGTATACCAGACCATACTAAACTGTGAGTTTGAGGTGCTGTAAAATGTGGTTACACAGACAGAAATCCCCCGGACAACTGTAGATTCCAGTTGATCCGGGGGATTCTTTTAGTTGGCGACAACCATGGTCTTGAGTCCTTCTGTGGCGTTGGCCGCATTGAAGATATACAGTGTGTAGGAGGTGTTGGCGTTCAGATTGGCTGTGGTGTAAGCCACATTGACGTTCTGCATGGAACCGGTCCTGGAGATGTACATCTGATACCAGCCGGGATAGAGGCTGGTGTACTGGGTGATCTCTCTGTAACGGACATTGGTAAACGGCGTATAGGTGCTGTTGTTATTGCCTACGGATACGTCGAAGGGGCCCAGGTTCAAGGACAGGTTGATGGTTCTTAAGCAGGTGGTGCCGGATGGAGCGTTGCAGGAGATATCGGAAATCTCCATAATGTCCAGGCCGCTGGCGGTGTTGATAATGGCCACGGTCATGGAGGCGCCTGCCCGCACCTGAATCTGTTTCTGTATATACACATAGCCGTTGTTGCCTGCTACGGTCACAGTCTGGGTTCCGGAGGTGGCCTGCAGATAATTGGTCATGTCGCCGTTGCCGAACTGGCTGGCTACAAGCCAGTTGCCCAGGTAGATGAAGAATGGCTGGTAGCCGTTGGAGGCGTTGAGAAAACGAACTCTCCCGTAGCTGTTGTTATTGCAGGAGTAGCATGGAAATGTAACCCCTGGAATAACCGTTATTGTGCCTCCGGGCAGGTTGGGACGGAAGATGGGCGGACGCATGCTGCCGCCTCCTACAGGGCCGCCTTCGCCGGGATTCGGCAGAGGAATAACGGGAGTATTTGCATCTGGAAATGTATTGCCATCTGCTACAGGGCCGCCTTCGCCTGGGTTGGGCAGAGGGATTACCGGAGTCCCTGCTTCGTCACCCATCTGCATGGCGTTCATGACAGAAGCTTCATCGTTATTGTCTGTGTAATAGGACTGACGATTCATATAGACCTCACTGTTTAATCGATTCAGTATAGTCTATTCGGATATTCCCGGGAAGGTGAGTCATTTTGTGAAAATTTGTGAAAAAAACGGATTTTCCCTGAAACTGCATTTTTAACCCTGTAATGCATATAATAAAAAGAACCAGTGTGTCAGGAGTGAGGGATGAATGTTAGGGGAATCAAAGGCAGCGGCTGTGACCGCACTGGGTCTTCCGCGGGATGTACTGCTGGGAGATGTGCTGGTCAGTTTTATCGGACGCCGGGAAGTTTGCATTGAGAATTACAGGAGCATCCTTTTATATACAGATACGCTGGTAAAGGTGCAGGCCAGGACGTGTAAGGTGGTGGTCCACGGGGTGCGGCTGAAGATCGAGTATTACACCAGCGAGGAAATGAAGATTACGGGCCAGATCCAGTCTCTGGAATTTGAGTCATAAACTGTGGGTGCCACGGTCACTAAGTGTTCATAAATCGCACGTAAGTGACCAAAATACGGTCACTAAGTGTTCATAACGAGGAGGTGCCGGATTTGTTGGAGCGGCTGTTACATAACTGGCATGGATATGTGAAAATCAGGCTTCACGGCTATTCGCCGGAACGCTTTTTAAACCTATGCAACGCAAGAAAACTGGAGATATGGGGGATACGGTGCAATGGCGGGGATTATGAATTTTACATGACCCTTCCGGGGTACAGGAAGGTCCGGCCCCTGGTTAAAAAGTCCAGGGTCCGCCTGAAAATACTGGAAAAATGCGGACTTCCCTTTTACCTCCACAGAAACAGGAAGCGCAAGCTGTTCGCAGCCGGGCTGGCCGGTTTTTTTGTACTTTTGTATGTGCTCAGCCTGTTTGTGTGGGATATTGAATTTGAGGGGAATCACCATTATACATACGATACTCTGGTCCGCTATCTGTCTGAACAGAACGTAAATTACGGGATGTACAAAAAACAGATTGACTGCGAAGAGCTGGAGGCGGGATTCCGGGCGTATTTTCCGGAGATTACCTGGGTGTCCGCCCGTGTGTCCGGCACCAGGCTTCTGATCCACATCAAGGAAAACGAGGTGCTCTCCACCATTCCGGAACGGGACGAAACGCCCTGCGACCTGGTGGCCTCCAAGGCGGGCACCATCACTGCCATGATTGTCCGCCAGGGTACGGCCCAGGTGGCTGTGGGAGACGAGGTGGAGGAGGGACAGGTACTGGTATCGGGTATCGTATCCATCTTAAATGATGGGGAGGAGGAGGTAAACCGCTACGCGGTGCGGGCGGACGCTGATGTGACGGCGCGCACGGAGAACCAGTACAGGAAAACCTTCCCCATGCTTCATACGGTGCGGGTTCCCACGGGGGAGACACGCAGAGGCTGGTATGTGAAGGTGGGGCCGGCGTCATTTACCTGCCTGCTTCCCGTCCTGGGCGACAACCAGTGGGACTATCTGATGGAGGAGCAGCAGCTGAAGCTGTTCAGCAACTTTTACCTGCCCTGTTACCTGGGAAGCATAAAGGGCAAGGAGATGGATTCCCACGAGCGGTTCTACACTTCTGAGGAGCTGGAACAGATGTCCAAGGAGCTGAGCCGCCAGTTCTCAGAAAAATTAACAGAAAAAGGGGTACAAATTCTTGAAAATGATGATAGAATAGATACGAGCGCATCGAGGGCAAGCTTAAGCGGACATTTTATCACACTGGAACCCATTCAGAAACAGGTTCCCATTGAAGATGTGCTTCCCAATATAGAACCAGAGGAGACGAATACAGCAGAATGAGTGTTATTGAGACCATGATCGACATTCCTGTTGAACATGAACGCAATGTATGCGGCCAGTTTGACACATACTTAAAGAAAATAGAACGCACCCTGCACGTGACCATCATTGCAAGGGATGGCGAGATTAAGCTGATCGGGCCGGAAGATACCATCCGCCGGGCCAAAAGCGTTTTCGGCAACCTGATCGAACTCTCCAGGCGGGGCAACTCCATCACGGAGCAGAATGTGGATTACGCTCTGTCCCTGTCCTTCACTGAGAGCGACGGGCAGATCCTGGAGATTGACAAGGATATTATCTGCAGGACCATCGCGGGCAAGCCGGTGAAGCCCAAGACATTGGGCCAAAAGCAGTATGTGGATGCAATCCGAAAGAAGATGATTGTATTCGGCATCGGTCCGGCAGGCACGGGCAAGACATACCTGGCTATGGCAATGGCCATTCAGGCATTTAAAAACGGCGAGGTGGGCCGCATCATCCTGACCCGTCCGGCCATTGAGGCGGGGGAGAAGCTGGGCTTTCTGCCCGGGGATCTGCAGAGCAAGATCGATCCCTATCTGCGGCCGCTGTACGATGCTCTTTACCAGATTATGGGAGCGGAGAGCTATCTGCACAACTCGGAGAAGGGGCTGATTGAGGTGGCTCCCCTGGCGTATATGAGGGGACGTACCCTGGACAATGCTTACATCATCCTGGATGAGGCCCAGAATACCACCCCGGCCCAGATGAAGATGTTCCTGACCAGAATCGGTTTCGGCTCCAAGGTGATTGTCACCGGGGACCAGACCCAGAAGGACCTTCCCTCAGGCGCCACCTCGGGCCTGGACACGGCCGCCAGGGTGCTGAAGAAGATTGACGGCATCAGCTTCTGCTATCTGACCAGCTCAGATGTGGTGCGCCATCCCCTTGTGCAGAAAATTGTACAGGCCTATGACGATTATGAACAGAAGGGAAAGGGCGCAGCGGCAGCGCGCAGGCAGAGAGACCGGACCTAATGCACTTTTGCGCCAACCAATGAGAAAGGAATAGTTCCATGACCATTACCATAGAATACGAGGCAGAGAAGCAGCTGGATCTGCCCTATGAAGAGATTATCCGGGAGGTAGTGACTGCCTCCCTGGATTATGAAAAATGTCCATATGAATCAGAGGTGAGTGTGATTCTCACGGACAATGAGAGCATCCGCTCCATCAACCTGGAACACCGTCAGATCGATTCCCCCACGGATGTGCTGTCATTTCCCATGGTGGATTATGAGGCGCCCTCCGATTTTGACCATGTGGAGGAGGCTGTGGAGGACTATTTCAATCCCGAGACCGGGGAGCTGATGCTGGGCGATATTGTGATCTCCGTGGACAAGGTGGAGGAGCAGGCTGAGAAATACGGCCACTCCCAGACCAGGGAGCTGGCCTTCCTGGTGGCCCACAGTATGCTTCACCTCTGCGGGTATGACCACATGGAGGAGGACGAGCGTCTGGCCATGGAGGAACGGCAGAAGGAGATCCTGGAGCTCAGGGGGTATACAAGATGAGATATATTAAAGGGAAATGGATACTGCCGGTATTGACCGTCATAGCCCTGTGCTGCGGCTGTGCCCAGCAGACCTATGTGGAGGTGACCACAGAGCAGGAGACGCCTGCTCCCACTGTGCCGGCCACCATTGAGATCCAGACCCAGTCCACCCAGCCGCAGCCGGATCTGTCGGGGCTGCCGGCCTACTATCTGCCGGAGGAGCGGACAGAGGCGGACGGGCAGATCCGCAGCTATCTCACCGGGCAGATGACGGACGCCGCCAAGGCCGACCGCCGCCCCATTGCCATTATGATGAGCAATGACAAGGCGTCCCTTCCGCAGTACGGCATCAACCGGGCGGGCGTGGTATACGAAGCGCCGGTGGAGGGGGACATGAACCGTTACATGTCCATTATTGAGGATTTCGATGATCTGGACCGCATCGGCTCCGTGCGCAGCTGCCGCACCTACTATACTTATTTTGCCAGGGAGTTTGATGCCATTTACGCCCACTACGGCCAGAGCACATTTGCCAAGCCATACCTGGCCAATGTGGACAACATCAACGGCCTGGACGGCATCGGCACTGTGGCCTATTACCGTTCCAGCGACCGCAAGAGCCCCCACAACGCCTACTCCAGCGGGGAACGGCTTCAGAAGGCCATCGATCAGCTGGGATATTCCCAGACATATGGCGATACATACCAGGGGCATTACCTGTTTGCCAGAGATGGGGTCACAGGTCTTTTGGATGAGCGGCCCGACGTGATGGCGGCTGATCTCGTAAAACCTGGATATAATATGAATAAGGCATATTTCCAGTACGACCCCTCCGACGGCCTGTACCACCGCTACCAGTACGGCGGGGTTCATCAGGGAAATGAAGGCCCCATTACAGTGAAAAATGTGATATTCCAATGCTGCCAGATGGGGCACTATGCCACCACTGACTATCTGAACATCAATGTCCACACCTCAGAATGCGGCTACTTCATAACAGAGGGAAAGGCGATTCCTATTAACTGGGAAAAAGATGGGGAGTTCGGAGTGACCCGGTACTATGATCTGGACCACAACGAGATCGTACTGAACCAGGGCAAGACCTGGATCTGTATCATCCCCACCAAGGATTTTGGGAAGATTGAAATCACAGGAAACGAGGGCGCACAATAATTCTTATGAAACATTCGACTAAAGAACAGACTTCAGGCGGAAACGGGAAGAAAGGGACAAACTTCGTGATTCAGGGGAGCATCCTGGCCATCGCAAGCATTTTAGTGCGGCTGATCGGGATGGTCTACAGGATTCCGCTGACCAATATAATCGGAAAAAGGGGAAACGGATATTATACCGCTGCTTACGGCGTGTATAATATCCTCCTCATTTTATCCTCCTACAGTATGCCGGTGGCTGTGTCCAAGATGGTTGCCACGCGTATTGCCAGGGAAGAGCATCAGAACACCAACAGGATCTTAAAGGCGGCCCTGCTCTACGCCACCCTCATCGGAGGCGTAGCTGCCACGGCCTTGTGGTTCGGGGCGGAGACCTTCGCGGGCCTGATCAACATGCCCTTCAGCATGTATGCGCTTAAGACCCTGGCTCCCACCATCTGGATCATGGCGTACCTGGGTGTGCTGCGCGGCTATTTCCAGGGGACAGGGACCATGATCCCCACCGCCCTTTCCCAGATTCTGGAACAGATTGTCAATGCCGCTGTCAGCGTGGGCGCAGCAGCCCTGTTATTCCGCGCAGGCATCGCCATGAACCAGGCCAGCGGGGCTACGGAATACTCCTACGCCCTGGGTGCGGCGGGAGGAACCATCGGAACGGGTGCCGGAGCCCTCCCTGCTCTGGTCTTTTTTGTGTTTCTGCCCCTGTCTAAACGTCCCGCCATGAAACGGATGGCTGAGGCGGACACCACGGGCAGGCGAGAGTCCTACAAACAGCTGGGCTACAACCTGACGGTTACCATACTGCCCATTGTCATCAGCAGCACAGTGTACAATGTCAGCAATGTACTGGACAGCTACTTCTTCGGCCGGGGCATGGGCATGCTGGGCCACTCCGAGGAAGTGGTGGCCACCCTGTGGGGCACCCTGGGGCTGTATCAGCTGCTGTTTAATATTCCGGTGGCCATCTCCAACGCCCTGTCCTCCTCCCTGATCCCATCCCTGACCAGGGCGGTGGCCAGCCAGAACCGGGAACAGACTGTGGAGCGGGTCGCCACATCCATCCGTTTCTCCATGGTCATCGCCATCCCGGCTGCGGTGGGCCTGACCGTGCTCAGCGGGCCGGTGAACAACCTGCTGTTCGGCGGCGGTGACAATGAGATCCTGATCCGCCTGACCATGGTGGGTTCTGTGGCGGTGGTGCTCTTTTCACTGTCCACGGTGACCAACGCCATTTTACAGGGCCTGAACCATATGAATATTCCCATGCGCAACGCCACCATTTCCCTGGTGTTCCATGTGGGCGCCCTGGAACTCATGCTGCTGGTATTTAAATGGGGCATATACAGCGTGGTATATGCCAACATCCTGTTTGCATTTTTCATGTGCATTCTCAATGGACGGGCCATTGCCAAATACCTGGATTACCGGCAGGAATATAAAAAGACGTTTGTGATCCCCTTTGCCAGCGCGCTGGCCATGGGGGCCGCTGCCTGGGGCGTGTACTTTGTGGTGCGCCTGGCGCTGCCGTCGGGAATTGCGGACCGCCGTCTGGGCTTGGCCATGGAGGTGGTGGCGGCCATCGCAGCGGCGCTGGCGGTGTACGGCGTGCTTCTGGTGAAGCTTGGAGGCATATCAGAGGAGGAACTGGCAGGCATGCCCTGTGGAAGAAAGATCAAATCCATGCTCAAAAAAGCACGATTGCTGTAAATTATTCTCAGAAAATCAAAATTAAGTGATTAAAAATGAAATAGAAAGCAGATACTAACCTTACATGAAATTGGAGGTTATCAAATGAAGAAGTATATGTACTGCTTTCTATTGTTTATTGTCACGTCCATTGTCTGCCTGATTGCAGGTTATGCCATAACGCGATACAGTATCCGCCAGGAACAGGCCATACCCAACACTGTGGTTGAGACAGAATCAGTGGATGATCTGGAGAACCGGGCGGCGGTAGGCCAGGAGAAGATTCAGCCCATACTGGAGACAGCAGCGGCAAAGGAATTCTATCTGGTTTCCGAGTCCGGTTTTTTACTTGTCTTTTCCAAGGACCAGAGTACCATCTGCCTGTACACCCATATCCCTGTCACTGATTTTCCGGAGCAGGAGAGGGAGCGCCTGATGGAGGGTATCTGGTTTCCAACCATGATGGATGTTTACCATTATCTGGAATCCTACACCAGTTAAAGCCCGCAATAAACGTTCTGTCATACGGGGCAGACGTTACAAAATTGTTCCTTTATCAGGAAACAGTTGAAATGTTCTGTGAAAACAGATAAAATGTACTTCGAACCAACAGAGACTGCATTGGGGAAGGAAACGAAAAACAAATGAAACGAAAAGTAATCATCATTGGAGGCGGAGCCAGCGGGCTGGCGGCCGCTGTTTGCAGCGCCAGGGAAGGCGCCGCAGTGACGATTGTGGAACATATGGACCGTGTGGGGAAGAAGATCCTTTCCACCGGCAACGGAAGATGCAATTTAACGAATCTGGATATGAGGCCTGAGTGCTACCGCTGCGGGCAGCCTTCATTTCCAATGGAGGTAATCAATGGCTTCGGGGTGGAACAGACCCTGGAGTTTTTCGGCAGCCTGGGAATTGAGACAAGAAGCAGGAACGGCTACATTTATCCCAACAGCGACCAGGCCAGCGCGGTGCTGGACGTGCTGCGCCAGGAGGCGGAGCATCTGGGCGTTGTGACCCTGACCGGATGTGAGGCCACTGGGGTGGAGCCCATGGAGGGAAGGCCGGGCCTGACAGTGGCCACCGGCCAGGGAAAGCTTCAGGGGGATGCGGTGATTCTGGCCCCCGGTTCCAAGGCGGCTCCGGCCACCGGTTCCGACGGCAGCGGCTATGAGCTGGCAAAAAAGCTGGGCCACAGGGTGATCAAACCCCTTCCCGCCCT
>OKVW01001066.1_pt1 | contig 12519 bp, 14 predicted proteins | sample 1606991 | NCBI WGS metagenome assembly OKVW01 (sample SAMN03281021, study PRJEB24777) | human gut metagenome | isolation source: fecal sample PR177 from 1 month old male Malay infant, vaginal delivered...
GCAGCCTCTATTCTTATATATGGTGCTATAAAATATAATGGGCATTTTAAAGGAACTTATGATATGGCTCTCAAAAATTCCATGTTGGCAGTTGATGTTGTTTCAACAGATGGAAATGATACTAAACCTGATGAAACACCTATTTTTTATAGCTTAGCTCCAGGTGAAATAGATAATAATTGTGGTTATAAATTAGGAAGGAATAGAGAGGTCTATTTCTATGAACAAAGTGATAAAACAATTGATTTCTTCAGAATAGGTAGTACTACTCAAGATGAAATTATTGATTATATGAATACGCATAATCTTGTAAATAAAGTAAATGAATTAGCGAATGAAACAACTGTTTATGGAGAATAATCATAACATCTACAAATGTCTATTAAAATAGCAATCTTTCTCTATTATTGCGAACTAATAATGCTTAGAATGCGACAAATGACGTTATCTGTTTGTTGTCTAAGTGGTAACATAAAGTGTATATTATATAACGTTAGAATATAAATTGAGAAAGAGGGGGTATGCTACTTTGAAAATGGTAGCTGAAGAATTTAATAACATTCGTAAACATAAGATTTTAACGGCAACAATTATTGCTATTATGATTATTCCCTTCCTATATAGTTTATTCTTCTTAAAATCAGTATGGGATCCTTACGGCAATACTAAGTATTTACCTGTCGCAGTGGTAAATAACGATAAGCCAGTTAAGTATCAAGGAAAGACATTTAAAGTCGGTGAAGACTTAGAAAAAGAATTAAGAGAGAATAAAGATTTAGGTTGGCATTTTGTTAACGCAAAAGAAGCTAAATATGGATTGAGCCATAAGAAGTACTATATGGTAATTACAATTCCTAAGAACTTCTCTAAAAATGCTACGACTGTGTTAGACAAGCATCCTAAGAAGATGCAACTAACATATAACACTAATGATGCGTTGAACTACATTGGTAAAGTTATCGGAGAAGAAGGAGCTAAGCAAGTAAATTCTTCTGTCCGTGATTCTGTTTCCGAAGCTTATGCCACAACAATGTTTGACACAGTGAAGAAAGTTGGTAAAGGTTTCAACAAAGCTGCTAAAGGTGCTACACAACTTTCAGATGGTGCATATACATTATCTGATGGTTTGAAGGTTTATACAGCAGGTGTTGACCAAGTTAACGATGGTGTTATCCAACTTAAGAACGGTGTTGCTCCATTGAGTGCCGGTGTGTTGAAGTTAACAACTGGTGCTAGTGTGTTGGCAGATGGATTAAACCAATTGCAAAGTAAAACAGGAACACTTGCTTCAGGTGTAAATAAATTAGCAACAGGTTCTAAGACTTTATCATCTGGATTGAATACACTACAAGGTAAGACAGCCGTATTGCCAGTAGGTGTAAAACAGTTAATGGATGGTAGCAGTAAATTAAACTCTGGTATTGGACAATATACAGGTGGTGTAACTGAATTACAGGAAGGCTTAACAAAGTTAAATGATAATTCAAATAATTTGAAGCTAGGAGCTCAACAAATTGCTGATGGTAATAAAGAATTGGCTGATGAAGTTGCTAAAATTGATGTCAGCCAATTTAATAGTGGAGATACTACACAATTGATTAATGGCTTACAACAATTACAAGTTGTAAAGCAACAATTACAACCAGCAATGCAAGCTATAACAACTCTACAAAGTAGTATGAGTGGAATGAAGGACGAATTAACTGCTGTTCAAAGTTCATCAACAGAATTGTCTAATAAATTAGGTAGTGATTTGAAGACTGCTGGAAGTAGTATTCAAGGCTCATCTGCAAATATTCAAGCTGTATTAGGTTCTAGCAATTTAACAGATGCTGATAAGCAAAAATTACAAGCTGCCTTGCAACAAAATCAAGCAGCTGGTAGTGCAATTTCAGATGCAGGAACTACAGCTGGTCAAATTAAAGCTCAAATGGATGGTGTAAGTGCTAAGTTATCAGGACTTCAAGGACAATTATCTGGTTTATCAGCAATGTCCGGTAAACTAACTAATGCAGCTAATGTATTAAATGGGATTACCATAGATCCTAATAGTTTAGGTAATTTAAAAGAATTATCAGAAAAAGTAGCTACTTTACAAAAAGCAACTAAAGATTTAGCGTACTACTCTTCAAAACTAAATGATGGTGTAAAGATATATACTGATGGTGTATCAAGCGCAACAAATGGTATAAATACATTAGCTAATAAAAATGGTATATTGACTACTGGTTCCGCACAATTAGCTGGTGGAATAGGTCAAATGAATGCACAAATTCCAGCATTAACAAGTGGTGTAAATCAATTAGCAAATGGTAGTAACCAATTAGCTAGTGGTTTAGCCCAAATGAATGCACAAATTCCAGCATTAACAAGTGGTGTAAATCAATTAGCAAACGGTGGTAACCAATTAGCTGGTGGTCTTGGACAACTTAATGCTCAAGTACCAACATTAACAAATGGTATAAACCAATTAGCAAATGGTACTCAACAACTAGCTGCTAACTCAGGACAATTAATTGATGGTGCCAATAAGATTAGCGAAGGCAATGGTACTCTAGCTAAGAGCTTAAGTGCTGGTGCTAAGGAAGTTAATAGTCAAAACTTGAATAGTGCAAATGCTAATATGTTTGCTGCACCTACAACATTGAAACACAAGAATTATTCTTATGTTCCTAACTATGGCTATGCATTAGCTCCATACATGCTATCAGTCGCTTTATATGTTGGTGCATTGGTATTTAACATAGTTTATCCAATTCGTCGACTATCAACGCCTGATGGTTCTGCAACAGAATGGTTCTTTAGTAAGGTAGCCATAGGTGCTGTGGTAGCAATCGGAAATGCGGTTGTTGAAGTAGGATTGATGATGTTGGCTGGATTGCATCCAGATCATCCTGCTGCTACGTTTATGAATGCTATTTCATTCTCACTGGCGGCAATGTTCATAATTATGGTATTAGCGATGTTGTTCAGTAACCCTGGACGATTCATTGGTATGATTTTCTTAGTAATTCAATTAGGTGCCTGTGGTGGTTCCTTCCCAATTCAAATTACTAAGGGTATGAATGGTTTCTTCCAAGCAATTAACCCATACTTACCAATGACTTACTCTGTTTACGGATTCCGTGAATCATTATCCAGTGGTTTAGGAAGCAGCCAAATGACAATTTCATTGACAGTTCAATTAATCTTTATCGTAGCAAGCTTATTGCTATTATGGATTTCTATGAGTTACTTACGTACAAGCGGAAAGGTAAGTTATTCAGAAGAACCAACAAGCATTGAAGATTAGAATAGAAAAGAGAGATTTTCGAATTTTGAAAATCTCTCTTTTTTTGTCTAGATATTAATTTCTAACACTATTGGAGTATGATCGCGACGTTCACCAGAATCCAACATTTCAGAACGAACAATTTTATCAGCAATACGATTACTTGCTAGCCAATAATCAATTCTCCAACCAGAGTTGTTAATCTTGCTTGTACGACTTCTTTGAGCCCACCAAGAGTAAACATCCTTAACATCGCCATGAACATAGCGGAAGGTATCTGTAAAGCCCTTATTAAGCAAGTTAGTAAAGCCTGCTCTTTCTTCATCAGTGAAACCAGCAGAATGATGATTATTACCAGGATGAGCTAAGTCGATTTTCTTATGAGCAACATTGAAATCACCGCTAGAAAGAAGAGGTTTATTTTGATCCAATGAAACTAGGTAGTCAGCGTACTTTTCATCCCAAACCTGACGTTCAGCTAAACGTCTCAAACCATCGCCAGCATTAGGAGTATATACTTGAGTAACGTAAAAATTATCGAATTCAAGTGTGATGATTCTACCTTCAGAATCCATAGGTTCAGGTGCATCAATTTCAGGATAGCTGATAGTAGGATTTAAATTGTTTTTATAAAGAAACATAGTACCAGCATAACCTTTACGAGCTGGTTCTTGTGAACTTCTCCAAGCAATTTCATAATCTGGAAATTGTTCAGCTAAAATAGTTTGATGTTTTTTAGTTGGACCTGTAGCTGATAATTTTGTTTCTTGAATTGCTATTATATCTGGATTTTCATCAATAATAGTTGCTAAGACTTCACGTGATTGTTTAGCGCGAGCAGAATCACTAGTTAAAGCAGCATTCAAAGAATCGATATTCCATGAAATAAGTTTCATGATGTCACATCCTTAATTAATATATTTGACTCAATGTTACCACATTTTTCAAATTCTAAAAAAGGGGTATAATGAAAATAGGAAGTGATTAAAATGGCAAAAGCTATTAACGAAGACAAAAATATAGAAGTTAGTGAAATTGGTAAAAAGTTCGTTAAAGGTACACATGTTGAATTTAAGTTTCATCGTCATACTTTTACAGGAGTAGTCGATAAACAATTACATAATTCAGCGATGATAATTTTTGACGATGAGTATAATAAATCAATTACTTATCAAGACGCTAAGGGAAAAATTATTATTAGCTATAGTAAAATGCAGATAATCAAATAAATCTGATATTAATTTTTATTTTAAAGTTTAAATAATCATGTGTTATAATTGGATTGTGAGGACTTTATTCTTAAAATGGAGGCTTATTCGTGGAAAAAACAGAAGCACGTTGGGTAGAAGTATTCAAGGTGTCTCTACCATTATGCCTAAGTTATGTGCCAATCGGTTTGGCGTGCGGAATTTTATTACATGCTGCCGGTTTTAACCCGCTATTAACTTTATTGGTATCCGTATTAGTATTTTCAGGTGGAGCTCAGTTCTTGATAGCTTCTATGTTAACTACGAATACCCCAATGCAAACGATAGTTATTATGCTATTTTTCCTAGAGTTACGTTATGCGTTGTTGGGTTCAAGTTTGTCACAATACATTAAAGGAACAAGCAAGAAGTTTTTATATTTCTTTGCCGTTTCATTGAATGATGAAAATTATGCTGTAAACTACTTAAAATTCGCAACTGATAAGAGCTGGACGCCTAAAGATGCCTTAGCTGTAGAACACTGGTCCTTACTATTTTGGTCTGTAGCTAATTTTATTGGGAGTTTAGTTGGTAATTTATTACCAATGGAGAATTATCTAGATATTGTCGACTTTGCTCTAACTGCAATGTTTATTTATATGATTGTTATGCAAATTCGCAACAAACTAACAATTTTAGTTAGTTTTATTTCAGGGGTAATTGCAATTGTTGCGTTAGTTACTTTGAAGAGTACAATGGGACTAATAGTAGCTACATTGTTAGCTTCCTTTATCGGTTTTATGATTGAACATAATATCGTTAAAAAAGGTGAAGCCAAGGGCAATTTCTGGTTGAAGAAGATCAAGCCAAAGGCAAGTCGGAAAGTTATTAGTAAGTCAGGAGAAAAATGATGCAATATTCGTCAATGGACCATTTTATACTTATTATCTGTTCGATGATTGCGGCTTTCATTCCTCGATTTTTACCATTGAAATTCTTCTCAACTCGTAAGATTCCAGAATGGTTTAATGAATGGATGAAATACGTGCCAGTATCTTTGTTTACGGCACTCGTAGTCAGAGACCTTTTTGTTAATACAAAGACCTATACATTTGTAGGTTTAGAATATATGGCTAAGTTACTAGCAGCAATAATCGTTATTGTTGTGGCTTATCGCTCACGTTCCATGGGACTTTCAGTTCTTTTTGGATTGGTAGCAGTAGCAATTTTAGCCACATTTTTGACAGTTTAGAATATAAGGTTTATTAGCTATCTTAGGCATATTATCACTAAGGTGGCTTTTTGTTTTAAGGAGGATTTTATTATGCAAAAAATAACAGAAAAGATCACAGTTGCAGGTCATACAGCTGAATTAATGGGATATACAATTGAAAAGAAAAATGACTGGGGAGTACAAGATAAGCACGCTACAATTATCATTTGTCCCGGTGGGGGTTATCATTTTGTTTCAGATCGAGAAGCTGATCCAGTTGCTTTGAAATTAATAACTATGGGATATAATGCATTTGTATTAAACTATACTTGCCAAGTTAGATATCCTGTAGCCTTGGAACAATTAGTCCAAAGTGTAAAATTAGTTAGAGATAATGCTGATGAATGGAATGTTCGTGAAGATAAGATCATCATTATGGGAATGTCAGCTGGTGGACATTTGGCAGCTAGTTTAGGTGTTAAGTGGAATAGCGATGAATTGAAACAAATGGGATATAAACCAGAAGAAATTGAGCCAAATGGTTTAGTATTATCCTATCCGGTTATCACAACTAATAAAAATTTCTGGCATCAAGGTTCCTTTGAACAAATATTAGGAAAAGACGGAATTGAAGATGAAAAAGCTTTAGCTAACCAATCACTTGAAAAGTTAGTTACTAAGGATGTACCACCAGTATTTATGTGGCATACATTTGAAGATAAGGCTGTTCCTATGGAAAATAGTTTATTATTTGCCTCAGCGTTGAGAAAAGCTGGAGTATCAACAGAATATCATATCTTTCCACATGGTCCTCATGGCTTGGCATTAGCTAATGAAGAAACGGCTCGTGTAGGCCGTCCAGAAGACATTGAACCACAAGCTGCACAATGGGTAGATTTATTCCATAGTTGGATGCAAGCACTTCTTAAGTAGAATTGGTGAGTAAATGCTATACTAGACTAGAAAGAGAAATGGGGTGAGATGATGAAGCGGTGGATGTTTTGGTTAATAACAGCAATTGTAGTGGCACTTGTATTTGTTGGCTTTGGTTATACTAAAAAGCGTGAAACACAAAAGCAGTTTGATAATTTAATGTCTCAAGCAATAACTAATGCTCAAGCTGCAGAATATAAGAAAGCAGAACTTAATTTGCAAGATGCTCTACGTAAGAAACCAGATGATGTAGTAGCTAAACAACGATTAGAACAAGTTAAACTCTATCAAGAAGGCTTAGCTGAATTGAAACAAGATGATTATGAACAAGCACAGTTAACATTTAGATCAACTGCAAAAGTATCTCCGTCTTTATCAATTTTAACCCAAAGAGCTAAGAAGAAAGATAAGTTTCTAGAATCAGTACTAAAGCAACGTGAAAAGTATGATGATCTTTATAATGAAGCTGTAAGACTTACTGAAATGGGAGCTTATAGCCAATCGAATGAAAATCTAGTTCAGATTTTAGATGGAAAAAATATTGACGAAAAGTATTATTCACAAGTAAGAAAAGATGCACGTGAATTGCAAGAAAGAAATAATAGTATTTTGGAACAAATTAGAATTCAAAATCAACAAGCTGCAATAAGAAGACAACGTGAACAACAAAGACAAGAAGAAGCTAGAAAAGCACAACAAGCTGCTGCTAGTTCATCATCGTCAGCGGAAAATCAAAATGATGAGCCCAAGAAAAGTGACGATAAAAATGATGATAGAAATAGTGGTCAAGACAATGTAAAAAATAGTTCGGAATCTAAGCCAGAAACAAATAATTCTGCAGCTGAGCCACAACCTAATAATGAAAATAAGTAAAATAAAAGCAACACCTAGAGTGCTGCTTTTAATAATTATTAGGGTTAATCACTGATTCTACGCCAGATTATAAGTGAACTTTCCCATAAAAATAGGACTAATAAAACACTGGCAATAGTATCAGTAGGATAATGTACATGTAAATATACGCGCGTTAAGGCGATAATAAGAATCCAAAGGAAACCTAGGAAGGTTAGAATTCGTCTTAACGTAACATCCTTAATTTGAGGAACAATTAAAAATACTACGAAAAAGATAAATAAGGCAGTTCCAAAGGTATGTCCACTTGGAAAACTATAGCCACCAATTGCGACTAATTTATCACTAGGACGTGGACGTTGGATTAAATTTTTAGCTAGTACATTGATAAGATTTCCAATTACCAAGGTGCTGGCTGACCAAATTCCAGCCTTGAAGTTATGTCTAATGAACATATATAGACTAACGATAATTGAAAGAATTGCGGCAATTCTAGGGCCACCTAGATAAGTAATTTTTTCAACAATTCTTGTATTAGTAGGATTGGTAATGGGTAGAAGTAAGTTCTGTACAAATTTATCAAATGATGTAACGATTGTGCTGTTAGTTTTAACTAAGATTAATAAAATTAGAAATAAAGCTAAGTAAATAGATGCGATAAAAGGTCTATACTTATTTTGTGGAACAAACATCAAAAAACTCCTTAATAAATAATATCTACTAGATTATACCATTTAAATTATTTTTAAAGAAAGGAAACTGATTATGGGGAAAGATTCATCACAAGAAATGCGAAGAACACAAGCTGAAAAAATGTTAAAGCAACCCAAGAAACTTCGTGCTAAGTGGATAAGTCGGTTATTTACTTTAATCATGGTGGCTGCTTTAAGTGTCGCAACTATGGGACTTTTGATAAAGACTACGGTTTTGAACGCAGATTTTACTAGTAAGGAATTAGCTAAAGATGAAAATATTGGGAAATTATATACTGAAGCCAATCAAACATTAGCATCATCTGCTCAAATGTACCGAATTCCAGCAAGTTATGCGGATAGTTTAATTACTAAAAAGCAATTTAGACAAGATGTTGAGATTGCAATTAAAAGAATTTATGACGGACAAGTTACACAAATTGTGGATACTAATACTTTAAGCAGTCAAATTCAAACAAATGTGAATAAAGAAATTGCAAGCTCAGGAGTACCTGTTGACGCGTCTGTCTTTAGTGGAGTAGTGGAGTCACTGGCTTCTGTATTAAGCAATTACATCAGCCAACAAATTCCAAGTACACAGTTACAACAAGTATATGATGCAGCCAGCAATATCAGTGGTTATGTGACATTGATGATAACTGCAGGAAGTATCATCACAGTGGTAATGTTGATCTTAGTATTATTATTACAGAGAAGTTTATTTGGTTGGCTGCACTATACAGGGTTAGCATTTTTGATTACAGGGATAATCTTTTGCATCATTGGATATACTAGTGTGCCAGCAGAGATATTTCCAAGTTTAATTAATCAATCAGGAATTTTGGGAAGTATTGTTGAAAACTATGCCTACGCAATTTTAAGTCAGATTGTGAATATGGGAATAATCGAATCTGTAATTGGTATAGTGGCATTATTAGTAAGTTTCTTTAGAAAGGTTTAGCGATGAAATTTACGTGGAATAAAGAAAGTGACAAGAAAATGACACTCAAAAAATTTTTAAAGAATAAGGGTGTCAGTCATCGAACTTTAAGTAGTTTAAAAAAAGGAAATGGAAAAGTTTTAGTAGATGGCAAAAAAAGTCATTATTTATTGAAGTTGGTAAAGGAAAAATAACTTTGATTTTACCACCAGAAAAATCAGATGAAAATGTCAAAATGAGTAAGGAACCGCTAGATATTATTTATGAGGATAGCAATTGGCTAGTGGTAGATAAACCACCTTTACTTTCAAGTGTTCCAGGTCCTAGTAATCGTACCGATACCTTAGTTAATCGGGTTAAATTTCATCTATGGCAACAAAAATCAAAAGACTTAGTTCCGCATGTAATTACTCGTTTAGATAGAGATACAAGTGGCTTAGTTCTTGTAGCTAAGCATCGTTTTGCTCAAGGATTGATTAACAAACAGGTTGAAGAACATAGTATAGATAAAAGGTACTTGGCAGTGATCGAAGGAATTATTACAGAAAAGCATGGCATAATAGATAAACCGCTTGGACCTAGAGAAAATGGAATCGGACAAATGGTAACTGACACAGGAAAGATTGCCAAGACTGAGTACTGGGTTAGAGAATACTTAGGAGACAAAGCTACTTTAGTTGAATGTAAGCTACATACAGGTAGGACACATCAAATAAGAGCTCACTTTAGTAGTATTAATCATGCTTTGGTAGGCGATGAGCTATATGGTGGCAGATTGGATTGGGGACTAGAAAGACAAGCACTCCATGCATATCAACTAGCTTATGTAGATCTATTTACTCAAGAAGAAAAGTTATTTAAGAGCGAGATGCCAAAAGATTTAGAAAATTTGATAGTTAGATTGAAAAATTAAGATTTATTTTTGGTAGACCAAAATTTAAATTACTATAGTGTTTGAAATCTGTTATAATTAGGTAGTAAACGTTTTACATTTATGAGTGACGAGTAATTTAAATTTGGAAAAAATAGAGGTGAGATAATGACACCTAAGAAAGAAGATTATTTAAAAATTATTTTTGAACTTGGTGGAACTAAGAAAAAGGTTTCTAACAAGCAAATAGCGATGAGTTTAAATGTTGCTGCTGGTTCTGTGACTGAAATGGTTAATAAATTAGTTAAAGAAGGTTTAGCTGCACATACGCCATATGCAGGAATTTCATTAACTGATGAAGGAATTGAAGTAGCTGAAAAATTAGTTCGCCGTCATCGTTTATGGGAGACTTTTTTAGTAGAAAAATTGGATTATCAATTATCAGAAGTTCACGATGAAGCTGAAATTTTAGAACATGTAGCTAGCGATAAGTTAATGAAAAAGCTTGATCAATTTCTTAATAGCCCACGTGAATGCCCACATGGTGGAGTTATTCCAACAGAAGCTGGGGAATATGAAGAAGAAAGTCATGAATATTTGGCTGAAATTAAAGTTGGAGAAACGGTTGAAGTTGACAGATTTATTGATAACCATGAGTTGCTAACTTATTTAGATGATTTGGAACTTAAACTGGGGGACAAGATTGAAGTTTTAGAACATCTTCCATTTGAAGGACCAATTAAGGTTAAAAGGTTGGCTGATGGGGCTGAATTAAGCATTGGATATAAAGCTGCTCATTACATTTTCGTGAAATAATTTGGTTATTGCCAATAAGTATGTTATACTTAGAACTGTATTTTTGACTAGGTTTCATTTAGATTGTTTCAATGAAATTTCTCTATTATGTGCCACTCAGAATTACAGAATTATTATGTGCTTAGGCACAAGGAGGATTTTTCATTTATGGAACAAGGAACAGTTAAATGGTTTAACGCAGAAAAGGGCTTCGGTTTTATCACACGTGAAAATGGCGATGATGTATTTGTACATTTCACAGCTATTCAAGGTGAAGGTTACAAGACTTTAGAGGAAGGTCAACATGTAACATTTGACGTTGAAAGTAGCGATCGTGGTTTACAAGCTGCTAACGTTGTTAAAGACTAATAATTAAGTAGATAAATGATAGACTGGAAAGAAGAAATTCTTTTCAGTCTTTTTTTGCTTTAAATATCGTGATATGATTAGATAAATTTTGAAGACGGTGGGGGTTAGTTACAATGCAAGATACGCAAATGCAAGAATTAATAGATTCTGTCATGTTAGCTGGAAAAATTATGATTGAAAGTGGAGCTGATATGGCAAGAGTTGATGATACTTTAAAACGTATAGCTCGAAATGGTGGAATTAAAGAACCAAAAATTTTTGAGACCACCACCGGAATCATGATGTCAGCTCCAGATTATAAATTGGCACAGGTAGAACCAATTCAAAAAAGAACAATTGATTTAGAAAAAGTATCAAGAGTTAATGATATCTCACGTGCTTTTCAATTAAAAAAAATCACAGTTGAAGAAATGAAAGTAAAATTGGAGTTTATCGATAAAAAAGCGCCATTTTTTGCTTGGACATGGCAAGTATTGGCTGCAGCAATGATAAGTTGCACTCTGATGATAATGTACAATGGGCATTGGCAAGATTTTATCACAACTGCAGTTATTGGTGGATTAGGTTATGCTTGCTATTACTTTATCAATACAACATTTAAAATAAAGTTTGTAAGTGAATTTTTAGCTTCGTTAGTAATTGGTGTTTTATCTGTATTAGCTGTTAGAAACAACTTAGGAATATCAGTAGGTATGATAATTATTGGGAGTGTTATGCCGTTAGTACCAGGAGTACCAATTACCAATTCTGTAAGGGATGTTTTAGCTGGTCATTTATTAAGTGGATTAGCTAGGGGAACAGAAGCATTATTATCAGCTAGTGCAATTGCTTTAGGGATTGCGATGGTTCTAAGATTCATGTAAGGGGGAAGGTTAAGGTGAACTTATTAATCAATATCTTATTCAGCTATCTTGCATCTGTAGGCTTTGGAGTACTTTTAAATATTCCTAGAAAGGCCTTAAATGGTTGTGGAATTATTGGAGTATTAGGTTGGATGGTCTATTTATTTATTAAGCACCTTGATTTAGGTAATATGTTAGCTAATCTTTTAGCTGCATTTGCAATTGGAGTTACTGCAATTATTTTTGCACGTGTGAAAAAGATGCCTATGATTCTTTTTAATATTCCTAGCCTAGTACCATTAGTGCCAGGGGGACAATCATATCGTGCTATTCGCTATTTTGCTTTAGGAAATAACTCTTTAGCAATTGAATATTTAGTACAAGTAGGGATGATAGCTGGAGCCATAGCGATGGGATTCTTTTTAGCTGAACTAGTAGGTCAAGTTTACTTTAAGATAAGGACTGTAAAAGAAAGTTAACGCTATTATTACACAAAAGTAACAAAATGAAAACTTGAGTTAATATTTTTTAAAGAATTAAATACGTTTTAATAT
>OKVW01001067.1_pt1 | contig 12517 bp, 15 predicted proteins | sample 1606991 | NCBI WGS metagenome assembly OKVW01 (sample SAMN03281021, study PRJEB24777) | human gut metagenome | isolation source: fecal sample PR177 from 1 month old male Malay infant, vaginal delivered...
AAACCGCCAATATCCTGCATAACGCCACGGAGAACAGTCTGGTGTTGATGGATGAGATTGGCCGTGGGACCTCCACTTACGATGGTCTATCGCTGGCCTGGGCATGCGCGGAAAATCTGGCGAATAAGATTAAAGCGCTGACGCTATTCGCAACGCACTACTTCGAACTGACGCAGTTGCCGGAAAAAATGGAAGGGGTAGCCAACGTCCACCTGGATGCGCTGGAACACGGCGATACCATCGCCTTTATGCACAGCGTACAGGACGGCGCGGCAAGCAAGAGCTACGGCCTGGCCGTCGCAGCACTGGCGGGTGTTCCCAAAGACGTTATCAAGCGCGCCCGCCAGAAACTGCGCGAGCTGGAAAGTATTTCACCCAACGCCGCAGCTACGCAAGTGGATGGTACGCAGATGTCGTTGCTCTCAGTCCCCGAAGAGACCTCTCCTGCCGTTGAAGCGCTGGAAAACCTTGACCCCGATTCTCTGTCGCCCCGTCAGGCGCTGGAGTGGATCTACCGGCTGAAGAGTCTGGTTTAGTTCTCTGCGGTCTTCCGCCGGGTGGCGCTGCGCTTACCGGGCCTACCGTTTTTGTAGGCCCGGTAAGCGCAGCGCCACCCGGCAAAACAAAGCGCACGATATTATCGCCCGGTAAGGCGAAGACGCCTCCGGGCTTTTTTTTACAACAGCGGCGGAATGCTCGGCACCATCGGCGCGTCATCAATATCTTTCTGCGTCATACGAAACGCCTCCGGATAGTGCTCACGGCTGGTGCGGCGTAACGGTTCGGTATCACGCCAGGTGTACAGACAATGCTGGCACTGATACACCGTCCAGACGCCTTCTACTGGCGAAGTCGCCATCACTTCTATCTGTTCATCGGCACAACGTGGACAAATCATCGGTTACTCCTTATTTACGGTTGGCCAACATGGCGGTCAGCTTTTCAGACCAGGCTTTGGTTTCAGGTAGATCGCACACCGGCTGGCTATAGTGGCCGCGATTATCTGGCGCAACCGGCGTGGTCGCATCAATGATCAGCTTGTCGGTGATCCCCGCCGGGCTGGAACCCGGATCCAGCTCCAGTACCGACATGTTCGGCAACTGTACAAGGTCGCCTGCCGGATTCACTTTTGACGATAGCGCCCACATCACCTGCGGCAGATTGAACGGATCGACATCTTCATCGACCATAATCACCATCTTCACATAACCCAGGCCATGCGGCGTGGTCATCGCACGCAGTCCCACCGCGCGGGCAAAACCGCCGTAGCGTTTTTTGGTTGAGATGATCGCCAGCAGTCCGTGGGTATACATGGCATTAACCGCCTGCACTTCCGGGAATTCTGCTTTCAACTGTTGATAGAGTGGCACACAGGTTGCCGGCCCCATCAGATAGTCGATTTCCGTCCACGGCATACCGAGATAGAGTGATTCAAAAATTGGTTTCGTGCGATACGACACCTTATCAATGCGCACCACGGTCATGTTACGGCCACCAGAGTAGTGGCCGGTAAACTCGCCAAACGGTCCTTCTATCTCTCGTTTACGACTTTCAATCACCCCTTCCAGAATCACCTCCGATCCCCACGGCACATCAAACCCCGTCAACGGTGCGGTGGCGATGGGATAAGGGCTTTGGCGCAGCGCCCCGGCCATCTCATATTCCGACTGATCGTACTTCAGCGGCGTCGCCCCCATCAGCGTGATGATCGGATCGTTGCCCAGCGTAATCGCAATCGGCAAATCTTCCCCGCGCTCTTCCGCTTTATGTAAATGCAGCGCGATATCGTGCATCGGTACTGGCTGTAAGCCAAGCTTGCGCTTGCCCTTCACTTCCATACGGTAAATGCCGACGTTCTGCTTGCCGAAGTTATCCGGATCCAGCGGATCGCGGGAGACCACGCAAGCTTTATCCAGATAAAAGCCTCCATCACCGTCATTCAGGCGAAACAGCGGCAAAATATCGAACAGATTGATCGCCTCACCATCCACGCTGTTTTCTGCCCATGCTGGATTCGCCCGGCGCTCCGGTGCTACCGGGAAATGCTCCCAGCGGCGAATATATTCCTCTATCTGCTTTTTCACTGGCGTATTCGGCGGTAAACCTAACGAAATCGCATGGTTTTGCCAGGAGCCGATGGTGTTCATGGTCACGCGGGCATCGGTAAACCCACGAATATTATCGAACCATAATGCCGGCGCGCCATCGCCGATACGTCCGGTAGCGTTGGCAGCCGCCGCCAGATCGGGCTCGGCGTTCACTTCCTCACTAATTTTCAGCAGTTGCCCCTGATCGTCGAGCGCCTGTAAAAAGCTGCGTAAATCATCAAATGCCATTATTCATTCTCCTGTGAAAAATTCTGTGCCTGTGACAACCCCTGCCAGCGACGCGCAAGTGGATGCGCAAGCGCAAACTGATCCAGCACACGCGCCACAATGTGTTGCGTGATGTCTTCAACGGTCTGAGGATGGTTATAGAACGCGGGCATGGGCGGTACCATCGCCACCCCCATGCGAGAAAGAGCGAGCATGTTTTCCAGATGAATCGTACTAAGCGGCATTTCACGCGGTACCAGCACTAATTTGCGCCCTTCTTTCAGCACCACGTCAGCAGCACGCCCTACCAGCCCTTCTGCGTATCCCGCCCGAATCCCCGCCAGCGTTTTCATGCTGCAAGGGATAACGATCATGCCATCGGTGTGAAACGAGCCTGATGAGATGGTAGCGGCCTGATCGGCCGGGTTATGACAGTAATCAGCCAGTCCGGCGACCTCACGCGCACTGTAAGATGTTTCAAGTTCGATGGTCGTTTTGGCCCACTTCGACATCACCAGATGGGTTTCCACTTCCGGCATTTGACGCAGCGCCTGTAATAGCGCGACGCCCAGCGGTGCCCCTGTCGCGCCGGTCATTCCTACAATCAGTCTCATGCTTCACCCTAAACTTGTTCGTATGCGAACGTTATTTTAACAGGCTACGGCATAAAGACATGGCAAACAATATTGTTCGTATACGACAGCACTCAATGCTTAAAAATGAAGGATTAAAAATGTCCCCCATTGTGGCTATCATGGAGGACACGCTTTTTAAGATGGGGTTTTCATGCAGTTACGAAACGAAGCATTTCACTTGCTACGTCAGCTTTTTCAGAAGCATACCGCACGCTGGCAGCAGGCGTTGCCAGAGCTGACTAAACCCCAGTACGCCGTCATGCGCTCCATTGCCGAGCATCCTGGCATTGAGCAGGTTGAACTCACGGAAGTGGCGGTGAGTACCAAAGCGACGCTGGCGGAAATGCTGAGTCGCATGGAAAGCCGCAATCTGGTGAGACGTGAACACGATCCGGCCGATAAACGTCGCCGCTTTGTGTTTCTCACGCCGGAAGGCGAAGCTTTACTAAACACGAAAATATCGCTCGGAAATGGCGTCGATGAAGAATTTTTAGGGCGGCTGAGCAATAAAGAGCGCGAGCTGTTCACGCAACTGGTCAAGAAGATGATGGAATAGCGCTCGTCATTGACCACGAAAAAGGCCAGTCTCTCGACTGGCCTCAGATTGTTGACAGACCCTGTGAGGGTCTTGCCGGACGCTCGCTTACTCGCGGAACAGCGCTTCGATATTCAGCCCCTGCGTCTGCAGAATTTCACGCAGACGACGCAGACCTTCAACCTGAATCTGACGAACACGTTCACGTGTAAGACCGATTTCCCGGCCCACATCTTCCAGTGTCGCCGCTTCATACCCCAGCAGACCGAAACGACGTGCCAGCACTTCACGCTGTTTAGCGTTCAGTTCGAACAGCCATTTGACGATGCTTTGCTTCATATCGTCATCTTGCGTGGTATCTTCCGGGCCGTTTTCTTTCTCATCGGCCAGGATGTCCAGCAACGCTTTCTCGGAATCGCCAGCCAGCGGGGTGTCCACCGAGGTAATGCGCTCATTAAGACGAAGCATGCGGCTAACGTCATCAACCGGTTTATCCAGTTGCTCGGCGATTTCTTCCGCGCTCGGTTCGTGGTCCAGTTTATGGGACAACTCGCGTGCGGTACGCAGATAGACGTTCAGCTCTTTAACAATGTGAATCGGCAGTCGAATGGTACGGGTTTGGTTCATGATAGCCCGTTCAATCGTCTGGCGAATCCACCAGGTTGCGTATGTTGAGAAACGGAACCCGCGTTCCGGGTCAAACTTCTCGACGGCACGGATAAGTCCCAGATTGCCCTCTTCAATCAGGTCCAGCAACGCCAGACCACGATTGCCATAACGGCGGGCAATTTTCACCACCAGACGCAGGTTGCTTTCAATCATCCGACGGCGAGAGGCGACATCTCCACGCAGTGCGCGACGCGCGAAATAGACTTCTTCTTCGGCTGTTAACAGTGGCGAATAACCAATTTCACCAAGGTAAAGCTGAGTCGCGTCCAACACACGCTGTGTGGCCCCCTGCGATAACAGCTCTTCTTCAGCCAAATCGTTATCACTGGGTTCCTCTTCAACTAAGGCCTTTTCGTCAAAAACCTCAACTCCGTTCTCATCAAACTCCGCATCTTCATTTAAATCATGAACTTTCAGCGTATTCTGACTCATAAGGTGGCTCCTACCCGTGATCCCTTGACGGAACTCAAGTGTTAGCCTGGTTCCGCCACTTTATCGCTGCGGTAAATAGCGCAGCGGATTTACGGATTTCCCCTTGTAACGAATTTCAAAATGCAAGCGTGTAGAACTGGTTCCGGTGCTACCCATGGTCGCTATTTTTTGCCCCGCCTTCACTTCTTGTTGTTCCCGGACCAGCATCGTATCGTTATGGGCGTAGGCGCTCAGGTAATCATCGTTATGTTTGATGATAATAAGATTACCGTAACCACGCAGTGCGTTACCGGCATAGACGACGCGCCCATCAGCGGTCGCGGTAATAACCTGTCCCTTACTGCCTGCAATGTCGATACCTTTATTGCCCCCTTCGGAAGCCCCAAAGTTTTCGATCACCTTGCCGTCAGTCGGCCAGCGCCATGTGGAGATTGGCGAACTGGTAGACGTACTGCTTGCAGTCGATTCGGTTGTGCTAACCGCTGGAGCCGTTACGGGCGCTGTGACAACTGTCCCAGCAGGCTTGTTGTTCGGCAACATTTTGTTAGCACTTTGTTCACCTGAGTCCTCAGAATACGTAATTGTCGGTTTCGACGCAACAGCGACGGCGGAATTTTGTGCAGGTTTGGTCACAACTCCTTGCTCTGCTGCATCCGCCTGGGTGATCGCGTTTCCACCGGTAATCGGTGTACCTGACGCATTGCCCACCTGGAGCGTTTGCCCGACATTCAGACTGTACGGGGCAGGCACATTATTGCGTTGCGCAAGGTCGCGGAAATCGTTCCCGGTGATCCAGGCGATATAAAATAACGTGTCGCCTTTTTTGACGGTGTATGTACTTCCGCCGCTGTAGCTGCCTTTCGGAATGTTCCCATACTGACGATTGTAAACAATACGCCCGTTTTCCATCTGAACCGGCTTTTCAGCCACTGGCTGGATCGACGTCGGCTGTGTGGTCGGACGTTGCACCGGCTGAATTTGCGGTGTCTGCGGGGCGGCGGTCGCCGTCCCCATTTTCGGTGGAGGCGTGATTAGCATGCCAGAACTGGTGTTCGCAGGCGCACTGCCATCAACTGAACTAACAGGCGCTGGCGGATTTGAAGTATTTGTACAACCAGCCAGCCAGAGCGAAACCAGTGACAATGCCGCGATGCGGCTAACGGTGAATGTTGGGCTTCCCGTGCTCATTTATCCCCCAGGAAAAAATTGGTTAACAACCAGTGATGTATCACCGTGCAAGGCACCCGGTGGACACTGGAAAATGTGACCACGATACGCTGACTGGTTCCAGAATATCCAGGAAAACTCCAGGTATTCGGAACGGTGTCTTACGCCAGTTCCCCTTTCACTAAGGGAACAAAACGTACGGCCTCCACGGTATCGATAATAAATTCGCCGCCCCGACGACGCACCCGCTTCAAATACTGGTGCTCATCCCCCACGGGCAGAACGAGAATGCCGCCTTCATCCAGTTGCGTCATCAACGCGGTCGGAATTTCCGGCGGTGCTGCCGTCACAATGATAGCGTCAAACGGCGCTCGCGCTTGCCAGCCTTGCCATCCATCACCGTGACGTGTTGAAACATTATGTAAATCCAGTTGCTTCAGGCGACGACGCGCCTGCCATTGCAGGCCTTTAATGCGTTCTACTGAGCAAACCTGTTGGACCAGATGCGCCAGTATCGCCGTCTGATACCCGGAACCGGTGCCGATTTCCAGCACCCGCGACTGCGGCGTCAGTTCGAGCAGTTCCGTCATTCGCGCCACCATATACGGTTGCGAAATCGTCTGCCCCTGACCTATCGGCAGTGCGATATTGTCCCAGGCCTTATGTTCAAACGCTTCATCAATAAATTTTTCACGCGGCACCGCAGCAAGAGCATCCAGCACCTGCTCGTCGCGAATTCCCTGTGCGCGCAATTGATCAAGAAGTGTCTGTACGCGTCTGCTTACCATTGCGTGCCAACTCCCACGCTTTCCAGCCAGTCGGAAACCACATCATGCGCGCTGTGCGCCGTTAAATCCACATGCAGCGGAGTAATGGAAACATAGCCTTCATCCACGGCGGCAAAATCGGTGTCGGGTCCGGCATCGCATTTACCGCCCGGCGGACCAATCCAGTAGAGCGTATTGCCACGTGGATCTTCCTGCGGGATCACCTTGTCTGCCGGATGACGGCTGCCGCACCGCGTCACGCGGATCCCTTTGATCTGATCCAGCGGCAAGTCAGGCACATTGATGTTCAGAATGCGCCCGGTACGCAGCGGTTCGCGACGCAATGCCCGCAAAATCTGGCACGTTATCGCCGCTGCGGTTTCATAATGCTGATGACCGTCTAACGACACGGCGAGCGCCGGAAAGCCAAGATGACGCCCTTCCATCGCGGCGGCGACGGTACCGGAATAGATAACGTCGTCGCCCAGATTGGGGCCGGCGTTAATGCCCGAAACCACGATATCCGGGCGCGGGCGCATTAGCGCATTGACCCCCAGATAGACGCAGTCGGTCGGCGTTCCCATCTGCACGGCGATATCACCGTTTTCAAAGGTGAATGTACGGAGAGAAGATTCAAGCGTCAGCGAATTCGACGCGCCACTGCGGTTTCGATCCGGGGCGACGACCTGTACGTCAGCAAACTCCCGCAGGGCTTTCGCCAGCGTTTGTATACCGGGTGCATGGACCCCATCATCGTTACTCAGCAATATGCGCATAATCACCCATTGTGTTGATCAGTTCCCTCACAACGCTGGTGGCAAAACTTCCCGCCGGTAGCCAGAAGCGCAACTCGACGGTGACATCATCCCACCAGTTCCAGCTTAATTGTTGTGGATAGAGCAGCATCGCTCTTCGCGCCGCGTCCACTTTTTCACGCAGCAGCAGCGATTGCAGTGCCGTTTCTTCCGCAATCGCAGACTGTTCAAACGCCAGCGCGTCACGCTGCGTCCCCCATTCGCCAGAGCCCGGGAGCGAAGCCGTTATCATCAGTTCTTTTGCATCGACGCGACGCTGTAATTCCGCCAGTTCTTCTTGTGTGGCGACAAACCAGCTTCCGCGTCCCGCTAATTGTAGCGCATCGCCGTCAACAACTTGATTAAAGTCTGTTTTTTTCAGGCGTTCACTGACAATTTGATTAAACAACGCACTGCGGGCCGCCGACAACCAAAAACTGCGTTTATTGCGATCGCGAACCGGTGCGTTACTTTCGGCCCAACGCAATGCGCCTTGCAGGTTGCTGCCGCCAATACCAAAACGCTGGGCGCCAAAATAGTTCGGCACACCGCTTACGGCGATCGCCTGCAGGCGCGATTCCACGTCCTCACGATGGCTGACTTCACGCAGCACCAGGGTGAACGCATTGCCCTTCAGCGCGCCTAAGCGTAGCTTGCGCTTGTGACGCGCATATTCCAGCACCTTGCAGCCTTCAAGCTGGAAGGCGCTGAGGTCGGGCATCTCTTTGCCCGGCACGCGGGCGCACAGCCACTGTTCCGTGACGGCGTGTTTGTCTTTTTGCCCGGCAAAGCTTACTTCACGGGCATGAATTTTTAGAAATTTCGCCAGTGCGTCAGCGACAAAACGGGTATTGCAGCCATTTTTGAGAATACGCACCAGAACATGTTCACCTTCGCCATCGGGTTCGAAACCTAAATCTTCGACCACCACAAAATCTTCCGGATTGGCTTTCAGCAGCCCGCGACTTTGCGGTTTTCCGAGGAGCCAGGTGAGATTTTCAAACGCTGTCATTTCGCGGCCTTAATCAGTAACGCCACCGCTTCGCAAGCAATCCCTTCTCCACGCCCGGTAAACCCCAGTTTTTCCGTGGTGGTGGCTTTCACGTTCACGTCATCCATATGGCAACCGAGATCTTCTGCGATAAACACACGCATTTGCGGGATGTGCGGCAACATCTTCGGCGCCTGAGCAATAATAGTCACATCGACATTCCCCAGGACGTAACCTTTGGCCTGAATGCGACGCCACGCTTCGCGCAGTAACTCGCGACTGTCCGCGCCTTTAAATGTCGGGTCCGTGTCCGGAAACAGTTTGCCAATATCACCCAGCGCAGCAGCGCCAAGCAGCGCGTCGGTGAGCGCATGGAGCGCAACATCGCCATCAGAATGCGCCAGCAGCCCCTTCTCATAAGGAATGCGCACGCCGCCAATGATAATTGGGCCTTCCCCGCCAAAGGCGTGTACGTCAAAACCGTGTCCAATTCGCATTACAAATTCTCCTGGTGGGTCGTTCGGGTCAGATAAAACTCAGCCAGCGTTAAATCTTCCGGACGGGTCACTTTGATATTATCAGCCCGTCCTTCAACTAACTGTGGATGGAAGCCGCAATATTCCAGCGCCGAGGCTTCATCAGTGATCGTCGCCCCTTCGTTCAGCGCGCGCATCAGACAATCATGCAGCAGCTCGCGAGGGAAAAATTGCGGCGTCAACGCATGCCATAAATCGTTGCGCTCGACGGTGTGGGCGATGACCACTTTACCCGGTTCGGCGCGCTTCATGGTATCGCGAACCGGCGCGGCAAGGATCCCACCGATACGGCTGGTTTCGCTAAGCGCAAGCAGGCGCGCTAAATCATCCTGATGCAGACAGGGACGCGCCGCATCATGCACCAGCACCCAGTCGGCGTCTCCGGCGGCCTGAAGGCCAGCCAATACTGAATCTGCGCGTTCATTTCCCCCGTCGACGACGGTGATTTGCGGATGCTGCGCCAGAGAAAGTTGAGCAAAGCGGCGGTCGCCAGGGCTGATGGCGATAATCACGCGGGTCACGCGCGGATTTGCCAGCAGCGCAAAGACCGAGTGTTCGAGGATGGTTTTATTGCCGATCGAGAGATATTGCTTAGGACATTCCGTTTGCATACGGCGGCCAAATCCGGCCGCCGGCACCACGGCGCAAACATCCAATAAAGTGGCTGCCATGTGATTTCCTGGGCTGGTTTAACGAGTGTTTTGCCCCGCAGTCTGCGCGCGTTTTGACGCGTCGGGCACCAGGCGATAAAAGGTTTCACCCGGTTTAGTCATACTGAGTTCGTTGCGTGCGCGTTCCTCAATCGCCTCCTGACCGCCATTGAGATCGTCAATTTCGGCGAAAAGCTGATCGTTACGCGCTTTAAGTTTGGCGTTTGTCGCCTGCTGCGCCGCCACGTCATCATTGACGCGGCTGTAGTCATGAATACCGTTCTTACCGAACCACAGCGAATACTGCAGCCAGACCAGTAAAGCCAGCAGCAGCAGCGTTAGTTTACCCATCCTGCCCCCTGAAAAACGGCATTATCATCCCATACTTCCCCAAACGACACGACGTTTGCGGGCGGGAATGCCGCAACAACGCGGGCAAATGTACCACATTTGCCCTTTATAACGTATACCCGGATCCCTGAGAACATTATCTGATTGTTGGTGATGGTTTGAATTATGGACCGTTGCCGCGCTTTAGCCGAGCAGCCACAGAAACAGCGCGCCGAACATGGCGCAAACGCACAGTAGCGTTGCGACAATGCTGTAGCGTAATTTCCCCTTGAGCAGAGAATGCAGCGCAATCCCTACTACGACCGCAACGGGCATTAACGCCAGGAAGAAAGGCCAGGTGTAGATGAAGAAAAACAACGTGTTAGGACCATACACCAGAAAAGGAATACCCAACGCCAGCAGCCACGAAGCGAATCCCACCACGGCGCCAGGCAGGGACCAGGTTGCTTCGTCATCGCCCGCAAAGGTGTCTGTCGTTGTGAGAGTAATGTTCTGGCTATTGCGCATATCAAATCCTGTAACGTTGACTCACCGGGCGCAAAGGCCCGGTGTCTCAGGATCTGATAATATCCTCCTGCCTCAACAGGTCTAATAATTGGGCGACCAAATTTGTTACTAATTGTTCGCCATTAAGATGAACTTCTGGCGATTCAGGCGCTTCGTATACCGAATCAATACCGGTGAAATTGCGCAACTCACCCGCGCGCGCCTTCTTGTACAGTCCTTTCGGGTCGCGCGCCTCGCAGATTGCCAGCGGCGTGTCGACAAAGACTTCAATAAAACGCCCTTCGCCGACGCGCTCGCGCACCATTTGACGCTCTGTACGGTGTGGCGAAATAAACGCCGTCAGCACCACCAGTCCGGCATCCACCATCAAATTAGCAACTTCACCCACGCGGCGGATGTTCTCTTTACGATCGGCATCGCTGAACCCCAGATCGCTGCATAAACCGTGGCGAACATTATCGCCATCAAGCAGATAGGTACTGACGCCCAGTTTATGCAGCGCCTCTTCCAGCGCACCGGCAACCGTCGATTTACCGGACCCGGAAAGCCCGGTAAACCACAGCACAACACCACGATGACCGTGGTGTTGCTCGCGCTGTTGCGGTGTGACGGGATGGGCATGCCAGACGACGTTTTCGTCATGCTGCGCCATTATTTTCCTCCCAACAAATCACGTGCGCCCCAGTGCGGGAAGTGACGGCGCACCAGCGCATTCAGCTCCAGTTCAAACGCGCTGAAATCTGACGGCGCGTCAGTCGCCTGAACAATTGGCTCGCGAACCAGACCCGCGCCCACGGTGACGTTGCTCAGGCGATCGATAAAGATCAGCCCACCGGTGACCGGGTTCTGCTGGTAGGTATCCAGCACCAGCGGTTCATCAAAGGTCAGATGCACCAGACCAATCCCGTTCAGCGGCAGCGTGTCCACCTCACGTTGCGTCAGGTTGTTGATATCCACCTGATACTGGATGCGATCAACGCGGGCCCGGGTCTTTTTGCCAGCAATTTTGATTTCGTAGCTCTGCCCTGATGCCAGCGGTTGCTCCGCCATCCAGACCACATCGACAGCAGCGCTTTGCACCGCCGGTAAGTTTTCTTCCGCTGCCAGCAGCAGATCGCCACGGCTGATATCAATTTCGTCTTTCAGTACCAGCGTAATGGCTTCACCCGCAAAGGCTTCTTGCAGGTCGCCATCGAAAGTGACGATGCGGGCGACGCTGGATTCCACGCCGGATGGCAGCACCTTCACACGCTGTCCGACCCGCACGCGGCCAGATGCCAGCGTGCCGGAATACCCACGAAAATCGAGGTTCGGGCGATTCACATACTGCACCGGGAAGCGCATCGGCTGGCTATCGACCACACGCTGGATCTCAACCGTTTCCAACACTTCAAGTAAGGTCGGGCCGCTGTACCAGGGCATGCTGACGCTCTGGGAGGCCACATTGTCACCTTCCAGCGCGGAAAGCGGGACAAAGCGAATATCCAGATTACCCGGCAACTGTTCAGCAAACGTCAGATAATCTTCCCGAATGCGCGCAAAGGTCTCTTCGCTGTAGTCAACCAGATCCATTTTATTGATCGCCACCACCAGGTGTTTGATCCCCAGCAGCGTGGAAATAAAGCTGTGACGACGGGTCTGATCCAGCACACCTTTGCGGGCGTCGATCAACAGGATCGCCAGATCGCAAGTAGATGCGCCGGTCGCCATATTACGGGTGTATTGTTCGTGCCCTGGCGTGTCGGCAATGATAAATTTGCGCTTCTCGGTGGAGAAATAGCGGTACGCCACGTCAATGGTAATCCCCTGCTCACGCTCGGCCTGCAGACCATCTACCAGTAGCGCCAGATCCAGCTTTTCACCCTGTGTGCCGTGCCGCTTACTGTCGTTATGCAGCGAAGAAAGCTGATCTTCATAAATCTGACGCGTATCGTGCAACAGACGACCAATCAGGGTACTTTTGCCATCGTCCACGCTGCCGCAGGTTAAAAAGCGCAGCAGACTTTTATGTTGTTGGGCGATCATCCAGGCTTCGACGCCGCCTTCATTGGCGATTTGTTGTGCAAGTGTGGTGTTCATGGCGGCTCCTTAGAAATACCCCTGACGTTTCTTCAGCTCCATCGAGCCCGCCTGGTCGCGGTCGATCACGCGGCCCTGACGTTCACTGG
>OKVW01001070.1_pt1 | contig 12492 bp, 10 predicted proteins | sample 1606991 | NCBI WGS metagenome assembly OKVW01 (sample SAMN03281021, study PRJEB24777) | human gut metagenome | isolation source: fecal sample PR177 from 1 month old male Malay infant, vaginal delivered...
ATATATATTAGCACAACTACGCCAACTGCAATTAACGCCTTTTTAGTGTCATTTTTAGAAGGCCAAGTTATTCTTTTAACTTCTGCCTTAACCTCTCTAAAAAACTTAAATATGCCACCTTTACTAGGTGAGTTCTTAGTTAAATTTACATTTTCCTTAACAGCCATTACTTCACATCCTTAATCTTTGTGAGTATGTGTCACTACTATATTAGCTAATTATTTAGTCTCTTTATGAAGTGTATGTTTTTTACAGAACTTGCAGTATTTATGCATTTCTAATCTGTCTGGGTTATTTTTTTTATTTTTCATTGAATTATAATTTCTTTGCTTACACTCTGTGCATGCTAAAGTTATCTTTACTCTCACAGTCTGCACCTCCAGTTTACCGTAAATAATATAAAACCTTACTACTTTATGTTAATTTAATTTCGTTAATTACCTAAACACATTATCATAAAACATGTATTATGTCAATATATGTGCCTTTGTAAAGGACTAGGTAATGAAACCCAGTCCCTACATATATACTAAGAACTACTATTACTCGATTATGCTAGTAACAACTCCTGAACCTACAGTTCTTCCACCTTCTCTGATAGCGAATCTTAATCCTTCGTCCATAGCTACTTGAGTGATTAATTCAACGTTCATATCAATGTGGTCTCCTGGCATAACCATTTCCATTCCATCTGGTAACTTGATTGAACCAGTAACGTCTGTTGTTCTGAAGTAGAATTGTGGTCTGTATCCATCGAAGAATGGAGTATGTCTTCCACCTTCTTCTTTTTTAAGTACGTATACTTGACCTACAAATTTCTTGTGTGGCTTAACTGATCCAACTTTTGCTAAAACTTGACCTCTTTCGATGTCAGTTCTTTGAACTCCTCTTAAAAGAACTCCTACGTTGTCTCCAGCTTGCGCTTCGTCTAGTAACTTTCTGAACATTTCTATTCCTGTTACTACTACTTTTCTGCTGTCTTCTGATAATCCAACGATTTCTACTTCGTCTCCTACGTGAAGAACTCCTCTTTCAACTCTTCCTGTAGCAACTGTTCCTCTACCAGTGATTGTGAATACATCTTCTACTGGCATTAAGAATGGCTTATCTGTTGCTCTTTCTGGAGTTGGAATGTAGCTATCTACAGCTTCCATTAACTCAAGTATTGGAGCGATTGCTTTTTCATCTGTTGGGTTTTCTAATGCTTGTAAAGCTGAACCCTTTATTACTGGAATATCATCTCCTGGGAAGTTGTATTCTGATAATAATTCTCTTACTTCCATTTCAACTAATTCTAATAATTCTTCGTCATCTACCATATCTGCCTTGTTTAAGAAAACAACTATGTAGTCAACACCAACTCTTGAAGCTAGTAGTATGTGTTCTCTTGTTTGAGGCATTGGACCGTCTGCTGCTGAACAAACTAATATAGCTCCGTCCATTTGAGCAGCCCCTGTGATCATGTTTTTAACATAGTCAGCATGGCCTGGACAGTCAACGTGTGCATAGTGACGGTTTTCAGTTTCGTATTCAACGTGTGCAGTGTTGATTGTGATACCGCGTTCACGTTCTTCTGGAGCTTTATCGATCATGCTGTAATCTTGGAAATCAGCTTGGCCTTTTTCAGCCAATACTTTAGTGATTGCAGCTGTCAAAGTAGTTTTACCATGGTCAACGTGACCGATTGTACCAATGTTAACATGCGGTTTCGTACGTTCAAATTTTTCTTTTGCCATTAGGATTGTATCCTCCTTCACAAAAACAAATTACATTCTAGTATTAATATAATATATTAACCCTAATTTATCAATGGAATATAAGATTCCCTTATACATTATTATACCATATATAGAAAAACTTCTAAAAATACAAATATTCTTCTAAAATAAAAAAACTGACAAATGTAATCCTTACACTCATCAGCTTCAATTTATATTTTATGGAGAAATAAAAAAATCCTCACCAATGTGAGGTTTAATGGTGGCGGCACACGGATTTGAACCGCGGACACACCGGGTATGAACCGATTGCTCTAGCCAACTGAGCTATGCCGCCATGTATGGAGCTAGTGACCGGGATTGAACCGGTGACCTTATCCTTACCAAGGATACGCTCTGCCGACTGAGCTACACCAGCACAATGAACGATCATTTCACTGTGAATTTTTGTGGTTGCGGGGACAGGACTTGAACCTGCGACCTTCGGGTTATGAGCCCGACGAGCTACCAACTGCTCCACCCCGCTATAAATGGTGGAGGGAGAAGGATTCGAACCTTCGAAGTCGAAGACGGCAGATTTACAGTCTGCTCCCTTTGGCCGCTCGGGAATCCCTCCAAAATAAAATGGAGCTGGCGATAGGAATTGAACCCACAACCTGCTGATTACAAGTCAGCTGCTCTACCAATTGAGCTACGCCAGCATCATTACGACAAGATGTATTTTATCATCCGTCCCACTAAGTGTCAAGAACTTTTTAAAAACTTTTTTGAAGTTTTTTTCGTTCACTGCGGTATCCCTTAGTGCTTAATCATAATAACATGAAACGATACCCTATGCAAGTATTTTTTCTAAACTTTTTAAACTTCATTTTTTCCTCATTGGCAATCATAGATAAAGATAGATAATTGCTAATATAGCCACTATTATCCGATAGTACCCAAAGGAGGATAAAGAGGATCGATTCAAGTACCACAAAAATACTTTTACCGTAATATAACCTACTATATATGACACGAGTGTGCCAATGGCAAACATAATAATATCATTTAAGTCTAATAAATGTATTACCCGTAACAAATCATATATACAAACAATAATCATAACTGGTACAGCCATGATAAACGAAAAATCAGCAGCAGCTCTTCGAGTACAACCGATTAACATGCCCCCTGCAATGGTAGCACCAGACCGCGAAAATCCAGGCCACAAACAGAGCATTTGATAGAGTCCAATCCGGAAGCATTGGTATATAGATAAATTATTTACAGAATCAACCAGTCTTGTAGTCACTCGTCTTTTTTCTGCATAAATCATAAAAAGAGCGCCTACCAAAAGACCTATTATCACAGGAATCGGCCCAATAATAATCATATGCCCTGTACTAGATACAGGGATACATTCTGTTATTCCTTCTATAATACCTAAAATGAGGGCAATTACATATTGGTCCATGATATCACCTGCCTTATATGCGGTCATAACTCATGGCAATATATAATGCCCTCAGCAATCAATATAACTCTATTAATCAATAACCATAACACGATCAGGTTTAGTGATTGTCACTACCGCATGTTTTGGATCATTATTGTGTTCTAAGTACAATTGATCACCTTCGAGATGACCACGCCAACCTACAACAATCGGATATGTTTTACTAATAGTCTTTAATAGTTCAAGAGGATTTAAATTTAATATCGGTGCAAACAATACATTAATACCATCGATAAGAACAACTTCTGTATCACTGCGACTTAATGCACGACGAATTACTTCTTCTGCCAGTTGTGGTCTTTCATCACGAGGTACTAATAAAAACTCTTCTTCAATAAGTTGTTTTGCCTCTAAGTACTTCCAACCTTTTTGTTCAGATAATTCACGAATTAACAAACTTTTACCAGAACCAGGACCACCAACGATAAACAATATGCGTTCATCATCACCTTGAATTTGTTCCCAACGTTCTCTTACATCTTGAACTGTAACCATATCCCTTGCCTCCTCGCTGTAACCGTTCCTACTTAACTGGACGATCAGATAACATAACGGATTTGATATATTGGTTTTTATCATCTAGGGCAAACTGTAAATATGAGTCGCTTGCCGCTGGATTTTTATATTCATATACAGTAGATGTGCCCGCATTTGTTGTAGATTCAACAATACGAGTAGGCATACCATATACAAAGAGCAATAAGTATTTAGTATCCCCCATCGCAATACCGCGACGAGTAGGCGTGTAAATATTTAATAGAACACGATTGATGAGATTTTTTTTATCAACACTCACGCCATATTCGTTATATCCAATAAATGTGGACCCAAACAACATACCTTGATGTTTCCAATCATTATTGGGATCATTAACAAAATGATCATTTAATTTATAGCCACGCAACACAAAATCATCAGCAGTCAATTTACCTGCTTGAAAATCATATACTGGAGCTTTAGGCAATCCAAATCTTGGCCATACTTGACCACTAATCATATCAACAGCCTCTACATTGCTTTGTTTGATGGTGAAAGCAATATATTCTTTCTGTTGTCCTAGCATAGATTGTTGTTGGCTATTATTATTTGTATTCTCTATCGAGCTATTAAATTCCTTTTTTCGAGACCATGAATTTTCGGAATGACCTTCATATAGGAAGATATAACTTTCATTTTTCAAATCACGCCACATCGCAATAGGGCTACCATAGGCAAATACCAATTCCATGCGCGTGCTACCAACACCAATATCGCGTACAGTGTGGACGCCTTTTTTCGTACTATGAATATTAGTAATAGTATTCGGTTCAAAGAAATAAGTAGCACCTTGACCGCGCAATTGATTATTTACTAAACGCTCTTGAGCAGGTCCCGTGTAAACGGTCACCTCCAAGTCTTTCATATAGTACGTCGTAAAGTTATCACGAACCACTGTTTTTTCTACATCTTTAGGCGCTACAAACTGATCTCCTAAGCGATACCCATCAATAGCATAATCATCTTCAGACCCTAAAGCTGGCAAATTATTAGCCGTATAAGACTTACCAATATCAGCCAAGTTATTTTGCGTTACGCTAGGCAATGGACCTTCATTTTCGCTAGCTGCTTGCCAAAACTGTATGGAATCACCAAACTCGGTAACTGCCATTTGTTCAGCTAGCCATCCTGTTTTAGTGCTTTCCTTTTTTGTCTTTGTATCGATTTTAACAGCTTTAATCGGTGCATTATCTATATACGCAACAGACTCAGCCGCATCAGTTCCCGCTGCTTCTACAGTTGTCTTATCATCCGTATGTGCAACATCATTTGCATTCTCTGTAGATTCCACCGCAGTTTGTTTCACAGTCGAAATAGCCGGCTCTGCTGCATACCCTACCGATGTAGCAGATAAGCCTACTAGAAGTGCCGCTACGATACGGCTCTTAATAGAATGATTCATCGATTACTCTCCAATTGTGCACGCAACCATGTCAACCATGGCTCAAGTCCATTATGGGCCGTGCAACTTACTTCAAAAATCTCTCCTGTTGGATTCAAATTACGTATATCTTGTATGGCCTTATCTTTTTTGAAAGGTACATAAGGCAATAAATCTGTCTTATTAATGAGGATAGCCTTTGACTCTTTAAAGATTAATGGGTATTTAAGAGGCTTATCCTCACCTTCAGTAACAGATAATACAGTTACCTTCATGCTTTCACCAATCTCAAATTCTGCAGGGCATACAAGGTTACCTACATTCTCGATAATGATCATATCCAGTTCATCAAGATTTAAATCACCTAGTGCATCTTGAATCATTTGTGCATCAAGATGGCAACCTCCCACTGTATTGATTTGAATAACAGGAACGCCTAATTCATGAATCCGTTCCGCATCCTTAGCAGTAAATAAATCACCTTCAATAACAGCAAGGCGGTAATCTTTTTTCAAATCATGTAAAGTTGCCTCTAATAGAGATGTTTTACCAGCCCCTGGAGAACCTAATAGATTAAATACAAAAATATTTTTTTCCTTAAACAACTGTTGTAAGGACTCTGCAATGGCATCATTTTTTGCCAATACATTAGTTTTAACTTGAACTTGCATGTCCTAACCTTTCTATCAATCGATATCCATGGAGGTCACTTGTAGTTCGCGGCCACCAATGGTTTGTACGAAATGACTGTCACAATAGGGACAGATAAACTTATAATTTTCTACCGGAAATGTTTTATCACAATCCAAGCACTTTCCTTCAATAGGAATGGTGTTAATTTCTATACGTGAGCCTTCTGCTGCGGTCCCCTTTGTAACCGCTTCCCAACAAAAAAGAAGGGAATCTGGTTCCACGCCACTCATAAGACCCAAATCGAGTTGAACGGAATGAATCACAGATGCATCGTGTTGGCGCAATGTATCAAGGGCTACATCAAGTATGCCTTCTGCTATAGACATCTCATGCATGGTATGCCTCATATACAGCTTCAAGCATCATAGTAGTCGTTACAGATCCTACACCACCAGGCACTGGAGTAATTGCAGATGCAATATCTTTTACCGCTTCATAATCAACATCGCCTACAGTCTTACCTTCTAGTTCATTAATGCCTACATCGATAACAACAGCGCCCGGCTTAATCATATCTGCTGTAATCATATGAGCACGACCCGCTGCAGCAATAACGATATCGCCTCGTTTTACTTGCTCTGCCAAATCAGGAGTTCTAGAATGGCACATTGTAACAGTACCATGTGCACCAAGGGTCATAAGAGCTACTGGTTTACCGATAACTTGGCTACGACCGATTACTACCACATGTTTCCCCTCTACAGGAATATCGTAGTGATTCAAAATTGCCATACACGCCTTAGCAGTACAAGGGGCAAAACCACCTTTGCCTGCAGTTACAAGGCCAATATTATACGTAGTTAAACCATCGATATCTTTTTTAGGATCTAGCATATCGATAAGAGCCTCTGTATCAATGTGTTTAGGCATCGGCATTAACGGTAAAATTCCATGAACAGCCGCATCATTATTTAATTCTTGCAATGCTGCCACCACTTCATCCTGTGTAGCCGTTTCAGGTAATTGTTTTAATACAAAGCTATAGCCAAAATTCTTTGCTGTCTTTTCCATAAATGTAGCATACATATGAGCACCGTGGTCTTCACCAACAAGTAATACTGCCATAGTAATTACAGAGTCTCCTACTGCTGCAACTTTTTCTTGTAAAATCGCCTTGTGAGCATCTGCTACTGCTTTACCGCGTAATTCGATCATGTGTATCTCCATTCATTCAAACTATCTATAAAATAAGGTGCCTCCTGAGAGGCACCTAAGTCTCTTATTCTATTATATAACGAACTGTCTATAATTTCTAATTATGACCGAATTCGTTTTATCTACGGAAATGGACAGTAATTGCTGTACCAGCCTGAACAGTTGTACCGCTACTTTCATCTTGAGATGTAGCCGTACCAGTTCCATCCGGTTTAAAGGCAAGTCCCGCCTTATGTAACCAATCACGCACTTCACCATAGGTAAAACCAGTAAAGTTAGGCAATGTAACAGAACCATCACTTCCCGGTTTTGGTTCAGGTAGTGTATTAGCAGCTTTAACAGCTACTGGTGTACTTTCTTTAACATACGGACTCATTTGGTAATACCGTACAAGCTGAGATACGATGTCCTTAAATACAGGGGCTACAATTTGACTACCATAATAAGAACCCTTTTGTGGGTCATCAATAACGACAAGAACTACAAATTTTGGATCCTCTACAGGGCCAAAACCAATAAAGGACGCAATGTATTGTCCGTCGAGATAACCGCCATGTTTGGTATCTAGTTTTTGCGCCGTACCAGTTTTACCGCCGAAGTGATAACCCTCTACCATCGCTTTTGTACCGCCACCTTCAGATACTTCTTTTTCTAGAATATCTACAATGGTTTTAGCTGTTTCCTCCGGAACTGGTTGTCCCACAACAGATGTTTCAGTCGTACTTGTTACATCGCCTTGAGAGTTACTATAAGACTTGATGATATGTGGTTTCATCATAGCCCCACCATTAGAAAGTGCACCAAAGGCGCGAACCATTTGTAATGGTGTAACCGCAATACCTTGACCGATAGACATGGTTGCCACGTCTAGCTTACTCATATCCTCTGGATTATACAAAATACCTGCTCCTTCACCAGGCAATTCAATACCTGTTTCAGAACCAAAGCCATAATCACGTACATATTTCGAGAGAATATCTGCACCTGTTAATGTACCAATTTCAGCCATACCAGTATTAATAGAGTACTTCAAAATATCTAGCAAACGAACAGGACCATATCCCTCACCATTCCAGTTTCTAATGATATGTCCATTGGCAGCGAAGGCCCCTTTATCGTTATACACAGTGTCTAACTTCCATTTGCCTGCTGCAAGAGCTGCAGATGCAATGATAGGTTTGAATGTAGAACCTGGTTCATATAAATTGGTAACCGCAATATTTTTGAAAGCCTCTTCACCACTTTGGTTGTAGTTATTAGGATCATAACTTGGACGATTGGCCATCGCTAATATTTCACCGGTCTTTGGATCCATAACGATAACGCTGGCATGCTTAGCTCCTGTATCAACCATCGCCTTATCAAGAGCGCGTTCTGCAATAAATTGAATTGTTGCATCGATGGTTAAGGTTACGCTTTTACCCTTATCTGGTAAAAATTTAGATAGTACGGAACCAAAGATGGCATTCCCTTTATTATCAGTAGCTACAATTTCTTGTTGTACGCCCCCCTTTAATTCGTCATCGAGAACCATTTCTAGACCATCAAGCCCTTTATCATCAGTGCCGACAAAGCCTAATACTTGTGCCGCTAAGACACCATTTGGATAATAGCGCTTAGATTCTTCAACGAAATTAAGGCCTGCAATATTATTATCCTTAATAACTTGTTGTACCGCTTTTGATTTGTCTGCATCCATCATACGATTCAACCAGACAAAGGCGGTATCCTCTTGCAAAGCTTTTACAATATTCTCTTTTGACATCGTTACATACGGTGAGATGAGCTCCGCAATCTCTTGAGGAGACTGTTTAATCATCTTCGGATCCGCATATAAAGATTTTGTAACTACACTCATCGCCAATGGCTTGCCATTACGGTCATAGATTGTACCCCGCGGCGATTGTAATTTTCTATCTACTTGAACTTGTAATAAGTTTTTCTTCTCTAGGTCAAAGGTATCAAAGACCTGTAACTGTGCTAAACGACCGATAAGGACGAAAGCAACGGTCATGAGTATGGCAAGGCACCATGTAGTGCGACTCCAATCACTCATGCGTAATAACGCTTTATTTAATAACTTCATCATTTCTCCACTGGACGGCGTAACTTATGGTCTAATGCATCATATAGCGCATCTGGTTCATTGGTAATCACTCCATTTTGTACCTGACCTAATAAATACTGCAATCCTTCCCCCACTTTATTCCCTGCAAGCTTAATAACACGTTCATCATAATTTAAATCCTTTGTATGGATAGGCATCTCTAGGCTCAGATCTGCCATACATTCACCAAAGGCTAAGGTTCCATCAGTCGATGCATAAGGCTTCCCACAGCCTAACACATCAGCAGCACAAACCTTAGATAATTGCTCCCATGCAGTTCGCATAATTTGACTATCTCGAAACTCACCGCTGCGAGCCTCTTTACGGATCCACTTTTTCTCATTAGCTTCCCCATTTTGTACAAAATAGTGAAAGCGCATATGATTTTTTACAATCCAAGCTACACGGCGCACAAAAGCCTTAGGATAACCTAAACGAGTAAGCAAGGTTTCTGTCATTTCAGCACCTAATGTATCATGGCCACGATCCGTCAAACGTCCGTTAATAACAGCTCGTACCGCCGGCATACCCTTTGCTACATCGTGTAACAGTGCACCCCAACGTAATATTAAATCTGGTTCTGTATGAGATACAACGGCTAATGTATGATACCAACCATCAAATTCGTGAAAGTCTTTTTCTTGTGGTAAATTCACAAGATGGTATAGCTCTGGTAAAATAGGCACTTCACGAGCGACGCCATTTTCTACAACGCGACAAGAACACTCGGCCAAGCGAGATTGTACTAATACATCAAGGCCCTTAGCCACAGCGGGCTCTAACATGAGTCGGTCCAGTTCACTACGGACTCTCTCGAGAGATAACCCAGGCACACGATGAAATGCCTTTGGCATAGCTTCTAATAAATCTTCGGTAGGTAAGAAATCTAGCTTTGCCACAAAGCGGCAGGCTCTAAATAATCGCAATGCGTCTTCTTCGAAGCGTTGCTGTGCATTCCCAATAGTTCGCAAAGTCTTATGCTTGATATCTCGACGTCCCCCTACTAGGTCTATGACCTCACCAAAACGATTCATAGCCATGCCATTGACCGTAAAGTCGCGACGCAACACGTCTTCCTCTAAGGTATCGGCATAAGCGATTTCTTCTGGTCGATGACTATCCGCTCCATATCGTTCAGTGCGATACGTTGCAATTTCATATTGCTTTCCTTCTAGTGTAGCTACTACTACGCCAAAGGATTTTCCTACTAAGTCTGTTGTTTGAATATCTTGACCGCGTAGGACTTCAATTACCGTATCAGGGCGTGCAGATGTCACAATATCAAAGTCATGAGACTTTTGATGCATCAAAATATCACGCACTGCTCCGCCAATGATATAGGCTTCATAACCTGCTTCTTCTAATACAGTCAATATTCGATTGGCCTGTTCCATCATGCACACTCCTTTCTGAACTAGTCTAACCTTTATTTTACTACAAATGAAAGCATGAAAAAAGTGCAATCCTATAAGGATTGCACTCGTTCTGCAATAGCTGTACCCGTCGGTGTTACCGCAAGGCCGCCATCACTTGTTTCACGCAATGCTGCTGGCATAGCGCGACCGATATTATTCATTGCTTCAATAACTTCATCTGGTGGAATTTGACTTTCAATATTCATCAAAGCCAATTCAGATGCAGTAATGGCATGAACTGCATAGAAACCATTACGTTTAACGCACGGTACCTCTACAAGCCCCGCTACTGGATCACAAGCAAGGCCCAATAAGTTTTTCATGCACAATGCAATAGCATGTCCTACTTGACGAGGCGTACCACCCATCATTTCTACAATGGCACCGGCAGCCATACAAGCGGCCGTACCAATTTCTGCTTGGCATCCGCCAACGGCACCGGCCACACAAGCGCGATTCGCTACGACATTGCCAATGCCAGAGGCAGCCAAGAAGCCCTTTACCATAGTTGCTCTATCTAGCTTGTAATGGTCCGCTACTGCTTTCACCGCACCAGGCATAACACCACAAGATCCAGCCGTAGGGCACGCAACAATGCGGAACATCTTTGCATTTGCTTCATTAACAGCAATAGCATAGGTCATAGCTTTGTACGCAATATCACTCATAAATCTTGGTGTTTGTCCATTAAGCTGTGCTGCCTGGCCACCGGACATACCAGACGCTGTTTTTTCTGCATAGTCTATACCATCTTGAATAGAACCTTCAAAGATGTCTAAACGATGCTCTATTTCACGAATAACCGCTTCTTCACTGCGGTCATAATTTTCTAATTCATAACGCAGTACTACTTCACCAAAGGAAATGTTATTTTCCTCAGCTAAGCGAATAATATCTGCAATTGTATCGTATGCATAACTCATCATTCGCCCTCCTATAACGCTTCAAAGGTCATCACATCTTGAATGCCTGGACACTCGCGCATAAACTGAACGGTAATAGGATTTACTACTGTATCTGTAGTAATGACCATCACTGCATCCTTGTGCTTACCCTTCCGAAACACGCGCATGGTAGCGATATTAATATCGGACTCACTCAATGCTTGGCTCACCAAAGAGATAGCGCCAGGTCTATCTTCATGGAATACAACAAGAGTAAACTCATCGCCAGTAATAGACATATCATTGCCATCTACTTCGGTAATCATAATTTGACCGCCCCCAAGAGATCGACCAATCACAGTCATATGACGATTATGTTCATCGTACATATCAAAACGAACTACATTAGGATGACCTACATCAAGAGGAGACTCGATAAAGTTATACTCCATGCCCTCTTTTTCAGCTAATTTATGAGCAACACGAATATTCGTATCATCCTCTTTAAAACCTAATAAGCCCCCAATCAAGGCACGGTCTGTACCATGGCCTTTATAGGTCTTAGCAAAAGAGCCATATAAGGTTAAATCTACCTTTTTAGGTGTGGAACGGAAAATGCACCGCGCCATCTTACCTAGCCGCGCAGCACCAGCTGTATGCGAACTAGACGGGCCAATCATAACAGGCCCTATAATATCAAAAATACTATTCATACACGCCTCTATATACACATAAATAATGTGAGAAAATCTTACTTTACCTATAGTATAACAATCGATATTGATTAATGTCTATATGCACATTAGCAGTATTTTTGTACACATACGGAGGACTAAGTTGTAGATACGAAACTGGGCCCCATCAATATACAAACACTCGATAGATAGCTTTCACAAAATAGTAAAAAACGCACCTTAGGCGAACCTAAGGTGCGTTATTTATAACAACAGTCCTAAATCATAAAAGAGAGGGGAAGTAGGACTGTAGTTAATAAGTTAATGGATCCTATTAGCCCAAGATAGCTTTCATGTCAGCTTCTGGAGTTGTAATTGGATGTAATTGGAATTTTTCTACCAAAATGTTCAATACATTGCTGGAGAAGAATTT
>OKVW01001071.1_pt1 | contig 12490 bp, 6 predicted proteins | sample 1606991 | NCBI WGS metagenome assembly OKVW01 (sample SAMN03281021, study PRJEB24777) | human gut metagenome | isolation source: fecal sample PR177 from 1 month old male Malay infant, vaginal delivered...
GAAACTCGCGACTGGCTACAGGCGATCGAATCGGTCATCCGTGAAGAAGGTGTTGAGCGCGCTCAGTATCTGATTGACCAACTCCTTTCTGAAGCCCGTAAAGGCGGAGTGAAGGTTGCTGCAGGCGCTTCCGCCGGCAACTACGTCAACACTATTGCCGTTGAAGATGAGCCGGAATACCCGGGCAATCTGGATCTGGAACGTCGCATTCGTTCTGCGATTCGCTGGAACGCCATCATGACCGTTCTGCGCGCGTCGAAAAAAGATCTCGAACTGGGCGGCCACATGGCGTCCTATCAGTCTTCCGCGACCTTCTACGAAGTCTGCTTCAACCACTTCTTCCGTGCGCGCACTGAGAAAGATGGCGGCGATCTGGTGTACTTCCAGGGTCACATCTCTCCGGGCGTATATGCACGTGCGTTCCTGGAAGGCCGTCTGACCGAAGAGCAGATGGACAACTTCCGCCAGGAAGTTCACGGCAAGGGTCTGTCCTCTTATCCGCACCCGAAACTGATGCCGGAATTCTGGCAGTTCCCGACCGTATCCATGGGTCTGGGGCCGTTGGGCGCTATCTATCAGGCCAAATTCCTGAAATATCTGGAACACCGCGGTCTGAAAGACACCTCCGAACAAACCGTTTACGCCTTCCTGGGCGACGGCGAGATGGATGAGCCGGAATCAAAAGGCGCTATCACCATCGCCACCCGTGAAAAACTGGACAACCTGGTCTTCGTCATCAACTGCAACCTGCAGCGTCTGGACGGCCCGGTCACCGGTAACGGCAAAATCATTAACGAACTGGAAGGTATCTTCGGTGGTGCTGGCTGGAACGTTATCAAGGTTATCTGGGGCGGTCGTTGGGATGAGCTGCTGCGTAAAGACACCAGTGGTAAGCTGATTCAGCTGATGAACGAAACCGTTGACGGCGACTACCAGACCTTCAAATCCAAAGACGGCGCTTACGTTCGTGAGCACTTCTTCGGCAAATATCCGGAAACCGCTGCCCTGGTCGCTGACTGGACTGACGAGCAGATCTGGGCTCTGAACCGCGGTGGTCACGATCCGAAGAAAGTCTACGCTGCATTGAAGAAAGCGCAGGAGACCAAAGGTCAGCCGACCGTGATCCTGGCGCATACCATTAAAGGTTATGGTATGGGCGATACCGCTGAAGGTAAGAACATCGCGCACCAGGTTAAGAAAATGAACATGGACGGTGTTCGCTACGTCCGCGATCGTTTCAATGTGCCGGTGGCGGATGCCGATCTCGAAAAACTGCCGTACGTAACCTTCCCGGAAGGTTCCGAAGAGCACACTTACCTGCACGCTCAGCGTCAGAAGCTGAACGGCTATCTGCCGACTCGTCAGCCGAAGTTCACTGAGAAACTCGAGCTGCCGACCCTGGCCGACTTCAGCGCGCTGCTGGAAGAGCAAAACAAAGAAATCTCTACCACTATCGCTTTCGTTCGCGCCCTGAACGTGATGCTGAAGAACAAGTCGATCAAAGATCGTCTGGTGCCGATCATCGCCGACGAAGCGCGTACCTTCGGTATGGAAGGTCTGTTCCGTCAGATCGGTATTTACAGCCCGAACGGCCAGCAGTATACCCCGCAGGACCGTGAGCAGGTTGCTTACTACAAAGAAGACGAGAAAGGCCAGATTCTGCAGGAAGGGATCAACGAGCTGGGCGCAGGCGCATCCTGGCTGGCTGCTGCGACCTCTTACAGCACCAACAACCTGCCGATGATCCCGTTCTACATCTACTACTCGATGTTCGGCTTCCAGCGTATCGGCGATCTGTGCTGGGCGGCTGGCGATCAGCAGGCTCGCGGCTTCCTGATTGGCGGGACTTCCGGTCGTACTACCCTGAACGGCGAAGGTCTGCAGCACGAAGATGGTCACAGCCACATTCAGTCGCTGACTATCCCGAACTGTATCTCTTACGACCCGGCGTACGCCTATGAAGTGGCTGTCATCATGCATGATGGTCTGGTCCGTATGTACGGCGAAGCGCAAGAGAACGTTTACTACTACATCACTACGCTGAACGAAAACTACCACATGCCGGCCATGCCGGAAGGCGCCGAGGAAGGTATCCGTAAAGGTATCTACAAACTCGAAACCATCGAAGGTAGCAAAGGTAAAGTTCAGCTGCTGGGCTCCGGTTCTATCCTGCGTCACGTCCGTGAAGCAGCGCAGATCCTGGCGAAAGACTACGGCGTGGGCTCTGACGTGTACAGCGTCACCTCCTTCACCGAACTGGCGCGTGATGGCCAGGATTGCGAACGCTGGAACATGCTGCACCCGCTGGAAACACCGCGCGTGCCGTACATCGCTCAGGTGATGAACGACGCTCCGGCAGTGGCATCCACTGACTATATGAAACTGTTCGCCGAGCAGGTTCGTACCTACGTACCGGCTGACGATTACCGCGTACTGGGTACCGATGGCTTCGGTCGTTCCGACAGCCGTGAAAACCTGCGTCACCACTTCGAAGTCGATGCTTCCTATGTGGTCGTTGCAGCGCTGGGCGAACTGGCTAAACGTGGTGAAATCGATAAGAAAGTGGTTGCGGACGCAATTACCAAATTCAACATCGATGCAGAAAAAGTTAACCCGCGTCTGGCGTAAGAGGTAAAAGAATAATGGCTATCGAAATCAATGTACCGGACATCGGGGCTGATGAAGTTGAAATCACCGAGATCCTGGTCAAAGTGGGCGACAAAGTTGAAGCTGAACAGTCGCTGATCACCGTAGAAGGCGACAAAGCTTCTATGGAAGTCCCGTCTCCTCAGGCTGGCATTGTTAAAGAGATCAAAGTCTCTGTTGGCGATAAAACCGAGACCGGTAAACTGATCATGATTTTCGATTCCGCCGACGGTGCAGCAGCTGCTGCGCCTGCGCAGGAAGAGAAGAAAGAAGCCGCTCCTGCTGCTGCTCCAACAGCGGCCGCGGCAGCGAAAGAAGTGAACGTGCCTGACATCGGCGGTGACGAAGTTGAAGTCACTGAAATCCTGGTGAAAGTGGGCGATACCGTTGCGGCCGAGCAGTCACTGATCACCGTAGAAGGCGACAAAGCCTCTATGGAAGTGCCGGCACCGTTCGCGGGTACCGTTAAAGAGATCAAGATCAACACCGGCGACAAAGTGTCTACGGGTTCCCTGATCATGATTTTCGAAGTGGCGGGCGCTGAAGGCGCTGCGGCTCCAGCGAAAGCGGAAGTTTCTCCGGCTCCGGCTGCTGCACCAGCGGCTGCTGGCGGCGTGAAAGACGTTAACGTACCGGACATCGGCGGTGACGAAGTTGAAGTGACCGAAGTGATGGTAAAAGTGGGCGACAAAGTTGCCGCTGAACAGTCACTGATCACCGTTGAAGGCGACAAAGCTTCTATGGAAGTGCCTGCGCCGTTCGCCGGTACCGTTAAAGAGATCAAAATCAACACCGGCGACAAAGTATCTACCGGCTCTCTGATCATGGTCTTCGAAGTGGAAGGCGCAGCACCTGCCGCCGCTCCAGCTGCCGCGGCTGCTCCGGCACCGGCTGCTGCACCGGCTCAGGCTGCTAAACCGGCTGCTGCCCCTGCTGCTAAAGCAGAAAAATCTGAGTTCGCTGAAAACGACGCTTACGTCCACGCGACTCCGCTGATTCGTCGCCTGGCGCGCGAATTCGGTGTGAACCTGGCGAAAGTGAAGGGCACTGGCCGTAAAGGCCGTATCCTGCGCGAAGACGTTCAGGCTTACGTGAAAGATGCGGTGAAACGCGCCGAAGCTGCACCTGCTGCTGCTGCCGGTGGCGGTATCCCGGGCATGCTGCCATGGCCGAAAGTGGACTTCAGCAAGTTCGGTGAAATCGAAGAAGTGGAACTGGGCCGTATCCAGAAAATCTCGGGTGCTAACCTGAGCCGTAACTGGGTAATGATCCCGCACGTTACCCACTTCGATAAGACCGATATCACCGATCTGGAAGCGTTCCGTAAACAGCAGAACGCCGAAGCTGAGAAGCGTAAACTGGACGTGAAATTCACCCCAGTGGTCTTCATCATGAAGGCGGTTGCTGCGGCTCTGGAACAGATGCCACGCTTCAACAGCTCCCTGTCCGAAGACGGCCAGAAGCTGACGCTGAAGAAATACATCAACATCGGTGTTGCGGTTGATACGCCAAATGGTCTGGTTGTTCCGGTCTTCAAAGACGTGAACAAGAAGAGCATCACTGAGCTGTCCCGTGAACTGACCACCATCTCCAAAAAAGCGCGTGATGGTAAGCTGACTGCCGGCGAAATGCAGGGCGGCTGCTTCACTATCTCCAGCATCGGCGGCCTGGGTACCACCCACTTCGCGCCGATTGTGAACGCGCCGGAAGTGGCTATCCTCGGTGTGTCCAAGTCCGCGATGGAGCCGGTGTGGAATGGCAAAGAGTTCGTGCCGCGTCTGATGATGCCAATCTCTCTGTCCTTCGACCACCGCGTGATCGACGGTGCTGATGGTGCGCGTTTCATCACCATCATCAACAACATGCTGAGCGACATTCGCCGCCTGGTGATGTAATCGAAAAGCCGGCCAGTCGGCCGGCTTTTTTCTGATAATCTCATGGGGTTTTTGAGGTTATTGGTGAAAGCGATAATTCGTGAGCCGTTTGTTGTTTCAAAATTGTTAACAATTTTGTAAAATACGGGCGGATAGAACGACCCGGTGGACGACGGGTATACATTAAGAGGTCATGATGAGCACAGAAATCAAAACTCAGGTCGTAGTACTTGGGGCAGGCCCGGCAGGTTACTCCGCAGCATTTCGCGCAGCGGATTTAGGTCTGGAAACCGTCATCGTAGAACGTTACAGCACCCTCGGCGGTGTTTGTCTGAACGTCGGCTGTATCCCTTCTAAAGCGCTGCTGCACGTAGCGAAAGTTATCGAAGAAGCCAAAGCGCTGGCTGAACACGGTATCGTCTTCGGCGAGCCGAAAACCGACATCGACAAAATTCGTACCTGGAAAGAGAAAGTTATCACTCAGCTGACCGGCGGTCTGGCGGGTATGGCCAAAGGCCGTAAAGTGAAAGTGGTAAACGGTCTGGGTAAATTCACCGGTGCGAACACCCTGGAAGTGGAAGGCGAAAACGGCAAAACCGTGATCAACTTTGACAACGCGATCATCGCGGCAGGCTCACGCCCAATCGAACTGCCATTCATTCCACATGAAGATCCACGCGTGTGGGATTCCACCGATGCGCTGGAGCTGAAAACCGTTCCTAAGCGTCTGCTGGTGATGGGCGGCGGTATCATCGGTCTGGAAATGGGGACCGTGTACCACGCGCTGGGTTCAGAGATCGACGTGGTTGAAATGTTCGACCAGGTTATCCCGGCTGCTGACAAAGACATCGTTAAAGTCTTCACCAAGCGCATCAGCAAGAAATTCAACCTGATGCTGGAAACCAAAGTGACTGCCGTTGAAGCGAAAGAAGACGGTATTTACGTTTCCATGGAAGGCAAAAAAGCCCCATCCGAACCACAGCGTTACGACGCCGTGCTGGTGGCGATCGGCCGTGTGCCGAACGGTAAGAACCTCGACGCGGGCAAAGCTGGCGTGGAAGTGGACGACCGTGGCTTCATCCGCGTTGACAAACAGCTGCGCACCAACGTGCCGCACATCTTTGCTATCGGCGATATCGTCGGTCAGCCAATGCTGGCGCACAAAGGTGTTCACGAAGGTCACGTTGCCGCTGAAGTTATCGCCGGCATGAAGCACTACTTCGATCCGAAAGTGATCCCATCTATCGCGTACACCGAGCCAGAAGTGGCATGGGTGGGTCTGACTGAGAAAGAAGCGAAAGAGAAAGGCATCAGCTACGAAACCGCCACCTTCCCGTGGGCGGCTTCTGGCCGTGCTATCGCGTCCGACTGCGCAGACGGTATGACCAAACTGATCTTCGACAAAGAGACTCACCGCGTAATCGGTGGTGCGATTGTCGGTACCAACGGCGGCGAGCTGCTGGGTGAAATCGGTCTGGCTATCGAAATGGGCTGCGACGCGGAAGACATCGCGCTGACCATCCACGCTCACCCAACTCTGCACGAGTCCGTGGGCCTGGCGGCAGAAGTGTTTGAAGGCAGCATCACCGACCTGCCAAACGCGAAAGCGAAGAAGAAATAAGTTTCTTCAGATGAAAAAAAGCGGCCAATGGCCGCTTTTTTTATGCGCTGCGTTCAGGGAGCCACGGGTTGCCAGGTTTTATCCGGGTTATAGGCGGTTAACGCCCGGGCTTTCTGCTCAGAATCCTTGCCGAGATCGGACTGATACACCTTGTCGTCCTGATTTATCACAAAGCTCATCACGCCCGTTTGACCGTAGCTGACCGGCCACGCCACCATCGCGAAACCGTTATTATCCGGCAGGATCCGGAAGCGATAGCCGTGATAGCCGGTACCCGGCTCTTTCGGGCTAAATGCCGGTCCGAGCGGACTGGGCGTTTCGCCGGGTGAGACGGGCCAGTACAAACCGTCTTTCTTCCCTTCCGAGCTGACAATCTTCTGCGCGTATTTCTGGTTCATCGCAAAGTAGCTTTGCTGCGCATCAACATAGGCATGCAGGGCTTCAATGGCGGCAAGTTCGTTACGCCCGATTTCACGGGTCAGGATCTCTTCAGCCCCTTCTTTGATATCGAATTGCCAGCCGGCGGCGGTTTTGATCACCGGGATGGGAAGCTGCCAGTCGTTGTCTCCAACAACAAGGTGCGCCGTATCTCCTTCGACAACGGTGTTATGACGAACTTTCCAGTCGCGCAGGAAACGATCGACGGCATCCGGATCAACGCCTTCGGGGGGGAGAAAATCGCGCCAGTTTTCTCCAAGCAGATTGCTCATCGCGCGCTCATTATGCTCACTAATGGCGCTGGCCAGCGCATCGGTCGCCTGGTCGGGCGTGCTAAAGGACTGCTGCGCCATCACCGAGGCCGAAAGCATGAACAACACCATTCCACTGAGTAGTTTACTTTTCATGTCGGTTCCCTTAGCGATGTCTAAATTCACGGCGTTCAGCGCGTCCACCAGACACCTGACGGGGCTGCTGCTGGCGAGCCGCAAGCTGCCTGCTTTGCGCACCGCGCTGCTGCTGCGCCTGCCAGTTCGCGGAACGGCTGTCGTTGCCGCTCAGCGCATTGGCCCGGGACTGACCGTTTCGCTGCTGCAGAGCGCGTTGCTGCGCGGGCTGTGAAGCGCGTTTCTCCTGTCTTTGGGTTACAGCCTGACGATTTTCTCGCTGCTGCGTGGTGGTCCGCTTCGCCGTCTGCGGTTTGGTGTCGTAGCCACGGTAGTTGTTGCGCTGCGAAATTTGCTTCAGCTGTTCACTCGAGGCCTGACGCTGCACATCTTTCGTGCCGGGACGTGCCGTTTGCGGGAAGGTTTTCCCCGTGGATTTCTCCATCTGGCTCAGGGCCGCCTGACGCTGGCTATCCCGGTTAACCGGTTTTTGCTGCGTTGAGCTTAGCCCGGTGACTGTGCTGGTGGAGTGAAAACGGGTGTTGAGCTGGTTAGTCGGATAGGGCACACCCTCCCGGTAGGCCGGGTTATGCTGCCAGGTACGGTTGGCGTCCGTCAGACGCTGTCCGCTGATTTTATTGAAGTTCTCAACGTTGATATTGATGTTGTTATCACCGTTGCGGTTATAGCCGCCGTGATTATCCCAGTCACCGTCATGGTGGTGGTCCCAGTCATCGTCGTCATCCCAGTCGATATTGCTGAAAATGGCATAGGTTGTGGCAACGCCCAGGCTGAAGCCTAAGCCGTTGACGAAGCTGTTGCCAAACTGCTCTCCGGGCGTGGGCGGGAGATAGGTGGGAGGATAGGCGGTGTTGGGCCAGGTCCCGTAAACCGTATTGGGGTTATAGGTGGGAACATAAACGACCTGCGGATCGGCAGATTCAATTTTGATCACCGTTGGGGCGGGCGCAGACGCGGTTGTTGTTGTTGTTGTTGCCTCGGTGGCGCGGGTTTTCGCTGGTGCTGGCTTTGTCACGGTGGTGACCGTCTGCTGAGGCGTAGATTGTAAAGCACCGGTCTTCTGTGCCAGCGCGCGCAGGCGTTGAACGGAATCCATCACGTCTTTCGGCTGCGCGAGAAACGCATCGCCCAGATTTTGTACCCACGGCGGGTTTTCACCCATCAGCGACATGAGCTGAGGAAACGCGACCAGCGATTTTACGCTCGGATCCCAGGGCTGGCTGGCAACGGCCTGAATGGCGGCGTCCCCTTCCATTTTAGGGTTGTCTTTTGACCACTGAGCCGCCTGAATCACGTTGGCCGGGTAAGTCGAGGCCATCAGAATTTGCGAAAGCAGGGCGTCAGGGTAGAGCGCAATGGGGGCAACCCACTGATCGATTTGCGCGGCAGTGTAGGTCGGCGCGACCACAGGGGCGGGCTGGGCTACGGCAGGCGCCGCCGGTTGTTGAGCGACGGGGGCTGGCGCAACGGGTTCCGTTGCACGACTTTTGACAAACAAGACGCCTGAGGCGGCAAGCAGCCCGGCACTGCACAGAAGGATGAGCAGATGTGGCTTAAAGGGCAACTTCATAAAATGACTCCAACGAGACCAGCGCTGTGCCGTGAGGCGTTACGGTTGGCGTGAGTATTATTCACCCGTCTTTTACTGTTTTGACTTTTATTGGGAAGCGTCCGGTACGTCCGGATAAAGAGTGTGAGTATTTATTACACAATTATATCTGATGAAGAAAAAACTGAAGCGTCACGGTGCAGAAGAACCGCAAAATGATGCCCTAAATCCCCGCTACACCATGCTTAACGATTCAGCAAACTTTTTAATGTTGCTTTTTTGTAAACGGATTAACACTGTGCAGAAATCCTGCTATGCTGCCCGACGCGGTATCGGGCATTTACCCTACAAACTGCTGTCTCACAGGAGCGTGAAGAGAACGCCCGCCGCATATGACAATGAGAGCGAGGAGAACCGTCGTGCTAGAAGAATACCGTAAGCACGTAGCAGAACGTGCCGCCGAGGGAATTGTACCCAAACCGTTAGATGCAACCCAAATGGCCGCGCTCGTCGAGCTGCTGAAGAACCCGCCTAAGGGCGAAGAAGAATTCCTGTTAGATCTGCTGATCAACCGCGTACCGCCTGGCGTAGATGAAGCTGCCTACGTAAAAGCCGGATTCCTTGCTGCTATCGCCAAAGGCGAAGCCACCTCCCCACTGGTTACTCCTGAAAAAGCCATCGAACTGCTCGGCACCATGCAGGGTGGTTACAACATTCATCCGCTGATTGACGCGCTGGATAACGACAAGCTGGCACCGATTGCCGCTAAAGCGCTCTCGTCTACGCTGCTGATGTTCGATAACTTCTACGATGTGGAAGAAAAGGCCAAAGCAGGCAACGTCTATGCGAAGCAGGTGATGCAGTCCTGGGCCGATGCCGAATGGTTCCTGAATCGTCCAGCGCTGGCTGAAAAAATTACCGTTACTGTTTTCAAAGTGACCGGTGAAACCAACACCGATGACCTCTCTCCGGCACCGGACGCGTGGTCTCGCCCGGATATCCCGCTGCACGCCCTGGCGATGCTGAAAAACGCCCGTGAAGGCATTGAGCCGGATCAGCCGGGCGTTGTCGGCCCGATCAAACAGATCGAAGCGTTGCAGAAAAAAGGCTTCCCGCTGGCTTACGTGGGTGACGTTGTGGGTACCGGCTCTTCCCGTAAGTCTGCCACCAACTCCGTGCTGTGGTTTATGGGTGACGACATTCCGCATGTGCCGAACAAACGCGGTGGCGGCCTGTGCCTGGGCGGTAAGATTGCCCCAATCTTCTTCAATACCATGGAAGATGCGGGCGCACTGCCAATTGAAGTGGATGTTTCTAACCTGAACATGGGCGACGTGATTGACGTCTACCCGTACAAAGGCGAAGTCCGTAACCACGAAACCAACGAGCTGCTGGCAAGCTTCGAGCTGAAAACCGACGTGCTGATTGACGAAGTGCGCGCCGGTGGCCGTATTCCGCTGATCATCGGCCGCGGCCTGACCACCAAAGCGCGTGAAGCACTGGGTCTGCCGCACAGTGATGTATTCCGTCACGCGAAAGACGTGGCGGAAAGCAACCGCGGCTTCTCGCTGGCACAGAAAATGGTGGGTCGCGCCTGCGGCGTCGCCGGTGTTCGTCCTGGCGCCTACTGCGAGCCGAAGATGACCTCCGTAGGCTCTCAGGACACCACTGGCCCAATGACCCGTGACGAACTGAAAGACTTGGCGTGCCTGGGCTTCTCTTCCGATCTGGTGATGCAGTCCTTCTGCCACACCGCGGCGTATCCGAAGCCGGTTGACGTGACCACGCACCACACGCTGCCTGACTTCATTATGAACCGTGGCGGTGTCTCCCTGCGTCCGGGCGACGGCGTTATCCACTCCTGGCTGAACCGCATGCTGCTGCCGGATACCGTGGGTACCGGCGGTGACTCCCATACCCGTTTCCCAATCGGTATCTCCTTCCCGGCGGGCTCCGGTCTGGTGGCGTTTGCTGCCGCGACCGGCGTGATGCCGCTGGATATGCCGGAATCGGTGCTGGTGCGCTTCAAAGGTAAAATGCAGCCGGGTATTACCCTGCGCGACCTGGTTCACGCGATCCCGCTGTATGCGATTAAACAGGGTCTGCTGACCGTTGAGAAGAAAGGGAAGAAAAACATCTTCTCTGGCCGTATCCTGGAAATCGAAGGTCTGCCGGATCTGAAAGTTGAGCAGGCGTTCGAGCTGACCGATGCCTCCGCTGAGCGTTCGGCTGCGGGCTGTACCATCAAGCTGAACAAAGAGCCGATCATTGAGTACCTGAACTCTAACATCGTGCTGCTGAAGTGGATGATTGCAGAAGGCTACGGCGACCGTCGTACGCTGGAGCGTCGTATCCAGGGCATGGAAAAATGGCTGGCCGATCCGCAGCTGCTGGAAGCCGATGCTGACGCAGAGTACGCGGCGGTGATCGACATCGATCTGGCGGATATCAAAGAGCCAATCCTGTGTGCACCGAACGATCCGGACGACGCGCGTCCGCTGTCCGAAGTTCAGGGCGAGAAGATCGACGAAGTGTTCATTGGTTCGTGCATGACCAACATCGGTCACTTCCGCGCGGCCGGTAAGCTGCTGGATACCCACAAAGGCCAGCTGCCAACCCGTCTGTGGGTGGCGCCGCCAACCCGTATGGACGCGGCTCAGCTGACCGAAGAGGGCTACTACAGCGTGTTTGGTAAGAGCGGGGCGCGTATTGAAATTCCTGGCTGTTCCCTGTGTATGGGCAACCAGGCGCGCGTCGCCGACGGCGCGACGGTGGTCTCCACCTCGACCCGTAACTTCCCGAACCGTTTAGGTACCGGTGCGAACGTCTTCCTGGCTTCTGCTGAGCTGGCGGCGGTTGCGGCGCTGATTGGCAAACTGCCAACGCCGGAAGAGTACCAGACCTTCGTGGCGCAGGTGGATAAGACGGCGGTGGATACCTATCGCTATCTGAACTTCGACCAGCTCTCTCAGTACACCGAGAAGGCTGACGGGGTGATCTTCCAGACGGCAGTATAAACAGCAAAACCGTCTCTACGAGACGGTTTTTAGTGTTTGCACCCTCTCCCGTGGGAGAGGGACGGGGTGAGGGCATCAGGCCGCAGGGTCTTGCTCTCACCTTTTTATTTTCATTCCTCCCACCTCCCACGCTTTTTTTCTTCCTCGCTGCTGCGATAATTACCTTAATGGCTTTGCAGAGGAAAACACTATGGATTACGAATTTCTGCGCGACATCACCGGAGTGGTGAAAGTGCGTATGTCGATGGGCCACGAAGCCGTTGGACACTGGTTTAACGAAGAGGTGAAAGAAAATCTCTCCCTTCTTGATGAGGTTGAACAGGCGGCAAAGACGGTGAAAGGCAGTGAGCGCTCCTGGCAACGCGCCGGGCACGAATACACGCTGTGGATGGACGGTGAAGAGGTCATGGTGCGTGCCAACCAGCTCGAGTTTTCAGGCGACGAGATGGAAGAGGGGATGAGCTACTATGACGAAGAAAGCCTGTCGCTGTGCGGCGTAGAAGACTTCCTTCAGGTGGTGAATGCCTACCGCGAGTTCATGAAACAGCGGTAATTTCCCGAAGCATCCCTGCTCCGGGCAACACTTACACGGCCGGAATATTGCGGCCGTAGTAGATTTCGCGCATCTCTTTCCAGAGCAGGTCGGTGATGACCTTGCGCTCTTCTTCACTTAAATCTTCCGGCTTCGTGTGGAACATGTAGTGCTTAAGGTCGAACTCCTTAAGCATCATCTTGGTATGGAAGATGTTTTCCTGGTACACGTTCACGTCCATCATGTCATACAGCGATTTCATGTCCTCGGACATAAAGTTCTGAATGGAGTTGATCTCATGGTCGATGAAGTGCTTCATACCGTTGATATCACGGGTAAAACCGCGCACGCGGTAATCAATCGTGACGATATCCGATTCCAGCTGGTGGATGAGATAGTTCAGTGC
>OKVW01001077.1_pt1 | contig 12421 bp, 10 predicted proteins | sample 1606991 | NCBI WGS metagenome assembly OKVW01 (sample SAMN03281021, study PRJEB24777) | human gut metagenome | isolation source: fecal sample PR177 from 1 month old male Malay infant, vaginal delivered...
ATTATATGTTGATGGAGTACGGTATGAAAAAAACGGAAAGTAGCCTTAAATCAATCGCTTACCAAAAAATACTTGATGGAATTATCAGAGGTGAGTATCAAGCCAACCAGATTATAAACGAACAGGAGCTGGTGGATAAATTCGGCTTCAGCAAGTCACCCATCCGGGAAGCCCTGGCTACTTTATGCAATGAGGGAATATTGCGTAACCTGCCGCGCTTTGGGTATGAGGTGGTGCAGCTGACACGAAAGGATATATCGGAAACGCTGGACTTCCGATATGTAATAGAAGGGGGATTTCTGCGGGAATCCTACCAGAAGATAACGGATGAGCAGCTGAACCATCTGTATTCTCTGGACGAGCTGTGTAAATCGCCGATAGATGATGCCTGGATTCATTGGGAACACAATGCGAATTTTCACTCCACACTGCTGTCATTTTCAGGCAATGAATATGCCCTGGCCCAGCTGAAGAAATCCATGGATATCCTGAAACGCGCCTATGTTCAGTTATACAGGGACAAATGGGGGGATGCGCTGGCCACCAGAGGTTACCATGACTTAATGCTCAACAGCATTAAGGTGAAGGATATAGACTCCGCGCTGGATTATCTCAGACAGGAACTGACTGATTATTAATACAATTGGAGGAAACCGGTATGGTACAGGCGATAACGGATTATGGGAAATTTCTGGCGGCCGCCAGGGATGCGGTGGATTGTTTGAGCTGTGACCAGGCCACAATGGACCAGATGGCGGCTGAGGAGAAGCGGCTGGAGCGGGAACTGGAGGCGGCCAGGAAATCGGTGTCAGATACCATCGGCCAGACCACCAGGAAGCGCATGGACGACATCTGCATCAGCTATGACAAGGAGATCGGCAAGGGCCAGGAACGGCTGAAGCGGGCCAGGGCCAAGCGGGAGAAGGCTAAGAACCGTGGGATGAAGGAGCGGATTGCCGATGAAACCGCAGACCTGCGGGAACACAGCCGGGAGTTGAAGCTGCAGATAAAGACCATGTTCCAGCAGGATCACGTGCCCTCCTTCTGTAACAGCACGCTGTACTATGCCCTGTATTATCCCAGGGGATTAAAGGAGCTTTTGATTCTGCTGATATCGGTCCTGATCTGCTTTTTAGGGATACCCAGCGGGATTTATTACCTGATTCCGGAGCGCAGGATCTGGTATCTGGTGGCCATCTATTTTATTGATGTGGTGCTGTTTGGCGGCCTTTACGTTACCATCAGCAACCGCACCAAGGTACACCACCAGGATTCGCTGAAAAAGGGCAGGGCCATCCGCACCACCCTCCGCTCCAACCACAAAAAGATCCGGGTGATTACCCGTACCATCCAGAAGGACGGCAATGAGGATATCTACGACCTGGAGAAATACGATGATGAGATCGCCTGCATTGAGCAGGAACTGGCGGAGATCACCACCAAGAAGAAGGAGGCCATCAACACCTTCGAGAATGTGACCAAATCCATCATTGCAGACGAGATCATGGAGAACAACCGTGCCAGGCTTGAAGATCTGACGGAGAAGCACAGCGAGGCCCAGAAGTCTTTAAAGGAGCTGGAGATGAAGGTGAAGGATCAGAATATCCATATTACCGACACCTACGGACCATACCTGGGACAGGAGTTCCTGCAGCCGGAGCGGCTGTCCGAACTCTCCAAGCTGATTCAGTCCGGTTCCGCCGCCAACATTACCGAAGCGATAGATTTGTACAAGAAATCAAGGCAGGCAGCAACCTAGAGCGTGCAGATGGCGGAAATGAATTATCAAACAGGCTCTAAGACACAGCCCCGGTCCTAATGCGGACCGGGGCTGTTTGCTAATGCTATTTAGTTAATTCATCAATGACCGCCTGCACATCATCAAGGCAGCCGCCGCATACTGTGCCGGCTCCGGTGGCTTCCTGCACCTCTTCCAGCGTTTTCGCTCCGGCGTCAACCGCGTCCTTGATCATACCTTTAGTGACGTCATTGCAAAAGCAGATTGTTTCATTCAGATCCATGACATATACCTCCTGTTTATGGTAGTATGTGTCAGCGGAACGATAAATATACGGTCTCCGACTGCGTTGCCTTTTGACATAAAGAATTAAGATTAAATTAAAAACCACCCCACCCATTTCTGATAATATAAACTTAAGAGCCTAACCATCAGCTGAGAGGAGATTTTCTGATATTTTTTGAGGAAGGAAATGGAGGAATAGCATATGAGTGAACATTCCCGCGAACTTCGTGCCAGCCTGATGGATCTGCCCAGGCTGGAACAAATTTTTGAAATGCAGGCAGAGAGAGGGTATATGGCCACCAGAATCAGCGGTTTCTGGGGAAGCGGATATGCTGTATATGAGGATATACCAGGGGAACCGTATCATTTCTGTGTCCGGCCATTTAAGAAGCAGGATTTCCCGCAGTTTAAGGTCGGTTTCGAGAGCTGCGGTTGGACGCTGGGCTTCACCCGCGGCAGCCTTGCCGTATTCTACTCCAAGGAGCCGCAGCGCCCGCAGGTTCCGGCCGTCAGCCAGGAGAAACAGCGGGAAATGCTGTTAAAGCGGGTATGCATGGAAGAACGGAGATTGCTGGCAGCCCTTCAGATCTCCATGATGGTTATTGAATTGTGGCTGTTTAATACACTTTTTTACCGCCTGTTCTCCGTCGGAGGCTTTGCAGGCCCCGAGGCGGACAGAGGCATTCGCCTCATAACTACCGCCGTTCTGGCCGCTGCGTATCTGATTTTCACCTTCAGCGCCTGCCTGGGGAAGTGGATTCGGCATTTCCAGGCCGCCCGCTGCCTGAAGGCGGGCAAAGACTCTCCGGAACGCATTCCCTTCTGGAACACCAGCGCAGAGATGTCTTTAGGACTTGGGTGCCTGACATCGGTATTGATCTATTATAGCTGGCTGCAGCAGGACTTAAAGTGTTCCCTGTTAGCGACGGCCTGTCTCCTGGCCTGTGCCGCCAATATCGCTGTCTGCTGCATCTGGCATAAAAATACCGGGCTGCACAGATGGAACTTCATTCCATGGCTGCTCAGCCCGGTGATGATACTGCTGCTGTTTTGGAACCTGTTACAACTATAATGTCCTCATATTGAAATCAGATGATACTTCACCTGATTGGCTGTCAGCAGCTGTGCTTCCCGCTGGTGGCAGGTGAATACAATGATCTGGTTGTCATATGCATTTACCAGCCATTTAAGGGCTGTTTTAAGCCGCTCGTCATCGTACAGCACGAAGCTGTCGTCGAAGATCAGGGGCATGGAATCCCGGCCGTTCTGCACCAGCTTCGCGGCGGCCAGGCGGACAGCCAGATAGATCTGGTCCATGGTGCCGCTGCTGACCTGCTCGATGGGAACCAGGCGGGACGGCGTGTTCATGTAGATATTCAGGTTCTGGTCAATACTCATACTGCTGTATATGCCGCCCGTTATGCCTCCGATCAGCTCGGAGGCTGTTTTGTTCAGATACAACCCAAAGGAATCCCGGATGGAGGTGGAGAGGGTGGTCATGGTGTCCTGGGCCAGGTCAATGGCATCCAGTTCCTCCTGTATCCGCTCGTTTTCCGCCAGCGTCCGTTTTAAGGCTTCGGCCTGGTTCTTGCAGCCGGCCAGGTGTTCCAGCTTCTTCTCCAGCTCCCACTGCACCCGCTGCTGCTGTTCGATCTCATCGCTGCAGGTATCCTCCTGCTTCAGCAGCCCGGCGATCTCCTGGGACAGCTCCTGAAGCGTCTCCTCAGACTGGGTGATGGCGCCGCAGAGCCGCAGGAACTCGCCCATGCGCAGCTCGAAGGCGGACATGGCTTCCTGGGAAACCGCGGAATCGCCCAGGTGGCGGGCGAAGATCTCCTGAAGCAGCCTGGTGCTGGCTTCCAGCTCTTTTTTATGCCTTCGTCCTCGGTTGAACTGCAGAAATCCCAGAATCAGGAACACGAAGCCCAGGCTGCCCAGCCCGCCCAATATTACCGGAAGTGTAACCGGCAGGCCGGCTACCATGCCCGGGAACTGCATCAGGGCGCCGGCGCCGGCCAGACACAGCACCGCAGCCAGTATGGACAGCACCGCCCGTACCTTTAAGGACCTGCGGCTGCAGGCTGCAAGGGAGGTCTGATATTCATCATACAGCTTCCTTGTGTCGGCCATATAGGTGGAGATGGAGTCCCGGTCGGTGAACTGGCTGCCGGTCAGCACCTGCCGTCCTCTGGCCGCCTTCTGAAGCAGGTTTTCCTTCTCCTGCTGTTTCTGTTCCAGCTCCTGTTTAAGCCGGGACTTGCGGCTGCGGTAAGACGTCAGCTGGTTGGCGTAGGCAGGGGAGGAGATCTCCTGCTCCAGCTTGCGGATCTCACTGATCAGGGTGGTGTAGCTCAAGGCCGCCTGGGGCACCAGCTGGGCTTCCAGCTCCCTGCGCTGGTTCTTCAAGTAGGCGCTGGCCTTGGTGATATTTAAGGCAATGCTGCCTGAGGTGTTTAAATTGGCGATATAGTTTCTCAGCTCCGCCACCATGCCGCCGTCTGTGGCGCATTTTAACTGGCCGATGCTGATGGTATTGTTGTAGGCAGTCTCCGTCAGGCCGCAGCGCAGCTGGTCCAGCAGGGCGGCGGTGGGCTCCATCTCTTTGCCAAGGGTCTCGTTGACAATGGTCAGCTCTTTGTTCTTCTTCTGGAAACGCCGCTCGATGCGGTAGATTTCCCCCAGGCTCTCCAGGCGAAGCCACCCTTCATAGGTGCCGCTTCCAGCCCAGGGCTCGAACTTGCTGTAGAGGTCATTTCTGGAAGCCCGTCCACGCTGTTTGTCAATGCCGAAGAGCATCCCGCGGATGAAGGTGTGCAGGGTGGATTTACCAGCCTCGTTTTTGCCGTACACCACGTTCAGGCCCTTCTCAAAGGAGATGTCCTGGTCCTGGAACTTGCCGAAGCCGTTGATATGGAGATTCAGTAATCGCATGGTGTCAGCTCCTTTCGTCCGTGGTGTGAAGCAGGGCGTTTACCCCATAGTGCAGGGCCTTTTTCTCCACCGGGCTCATGTCATCCTTCTGAAGGGCCTGGATGAAGAAACCGATCATATCGCTGGGGTGCTCTGCAAACAGGGCGGAGAAATCATACTGGGGCTCAGAATCGTCCAGGATCTCACAGATCCGGTACTGGGAGGCCAGCTGTTCCAGGTCAAAATCAATCTCAGGGTCCCGCATGCCCTTGATGCGGAAGCGGTAGATATTCTGCTCCCCTCGGCTCCGGATCTCCTGGGAAATGCGGGCCGCCAGCTCCATGTTGGTGGTGTCCTTGGATATGTTCACGGCCAGAGGTATGTACTGGATCTGGGCCATGGGAATGAATTCCAGGCGGGTCACCTTCTTGGTTACGGGATGGATCTCTCCTGTGTAGAAGCCGTGGCGTCCGGTCTCGGTCATGTCAAGCGGCTCAGGGGAACCGCAGTAGGCCATCTTAAGCTCCGCCAGCAGCCTGGGCTTGTGAATATGCCCCAGGGCGATGTAGGAGAAGGGGGACAGCTCCAGGCTGTTGAAGTTGATGGGGAGATGGGCGGCATCCCCGCCGTGGGCCATGAGAATCTGGATGCGGCTGCTGATGGGCACCTGAATCTCCTCCAGCCGCGGCTCCTTGATCTCTGTGGAGTGGTAGCTGAAGCCATACACCTCTGTGTTGATGTCCTCGAAATAGACGGAGGTCAGTTCCTCATCCATGAGGAAGGTCACATTGGGGCTCCAGCTGAAGCTTAAGAGCGCAGAGTTGCCCCGGATGCGGTCGTGGTTGCCCGCGATCAGAATCACCTTTACGCCCGGTATGGTAGAGAACAGGTAGTTGACCTCCTTTAAGTCCTTCATCAAGGGCTGGCGGTGAAACAGGTCTCCGGATATGAACATGCAGTCCACATCCAGTTCTTTTGCTTTTTCTACGATTTTTCGGAAGGTGTCTTTAACAGCCTGTGCCCGTTCATTGGCCCACGGCTTATCTGCATCCGGGCACATACCCCAATGGATATCCCCGGTGTGGATGAATTTCATGGTGAATTGTATCCTCCTTGTGTCTGGCGAAGCCGGAAACGTGACAGACCCGGCAGGCGATGCCCGTGACCAGGTACGCCTGCCGGGTTGTGATCATACGCGGTGAAACACTGGAACGCATGTGCCTCACCGCTTATCATTTACAGCTCGCAGTTATTTACAGTTCTTGGGAATGGAATCACGTCGCGGATGTTGGCCATGCCTGTCAGGTACATCACGCAGCGCTCAAAGCCCAGGCCGAAGCCCGCATGGCGGGTGGAGCCGTATTTTCTCAGGTCCAGGTAGAAGCCGTAGTCCTCTGTATTCAGATCCAGCTCCTTCATTCTGGCTACCAGCTTGTCGTAGTCATCCTCCCTCTGGCTTCCTCCGATAATCTCGCCGATGCCGGGAACCAGGCAGTCCACAGCGGCAACTGTCTTGTTGTCCGGGTTCATCTTCATATAGAAGGCCTTGATCTCCTTGGGGTAGTCGGTGACGAATACAGGCTTCTTGAACACCTGCTCTGTCAGGTAGCGCTCATGCTCTGTCTGCAGGTCGCAGCCCCAGGACACCTTGTAGTCGAACTGGTCGTTGTGCTCTTCCAGAATCTTCACAGCCTCGGTGTAGGTCACGCGGCCGAATTCGGAGTTCAGCACGTTCTCCAGGCGGTCCAGCAGGCCCTTATCCACAAACTGGTTGAAGAAGTTCATCTCCTCGGGCGCGTTCTCCAGCACATAGCGGATCACGTATTTTAACAGGCCCTCAGCCAGGCACATATTGTCGTCCAGATCTGCAAAGGCCATCTCGGGCTCGATCATCCAGAACTCTGCGGCATGGCGCGCTGTGTTGGAGTTCTCGGCGCGGAATGTGGGTCCGAATGTATAGATATTGCGGAAGGCCATGGCATATGTCTCACCGTTGAGCTGGCCGCTTACGGTCAGGTTGGTGGGCTTGTTGAAGAAATCCTGGTCGAAGTCCACTTTTCCGTCCTTGGTTTTCGGTATGTTGTTCAGATCCAGTGTGGTCACCTGGAACATCTCCCCGGCGCCCTCACAGTCGCTTCCTGTGATCAGGGGCGTGTGCACATATACAAAGCTGCGGTCCTGGAAATACTGGTGGATGGCGTAGGCAATCAGGGAGCGCACGCGGAACACGGCCTGGAAGGTGTTGGTTCTGGGACGCAGGTGGGAGATGGTGCGCAGGTACTCAAAGGAGTGGCGCTTCTTCTGAAGGGGATAGTCCGGTGCGGACGCGCCCTCCACATCCACCTGGGCGGCCTGGATCTCGAATGGCTGCTTGGCATCCGGAGTGGCTACCAGGGTGCCCTTCACGATGATGGCGGTGCCCACGCTGAGTTTGGATACCTCGTTAAAGTTTGACATGTCATCATGATATACAATCTGAAGTGTTTCGAAAAATGTGCCGTCGCTGACAACAATAAAACCGAAGGCTTTGGAATCGCGCAGGCTGCGAATCCACCCGCCCACGGTGATTTCTTTGCCGAGATATTCTTCGGAATGCTTATACAACTCTTTTACAGTAACCAGATTCATAACTAAATTTCTCCTTTTCATGCATATTGCATACTCTATAAATCATAAACATATATAACGTGATTATATGATATTTCCCACAATGTTTCAAGGTTAATCTGTTTTTAGGAAAATGGATCTCCACAAAAGGACAAGTCTGACAGGCCGTATACTCACAAATTGATGGAGGGGGCAGATATTGTGGTTGGCTAGAATATATTACAACATATGGAAAGTAATACCAGAATAATGGTGTTCAGACCTGAGATGTCGGAAAAATGACGGAAAATAGTGAAAAATAATTAAATATTTATGTACTATTCATGAAGTTTGTGTTATAATTGAAATTACAAAAATTTTAACAGCAAGAGGTGATAACGTGATTAAGAAAGAAATGATTGCCATGCTTTTAGCTGGCGGACAGGGAAGTCGTCTTGGAGTCCTGACACAGAAAGTAGCCAAGCCGGCGGTATCTTTTGGAGGGAAGTACCGGATTATTGATTTCCCGCTTAGCAACTGCATTAACTCCGGCGTTGACACAGTCGGTGTTTTGACGCAGTATCAGCCATTACGTTTGAACACCCATATTGGGATTGGCATCCCGTGGGATTTAGACAGGAATGTCGGCGGCGTAACAATCCTACCTCCTTATGAGCGCAGTAAAGGCAGTGACTGGTACACGGGAACTGCGAACGCGATCTATCAGAACCTGGAATACATGGAGAATTACAATCCAGACTATGTTCTGATCCTCTCCGGCGACCATATTTACAAGATGGACTATGAGGTAATGCTGGACTATCACAAAGCCAACAATGCAGACATCACCATTGCTGCCATGCCGGTGCCACTGGAGGAGGCCAGCCGTTTCGGCATACTGATCACCGATGAATCCAACCGCATCACGGAGTTTGAGGAGAAGCCGGCGGTTCCCAGAAGCAATCTCGCTTCCATGGGCATTTACATCTTCAGCTGGAAGGTACTGAAAGAGGCTCTGATTAAGATGAAGGACGAGCCTGGCTGTGATTTTGGAAAACACATCATCCCATACTGCCATGCCAAGGGCGACAGAAGCTTTGCCTATGAGTACAACGGCTACTGGAAGGATGTAGGGACCTTGGGCTCCTATTGGGAGGCCAACATGGAACTGATTGACATTATCCCGGAGTTCAATTTATATGAGGAATACTGGAGGATTTACACCAAGAGCGATGTGATCCCGCCCCAGTACGTTTCCATGAACTCCAAGATTGAGCGCAGCATCATCGGGGAGGGCACAGACATCAACGGCGATGTGATCAACTCCGTAATCGGCGCAGGCGTTACCGTAGGCAAGGGCGCAGTGGTGCGTGATTCCATTATCATGCAGGGAACGGTGATCGGGGCCAATACCCAGGTGACCAAATCCATTGTAGCTGAGAACACACATATCGGTTCCGGCGTGCAGTTGGGTGTAGGAGAGTACGCGCCCAGTACCTATGACCAGAAAGTCTACCAATTCGATCTGGTAACCGTGGGTGAAAATTCTGTGATCCCGGACGGCGTACAGATCGGCAAGAACACAGCGATAGCAGGCGAGACAACCGTAGGCGATTATCCTGATGGATTACTGGCAAGCGGAAATTACATTATAAAGGCAGGTGGCGCAAGATGAGAGCAATCGGTATCGTTTTAGCAGGTGGTAACAGCAAGAGGATGAGGGAGCTTTCTAACAAGAGAGCGGTCGCTGCTATGCCGGTTGCCGGAAGCTACCGCAGCATCGACTTCGCCCTGAGCAATATGAGCAATTCCCATATTCAGAACGTTGCTGTATTTACACAGTACAATTCCAGATCCCTGAACCTGCATCTGAGTTCCTCCAAGTGGTGGGATTTCGGCCGTAAACAGGGCGGACTTTTCGTATTCACACCGTCCATCACACCGGAGAACGGGGACTGGTACCGCGGGACAGCGGATGCATTATATCAGAACCTGACCTTCCTTAAGAACAGCCATGAGCCATATGTGGTAATCACCGCAGGCGACGGCGTGTACAAGCTGGACTACAACAAGGTTCTGGAGTATCACATTGAAAAGAAAGCGGATATTACCGTGGTCTGCAAGGACATGGAGGATGGTACCGATGTCACCAGATTCGGCTGCGTGAAGCTCAACGACGACGGGCGGATTACCGACTTCGAGGAGAAGCCCATGGCTTCCGATGCTACCACCATCTCCTGCGGCATCTATGTGATCCGCAGACGCCAGCTGATCGAGCATCTGGAGCGCTGCGCCCAGGAGGACCGCTATGATCTGGTCAATGACATTCTGGTGCGTTACAAGAACTTAAAAAGGATCTACGCGTACAAGCTGGAAGGATATTGGAGCAATATCGCTTCTGTCGATTCCTATTACAAGACCAACATGGATTTCCTGAAGCCTGAGGTAAGAGATTTCTTCTTCAAGCAGTATCCGGACGTTTACACCAAGATTGACGATCTGCCGCCGGCTAAGTACAATCCAGGAGCGATAGTCCGCAACAGCCTGATATCCAGCGGCTGTATCTTAAACGGAACGGTAGAGAACTCCATACTGTTTAAGAAGGCATACGTGGGGAACAACTGTATTATCAAGAATTCTATTATCTTAAATGATGTTTACATTGGGGACAACACAGTAATCGAGAACTGTATCGTGGAGAGCCGGGATACCATCCGGGCCAACACCACACATATCGGCACACCGGAGAACATCAGAATCGTTGTGGAGAAGAACGAGAGGTATACATTATAAAGCGCATTGTCCGCAGGGGCGCACCTGCCTGGACAGACAGGTGGTGAGCGGCAGCGAAGGAAAAGACGGAAGGGGTAAAGAACATGCAGGTTACAGACGTAAGGGTGAGGCGGGTTGAGAAGGAGGGAAAGATGAAGGCCATCGTTTCCATTACCTTGGACAACGAATTCGTCATTCACGACATCAAAGTGATAGAGGGGGAAAAGGGGTTATTCATAGCGATGCCCAGCCGCAAGGCTGCAGACGGCGAATACCGCGATATAGCACATCCAATTAACTCCGGGACCAGGGATATGATTCAGGGCATTATCCTGAATAAATATGAGACCACTCTTCTGGAGAACGATATGGCAGTGGAGGCGCTGGCATAGCGGTGATGGAACATAGATAATTTGCATATAAAGGGAGCGGCGCAGGCGGTGGAACACCGCGGCGCGGCTCCTTTTTTGTGCGTGGCGGAGCACTGGAGCATGTCTGAAATTATATTCCGCCCATCTGTACACTCTGTTTTGCGGTATGGCCGGCCGGAGCCAGTCAGCACAGCCCGCCCGGCAGGCACAGGTTCTGGGGTGAAACGCCTGGGGATTCAAAATTTATGGTGTGGAATTGATTGCGCATTGGACCGGGATCGTGTAAAATGGATGCAGATTAAAGGTTAGAAATCCGGGCGGCCTGGTTGGCGGAGGTGACAGTTGAATTACGCAGAGTTTATTAATAATAAAGGCATTTTAGGGATCATCAGAAGGAGCTGTAATTATGTGGACCCCCGTCTGATCAACCATGGTTACCGGGTGGCGGGAATTGTATGGAGGCTGCTGCTTGAGAAGGGCGGGTACACCAGCCGGCAGATCCGGGACATCTGCTTTCTGTCAATGCTCCATGATATAGGCGCCTACAAGACAGATGAGATCTCCAGGATGGTACAGTTTGAGACTGTGAATGTCAATGACCACTCTGTCTACGGCTATCTGTTTATACGGTATTTTTCGCCGCTGAAGGAGCTGGCACCCTGCATCTTACATCACCATACGCCATGGAGGCGGCTTCTGAGTGTGGAAGATATGGGGGAGGATCTGAAGGAGATTGCGCAGCTGATCAATCTGGCGGACCGCATTGATATCGGCCTGAACTATGAGGGCAGGAGCTGGGAATACTGTATGGACCAGATCAAGAGCCACTGTGACTGGCTGTATCAGCCGGCGCTGGCTAAACTGGTGCTGAATCCCGGTTTTGTGATCACGCCGGAGGAGCTTAAGTGGGACAATGAGAACAGCTGGAGCTATCTGCTGGATATGCCCTACAGCCAGGAGGATATCAGCGCCTATCTGATGATGCTGGTGTACACCATTGATTTCCGCAGCCAGCACACTGTGACCCACACCATCACCACCACCAGCGTCAGCATGGAGATCGCCAGGCTTCTGGGGCTGGATGAGCGGTACATACAGCAGATAGTCTGCGGCGCGGTGCTGCACGACCTGGGCAAAATCGGGGTGCCTGTGGAGATTCTGGAATTCCCGGGACGTCTGAGCCCCCAGGCAATGGCTGTGATGCGGACCCATGTGGATCTGACAGAGAAGATATTCGGGGGAGAGATCGAGGAGACAGTGGCCAAGATTGCGCTGCGGCACCATGAGAAGCTGGACGGTTCCGGTTACCCGCGTGGACTGAAGGGGGACGAACTGTCCGTAGGAGAGCGTCTGGTGGCCGTGGCGGACATTGTGAGCGCCCTCACAGGCACCAGAAGCTACAAGGAGGCCTATGCCAAGGAGCGGGTGGTGGGAATTCTGTCCAATATGAAGAACCAGGGGCTCATCGACGCGGACATTGTGGATCTGCTGATTGAGCATTACGATACAGTGATGATAAAGACCAGAGAGCAGACCCAGCCTATCCTGGAGCGGTATGAACAGATCCAGGCGGAGTACCGTCAATTGAGTCCGGGGAGATAATTACAGTATAATAAGCTAGTAAATAAGTGTAGTAAATAAGTGAAGTAAATAAGCGAAGTAAATAAGCGAAGTAAATAAGTGAAGCAAATAAGCCTGCATATGGTCAGGCTTATTTTTTTGGCCCTATATCCGACTCTGTTACGTCTCCGGGCAGAGG